>Ga0208919_1001436_pt1 | contig 13740 bp, 10 predicted proteins | sample 4_EtaG_FD_184076 | JGI IMG/M metagenome (GOLD analysis project Ga0208919, IMG submission 184076) | Marine viral communities from the Subarctic Pacific Ocean - 4_ETSP_OMZ_AT15127 metaG (SPAdes) (version 3) | ecosystem: Environmental > Aquatic > Marine > Oceanic | place: Pacific Ocean | collected...
AACATCCTGAGATAGATATACGGTTTTTGTTTATGAAAGCAGATAATAAATTGTACAAAGGATCTAAGACTACGTATGCAGGATGGTGTGAACGGTATGGATTTAAATGGTGTCAAGGATTTTTACCCCAAGAGTGGTTAGATGAATAGAGAACAGTTAAATTTATACAAAGACAATCTTCCTAAAGATATGTATGTTATACTTCTTAAACCTGATGGAGAAGATGGGGTTAGTCTTGCTGTAGTGGATACACATCCTATAGGAACTAACCATATAGATTTATCTTATATTCTTTCTAGAGGAGTTTTATCTTTGTTAGCAAATGACATGGATATGATAAAAGAGAGAGGACAGAGTGTTATACTAGATGAGATGAGAAGTGTAACAAAACTTCCTATAACAGATAGTATTATGGATAGGCAGGCAAATGTAAAACGCACACAAAAAGATAATATTGTATCGTTGTTTGGAGAAGATACAGATGATAAGCAGTAATAGTTTAGCGGAGGGATTGGAGTATAAAATGAATAAAAGAGAACAGTATGATTCTCACGATGCTATGATAAGAGAGTCAGTAAGAGGGAAGAGCAGACAGGTAGGTGGCAGTCATTACATAGATTTTGAAATTATGCCCATAGAATATATTTCTAAAAATAAACTTGACTTCCTAGAGGGAAATATTATAAAGTATATCTCTCGTCATAAGAAGAAGAACGGGGCAGAAGATATAAGAAAAGTTATACATTACGCAGAATTAATATTAGAATTAGAATATGGAGAAAAATAAATGGCATCATTGTTAGGGGGAAATTATTTACCTACAGAGTATCAATCTTTTATACACATGTCTAGGTACTCTCGTTGGTTAGAAGAGGAAGGTAGAAGAGAGAGTTGGGATGAAACTGTTGGTAGGCTTATTAATTTTTTTAAAGAAAATACAAAGGGTGTAGATGAAAAGTCTTGGGAGGATATGGAAGAAGCAGTGCTATCATTACAGGTTATGCCTAGTATGAGAGCATTGATGACCGCAGGCAAAGCATTGGAAAGAGAAAACATTGCAGGCTATAACTGTTCGTATATACCGATAGATAATCCAAAAGCATTTGATGAGGTGTTGTACATACTTATGAATGGTACAGGGGTAGGTTTCTCTGTAGAGAGACAGTACTCTGATAAGTTGCCCACTATTCCTGATGTAGAATTTGAAAAGACAGAAGATGTAATTGCTGTGGTAGATTCTAAAGAAGGTTGGGCTAAAGGGTTTAGAGATCTAATATCGTTCTTGTATACAGGAAGGATACCTAAGATTAACGTAACTAAAATTAGACCTGCAGGTACACGACTTAAAACATTTGGTGGTAGAGCTAGTGGGCCACAGCCGTTGGTAGACCTGTTTGATTTTACTGTAGAGAAATTTAAGAATGCTAGAGGTAGAAAGCTATCCTCTATGGAGTGCCATGATATAGTTTGTAAAACAGGCGAGGTAGTAGTGGTAGGTGGTGTACGAAGGTCAGCACTTATATCATTATCAAACTTGTCAGACCAACGCATACGTTCTGCTAAGACTGGTGATTGGTGGACTACAAACCCAGAGAGAGCCTTGGCTAATAACTCTGTTGCCTATACAGAGAAGCCAGACCCCGGCATTTTTATGAAAGAATGGTTGTCTCTTTACGAGAGTAAATCAGGAGAACGAGGCATGTTTAGCAGGGCTTCTGCACAGGCAAAAGCTGCTGAGAATGGTAGGAGAGATGCCTCTTGGGATTTTGGTACTAATCCTTGTAGTGAAATTATATTACGGCCTAATCAGTTTTGTAATCTTACAGAAGTAGTAGTGCGTTCTGGTGATACCGTAGCTAGTCTTACAAGAAAGATACAGATTGCCACACTGTTAGGCACCATACAATCTACCTTTACAAACTTTGGTTACCTTCGTAAACGGTGGCAGAACAACACAGAAGAAGAAAGATTACTTGGTGTATCTCTTACAGGTATTATGGATAGTCCGTTGATGAATGGCAAGGAGAGTGGATTAGAGAAACGTCTTGAGACTCTGCGTGGTGTTGCTGTAGAGGCTAATAAATATTGGGCAGAGAAGTTTGGTATAAACCAAAGCACTGCTATAACGTGTGTTAAACCATCGGGTACTGTTAGTCAGCTGGTAGATAGCTCTAGTGGTATACATGCAAGGCACAATCCTTACTATATAAGAACAGTACGAGGAGATAATAAAGACCCTCTTACAGAATTTATGAAAGCATCTGGCATACCATCTGAGCCAGACTATATGAAACCAGAACATACAACAGTATTTTCTTTTCCGATGAAAGCCCCTACAGGCTCTGTTTGCAGAAATGATATGTCTGCAATAGAACAGCTTGAGTTATGGAAAATTTATGCAAAACATTGGTGTGAGCATAAACCTTCTGTTACGATTTCGGTAAAAGAAAGTGAGTGGGTGCCTGTCGGTGCGTGGTGTTGGGAAAATTTTGAATACCTGAGTGGTGTCTCCTTTCTCCCCTTTTCCGATCACACATATCAACAGGCCCCGTATCAAGATATAGATGAAAAGGAATACAAGAAACTTGTAAAAAAAATGCCAGCAACTTTAGACTGGCACAAACTACAGGATTTTGAAAAGGAAGATAACACGAAGGGATCACAGGAGTTAGCCTGTACTGCTGGAGTGTGTGAGTTAGTAGACATCTAATGCGGGTTCATAAACCTGCCATAGCTTCTGCTGATATATCTCTTCTTAGAAAGGTGATTGCTTATTATTTGAATAATAGCCATGCACCAGAAGAACAAGAAGCCTTGATCAATCTATTTCATCGGCTAGGAAGATTGGAAGAATAAGATGTCTGAAGCGAGTCTGTTTGAACTATCCGTAAAGGTCAATTCAGACGGCAAAATTATAACACAAGTAGATTACATAGAGAGAGAAACTCTAATCACCGCTCTTGACGAGTGGAAAAAAGATTACCCAAATACACATGTACTAGGAGCTGTGGTAGAATACCTCAAGAAGGTAGGCCATGCTGTAGAGGAAGATGTAGGAAAGCTTTGTAAGTCTTAGCTTCTTACTTTTCTTGGACCGTTGCTGTACATAACAGTACCACCGTATTTCATTTGTCTTTTGTCAGGATACCGTTTTCCTGTCATGGGATCTACATTAGATAGTTCCATTGCACTACTCATAGGGGTAGGTGGGGCTATTGCTTTTTCAGGTTCGGGTTTAGCTATATCGGGTTTAGCAGACATATCTGCTCTGCCTCCTTCAGCCATTTTTTTGTAGTTGTGTTTTCCGGGCATGTATTTTTCTCCTCTTATGGGGTAACAGAAAGGGCTTTCATTTGGTTTCCCATTCTTTCTTCATCAGAATCACGTTCTAATTCTAAATTAACATCATCAATGTACATATAGTTTGCCTGAGCAATAAATTCTGGTAACCATAATCCTGTTTTATTTGCTGGATTAATTCTCCACCTACTAGGAGGCACTCTACCTTTTACTATTAAATCCGTCATTATATCTGTTGCTTGAGGATTTAACATCAACGCTGCTACAGCATCAATTTCACTTCTTAAAAATACGGCTAACATCATCTCTGCTATTTGATAACGAACTCCAGTACGTTCTTGAGCTAATGCATTACCTCTAGAAGATAATCCCGCTGTATCTATACTTGGTGATCTATCTGTGCTTATATTTAATCCAGTTCTAATAGGGCCTTTTGAAAGATTGTCCCCATAAAGAATAGCTTTTAATTTATTCAAATCAGCAGGCATGTATTCATTAAATAATTTTACAGTTGTTTCATCATCTAGTAAATTTAACAACTCTGAAGTGTTTAATCTATTTTCAGCCATACCTTGTGTTCTCATTACCGCTTCATCTACAACACCAGAATATACAGGACTTGGATCAAACTCCTTTTTACTCATATCGTAAACAGTAACCCTTCGTACTTTTTTTGTTAATCCACGGGCAAGTTGGCGAGCAATTATACCGTTAAACTTTTCTTCAGACATGTTAAATTTACTAATAGCATATTTTTTAAGAGCAGCCAATTCATTTGGATTAGTCGTAACATATTCAAAAAATTCTGTAGGTCTAGTTTCTAATAGTTTTATTACCCCCTTAAACTGTTGACCTGCTTCACTTGTATCTTCAGCTAAAAGTTTAATAGCTCTATTCATTTGTTCTAAACCATTTTTTACTTCTGTTTGTGCTACCTCTAATGCTTCCCCTGCAGCTTTAAAATCTTTAGCATTTTTTTGCATCAGTTCTACTGATTTTTTACGGCTAACATTATTTTTTTGCAGAGCATTAAATGCTATTCTTCCACCAGTAAGTTTATCTAAATCTATTACAAACTGATCAAATTCATTGCTTACAACATTGAGAGGTCTTGGATTATTTAAGAATTTTAATACATCCTGTTGACTAGCACCACCTACTTCTTCTAGAGCTTTTTCTTTAGATGCTTTTTGCATACGCAATCCTAATTCTCTTTTAACAAGTTCTAAAGAAAAAAGAAAATCTGTAGAAGGTTCAGATTTACCATTTTTGTTTGTAACTTTAGGAAACATGGCTTGTAGTGTTCTAATTAATTCTTCAGCTCCATTTGTTTCTAAATTCATATGGTCTTCTACTAATTTGCCTAACCATTGGGTAGGTTCCATAGGATGATATGCCCCTGTAATACTTCCCATTTCTCTTGTGTCTGCACCCTTATAAATATACACGTTTGGAACATGATTATTTTGATGCCTAAATCCTACGGCATTTTTAGTGTACCATGCTTTTGCATCCATTAATTTTTCAGCTTGGCCCGGGGCCAGTTCCCTTAATGCACCTTTTTCAAAATCTCTTAAGATTGATCTACTTTCAGTAAGATACGCTGAATCTGCTGGAGAAATATTACTATCATTTAATCTTCTGTTAATACCAACTGATAGGTTTTGAAATTCATCTAATCCCATACCTAACACCATTGTTAAAGATTCACCGTCTACCCCCATTCTATCTATATAAAAATCTTTGTGCTGTGAAAAATACAAAAGTATATCAATATTTTCTACATCACTTGAAGGAATACCCATAAAATCTGCAGCTTTTTCTCTTACATTTTTAAGAATAGAAGCTGCCTTTTTGTTTTCATTTTCGGCAATAGATTTTATAATTTTTGAATTTATACTTTGGGCTGTATCAGAGTAGGTTCTACTTAAAACATTTTTAAGTACAACATTATTTTTTATTCCTGCAAATTCGTCTGTAGGATTTATAGATCTTGTAAGAGTCCAAAGGTCTCCTACCAAATCTAACGCATTTATCTGTACAGGATTACCGTTTTTATCTACTACAGAAAATCTTTCACTTGCTTCTTCAGAAAGTTCTCTACTTTTACGGTGAATTAAAGCAGCCCAATTTTCACTTACAACGCTTCTTTGTTTTTCTATACTAGCTCCTGATGCTATATTAGGGGCTTTTCTACCATCTACTTCTACTTTTTGGGGTAATTTTGTACTAGAAAGCTCGTCTAACTCTTGGTCTAACCTAGCTAAAGAAGTTTGCATTATTGAAACATGTTTTTGAATTTCTTCGTAAGGCACTGCTGCTATTCTATCTAAATTCTTTTTTCCTATTTTTGATACTATATTATTGTGCAACATATCTTTTGTATCATCAATTATTTTTGTATCTTTTGCAAGTGTTCCATTTGCACCACCTTTGAGTATTTCCATAGTTTGGGTTATATCTGTTTGAAGGTCTACTATTTCGTGAGATTTTAATCCTAACTTTCCTGTAGTAATTTGATTAAGTAACTCTACTCCATAGTCTGCCATTATTGAGGAAAATTCATTTAAGTCTTCATTATCTGCAAATACTTTTCCCATAATAAGATTTTCTAACTCATTAAACTCTTCTGGTTTTGAAACACCGTAGTTAGTTTTTATTTCATCAAACTTTGAAACAAGATTTTCTACAAGTTCATTTTGTCTACGAAGAACCTCGGCATAATGTTTTATCCATTGGAAATTGCCTTTTAGTTTTCTGGCTTGCCTTGTTTTAAATCCTAAATTTGTTGTATCCATCATAAATTTTGTACCATCTTGTAGGTAACTTAATTTTAAAGCATCAGCTAAAAGTGGATTTATTACATCTTCTGGAATGCCCTCATCCATTAACATATTTTTTGTTTGACCAAACCAATTTATTTGTTCTAATATAGCAGATTGCTGTGTGGCTGAACCTTGGGCTGCGTCTACAAAATTAAAAACATTTCTAATTTCTTTTTCAGTAAGAGGTCTGAAACCACCTTTACCATCAGGTATTTTTACTGCTCGTAAATCTTTACCGTCAACACCGCCTGTTTCAATGTATCTTCTTATCTTTCCAATGAAGTTTACACCATCTGCACCTTTAGCTAAAAATAAAGATCTTACACCATCAGCACCTAATTCTAAAGCTCTCAAACTTTTATCTACAGGTTTTTGAAAATTTCTTATACCAAAAGATAATATTACATCACCCTTAATAGCTGCAAGTGCTTGTATACCCATGTTCCAAGGGCTTTCTCTATCTACCCCATATGCACCTTCAACATACGAGGAAGCATATGAACCTCCAAGTTCAGAACCATACAAGATAGGCATGACTTTTCTATCACCCCCCTCTACAAACAACATATTTTTTCTTAATTTTTTAAGCCAGTTTTCTGCTCTAGTTTCAGCATCTTTAAAATTTTTATCATTTTTAGATTTCCATATTAACTTTGCTCTTTGGTTTAACATAGGAATCATAGATGATTTTCTAGCAAGTTCTTCTGCACTAAGTTTAGCGTTATCTCCTGTTAGCACTGGTTTTTTACCATCTTTAATTAATTGTTTATTATGTTTTATTAAATCTTTTGCAGCATCTACTCTAAGTTCATTAAAAAATTTTAACGCTTGTTTTCTTGTTGTTCCGGTGATACCTCTAAAAAGCATTAAACTTCCAGCGTCACGAGCTGCGTAGTTAATAAAGTTTCTTAAACTGCCAGCGTCTTTTGCATCTATGACACTTAATATTTCATCTGGATCATAATCTGTAACCACTTCACTGCCTTCAAAATTATTAGATGAACTTAAAAAACTTAAATCTTTTGTAGCATCATGGGCTGCAAGAACTAATGTGTCGGTAATAGATAAGGCACTTAGCTTCATACCAAAATCATTTCTTTTATCTATAGCTACATTTAACTTTTTATTATCTTCTGAAGAAAGTAAAGGTTCTAGAAGGCCGGGAAAATTTAATTCAATTCTATCTATATTTAAAGCATCAGTGAAAGGAACTCGTACTTTTCCTGATGTTGCTATTTTTTCTGCAACAGCGTTTATACCTACAACACCCAATCCTACAATTTGAACTACCGGATCAACAAGACCTTTAGATAAATTTACTGCACCCCTTCCAAAATACTTTATGCCGGGGGTGTCACCACCTTCTAATATTCTAGGAACTATGGGTATATTTTTCTCTGGACTATATTTGTAATCTCTGCCTACATCATCAAAAAAAGCGTTTCTACTTTTAACTTCATAGTTTGCTTCTTCTATAGAAATATTTTCATATACTTTTTCATAAGATACAATACCGTTGCTGTCAAATCTTTGGTAAATTACAGTATCATACTTTCCATCTTCCCCTAAATTTCCTTTTAAAAATTGAAATTTTGGTCGGGCCTTTTTTAAATATTTTTCTTTTTGTTCAATCAGCTCTGCTTCTGCATCCGCATATTTTCTAACATTTTCGTCTTCTTCAATTTTTGGCTGTTCAAGTGCCTCCGTTTCTATATTCATAGCTTCTCTTTGAATTTGTTCAGCTCTAGATATAAATGGTGTGTCTCTATCCACATCCGCAGGAGTATCTAAAATATCCAATTGGTCTTCTGGCCTATATCGTTCTTCCTGCATTCCTGCAGGATCATCATATCTAAATTTACGATTATAACCTATTGGGGGTTTTTCTGGTATAGGGTCTCCACGAAGAGTGGTACGGGATTCTTCTTCTAGAGTTTCCATTTGGTTATCTAAATCAGCCATTATGTATCTTCCTCATTTTTAAAAACTTGGTTTTCCATGCCTTTACGTTGATTGTCCCACAGGTTTTTATATGTTTCAGTAATAACTCCCTGCTCTAGTAATTGTTCTAAGAGATTTGGAGAATTATATAAAAATTCAAAATCAGGATAATCGTCTTGTATAGCTTCTATTAATGATTGACCCTTGTTTACAGATATATCTTTATATTCTTTGCCATCCGCATTTGTAAATGTGAAGGTTGTATTTTCAGATGCTTTCATACCTGTTACAGCAAAGTCTTCATTTACGTATGTTTCTTCGCCACGAGGTGCAATTTCTTGTGTAGATATTTTATATTGATCATCATCATAAAATATTGCATCCATAATTATTGGATTATTAGTCCAACCGGCATTTTTGAAAGCTCCTAAAGGTGCTCCTAAATACATATCAGCCATTGCTTGTGCAGCTTTATAACCTTTTACAGTTCCATTATCTACACCAAGTTTTAATACTTTATTTACAGAAGCTATCTTTTGAACAACATTACGGAATGCCATAAGTCTACCCTCTGCACCCGGCCTATAATCAAAGAATGTTTTTCCCATAGCTCGTCTTATATTTTCTACATCTTGGTCAGAAATAGTTCTACCACCAGTACCGCCTTGAATTGCTGCAGCCATTTGGTATGCTAAAAGAGCTGTATAAGCTTCTTTTTGATTATTTGCTAAAAGTTTTGCATCTTGGGCAGATAACGGTTCTTCACTACCCATCAGTCTACCTATCTCGTCTAAGTTTTTCTGCATTCTTTTCATGTAGGAATTGTTTTTAGTGTGTCCGGTAAATTCGTAGTCTTTAAACATACCCATTATAACACTACCAAAATTCCCTGTTTCGTTAAATTTTGAAATTTCAAACAGTCTAGCAAAGAAATTACCGGCTTGCCCAGATGGTAAATCTGGAAATTCTTTATACAATTTTAATATTTCATCTATGGTGCTTATCGCTTGTTCAGAAGATACATATTTAGCATCTATTGTTTTTTTATCTAAACCACTATTTTCTATAAGTTTATCTACAGACTGCCTTACTCCATTAGCATTTGTATTTGGCATGATAAGGCTTAATCCAGCATGCACTTTTTGCATATCACCATAGTTGTATATATTAATAGGTCTACCATTTATTCCTTTAAGATTAACGGCTTGAAAATGTAATTTCTCACTTGCATTTAATATACCAGAATCATAATGGTTGCTTGGCATTATTCCTTGACTGTTTAAGATTTTTTCATTTTCTGCACTGCCTTGAGTTTGATCCGCATACACTATGTTATTGTGATTAGAATACATCTTTGCGAGAGGTACAGCTCTTTTATCAATATGTTTACTAAAAATAGCATTTGATACATCGCTTGTACTGTAGTAGTGAGGTTGAAGAGGTCTTCCTGCAGTAACTTCCTTCATATCACCCGCTAAGTATTGTAAAAAATCTTTTGTGTCATTTTCGTCATTAACAATTGCTTGATTAGATTTTTTAGTTATATCTAATGTATTTCCACTGTTTTGAACATAGCCCATGTTTCTCATAACTTCTTGTATATTGTTAGCTCTGTTTGCATCACCCTCGCCTGTCCCTAGCCAAACTGCTGTTAATTCTTGAGCAACTATATCAGTTATACTATCATTATTAAAAATGTCATCATCATCCTGCATAAATTGATCTAATAACTTACTTATAGCGGTAAGAGGTACGTTTGGAAGGGGTGGCACAGAAGCTCCCTCTTGAACAATTTGGGTAGATGGTTTTGCGCTTTTTTGTAACACTGCTTTATATCCATATATATCTTGTGTCATGTCATTTATTACAAGTTTTATGTTAGCAATATCTCCCTTTTTAACCAAATCGTTTAATAAAGCTTTTGTTTTCTGTACTTGCTTTGGATCTGCCCATGTGTTATAATGATTTCTATACCAAGCGTCACTATTTTTTTCTAGATCTTTATCATTAAAAGCTATAAACGCTATGCCACTACTACTAGGTTGTTCCGGATCATCTGTAAAAAGATTTGGTTTATAATCTACACCTTGACCATCGGTGTTTATCAAGTAACGTACTGTGTTACCTACGTTGGATATTTTACCTTTTAATATTTCAATATCTTTATCACCCTTTATGCCCATCCTTTTTAGTTCTAATGCATTTAGCCTATTTAATTCATTTTCACTTGTAGTAAACTCCTGTTCATCTTCTTGCATAAATAAACTATGTTGTTGTTCATCTTCTTGTTTATCTCCTTCAAATACTTGTTGATCTTTTTGTTTTATCATTGTATTTTTAAAGTTAAATGCTGAAAGATCTAAACCATATTTATGATTTATGCCCGCCATATATTCTTCAATATCTTGGTTTAATAGTGCTAATTTTTCAGCGTTTCCTGCTCGTAAATTAATATTTCTTTCTTCAAACAATTGGGCTTGCAGTTGAGACGCTACATCAAATTTATTTTGTAAATTTGCCATATCTACCTGAAAACCTTGGGTACTTATCCTTTCACTTGTGGTAAATTTTCTTGTATCTTCTAATTCTTTGGCCCTTTGCTGTGCTGCTCGTGTGGCAATTTTTCCCTCATTAAAACCTTTACTTGCTCCGCCAAGAATTGTAAATGCTGCTCGTAATAATGACATTATCCCATACCTCCCATATCTTGATCTTCCATGTCCATTGGCTGCTCTTCCATATCCATAAATGACCTTTGTTCCATTGGTAATGTTGCTTTATTTATTTCTTCTTCCAACGCAGTAAACGCTTCTGGATTATTATCTTTCATTCCTCTGAGCACAGCATCATCATCCATCATTCTTCTTTTTGGTTTATTGTTAAATATTCTCAATGGTATATCTTTTTCTAATCCTCGTAATATAAAATAAGCTGATAGGGGTGGTTTTATTAATTCGGCTAAATCAGGATTCCATTGGCCTTGTGAAAAACCTGCAAAAGCTATAGTGTTTACAAGAGTTTCTACAGGAGTTCCTGATAGAAGTAGTCGGTCTACTCTCTCTCCTGATTCAACATTTTTTTCTACTCTTTCTACAATAGATCCTACAGCTTCATCTACATCTGTATATTGTGGTGGACTTTCCCAATCCCATTTACTTTCTTCTGAAGCATCTGTTAAACTTTGTCCGGGAATGGGTGCTCCTAATGGGTCTTGATTTTCTATAGAACCTACAGGAGCTTCTGGGTTATGTATTTTTGGATTTACTAACATGTGTTTTTCCTAAGTAGTAGTAGTAGTTGTTACTGGTCTGGATAATGAAGTTTTAATGCCGGGAGTATCTCGCAGGCTAGTGAATACACCTTGGGATCGTTGTTTTTCTAAATGGAACTGTAACATAGCCACATCGCTGTTAGGTAACACGTCAGCATTTTGTATTTTAGACTGAAGGACATTCATTAAAGTATTAGATATACCTGTTTTTCCAGATACAAATTGTGCCCCTGTACCTGAAGCCCCTTGTTGTGTAAACCTACTTATTCTGTTACCTCTATTTCCTGCATCTAATTTAAATCTATCTGTAGGTTTACTTCTTTGCGACAGTTGTTGCTGTGCATATGTTTCTGCAAAACTTCCTCCAGCTTCTATAAGTTTATCTTTAGCTAATTGCCCGGTTCTTGATTCTGCAAATTTTGCCAAAGGATCTATAACATAATCATTTACAACATCTCTCAGTGTTGAGAATGTTCCTCCTACAATAGCAGCGGGGTATTCAAAAGGTGTTCCACTAAAGCCACCACCCCTTGTGTATGGATTAACTTGTATCATTTCATTTACGTATTTACCCGGATACCCACTTAAACCGGGCTTAGCACTTTTATCAAAATATCTATATCCAGCACCTGCCCCCATGTATTGTCTATCTTGTGGCGGAAATTTTGAAGAACCACCCGTAAAACTTTTTGAACTTACAGGAGGTACATATCTTCTTCCTGCCTCCATCTCTGGCTCAAATACGTTTCCTAAAAATCCTTCAAATTTATCTGCTGCTTTACCAAAACTAAAATCAGAAAAATAACCTGTTATATTATCCCATAAACTCATCTGTACATATACTCCTTATTATGCTCCACCTGCTGGAATACCCAACAGTTCTAAGGCACTTTGCCCTACTTCTAAAAGAATAGAATCACCAAATTCAGTCTCATATTGATCTACCGCAAAATCATTTTGTTGTGACGATATTGCAAATTGGTGTGCTCTTTGTAAAGCACTCTCTGTTCTTTGTAGCACCCACTGCGCTTCATCTCTGTATCGTTGCCATACTTGGGCTTGTGCTGTAGCACTTAACCCTAACAACGCCTGTGCGTTCAACCTATTTGCTTCATTTACATCTGCTGTATTTTGTGTATTTATTTGTCTACGCCACTGTGCATTACTTTGATTAATTTGTGCAGACATATTTGCATTAAATTTTGTTCTACTATCATTCATCTGTACAGCAAATCTTTCCATTGCATTACTTTGGTCTGCGTTAAATTGTTCCATAGCAGCTACTCTAGTTTTATTTGCATTCTCTGCCTGCACCCCTAGCTCCGCAAAAAATTCCATTACTTGATTTTCAGATTTAGCGTTAAACTGCCTTGATGCATTTTCTTGTGATTGGTTAGTGAACAGTTTCTGTACCTGTGATTGGAATGTTAAAGTGTTTGCCTGTTGTGATTGTGTTAAATTTTGTGCGTCTATTGTTAAAAAAGACTTTGCATTGTTTACAGCTGCAGTCATTCTAGCATCAAGGTTAGCCTTATCCATAGCAGCATAAGTCATGGCATTTTGTAATGCAGTCTGCTGTTCGTTACTTAAATTTTGTAACTCCATTCTAGAGTATGTTTGTGCATCTGCAGCAGCGATTGGAACACCAGCTTCCATAATAGATTGTGTTATCGCAGCAGCTGCCATAGAAGAGGCACCTAAACCTCTTGCTTGCATCTGTGCAGTTACGTTTCTAACCGCAGGAGCAGCCCAAGCAGGTAACTCTTGTCCTTCTTTAATGCTATCAAACAACTGCCCAAGTTGATACTTAACAGTTGCTTTTTCATTTACAGTTCCTAATGCAGCAGACGCTATGGCCTCATTAGATATAGCCCCCTGTATATCTCCAATTTTAGATTCTTGTGATAGTGTTCCTTGAGCAGCAATAGCTTCTGGTGTATCTGGTACAGTATACGCTGTGTATTTATTAGTAGCTTGCACTTGTGGTACAGGAATTTCTAACCCTGTAGTAGCCCCTGTTGTTTTTGTTACAGGATCTGCTTGTTCTAAATTTATAGCTTGCAACTCTTCATCGGATTGCATTGTCAAAGGTTGTGGTGTTATTTTCTCCCCTTCTGTTAAACCTAGTTTGCTTTCTGGAATAACGTCAGATATTGGGGATGTTATTCCAGTAGCACTTGGAAACTGCCCTACACCCCCTGTTGTTGTAGGGTTATCTGCAGTAGTTGTACCACCCTCCGCCATTTTCTTTGGAAATATTTTAACTCTTGTCGCCATTGGTAACTTTGCCATTTTCTAAAACCACTTATTCATTAATGTTGATATTGCTGCACCAGCTCCACTTGCTACAAGAAGAACTCCTACAAATAGCCCCTTGCCTTTATCCAGCTGGCTTTCTAGTGA
>Ga0208919_1001439_pt1 | contig 13715 bp, 25 predicted proteins | sample 4_EtaG_FD_184076 | JGI IMG/M metagenome (GOLD analysis project Ga0208919, IMG submission 184076) | Marine viral communities from the Subarctic Pacific Ocean - 4_ETSP_OMZ_AT15127 metaG (SPAdes) (version 3) | ecosystem: Environmental > Aquatic > Marine > Oceanic | place: Pacific Ocean | collected...
TAAAAAGAGCACAACAGGACATAGAAAAGATGATTGCTGATATAGAAAAACTAGAAGACAAAGTGAGGGCAAATGGAAGTCATTAGCGTAATTTTAATGTTTGTTTTTGGAAATATGAATGACCAAGAAACACAAATGACACAGTATATTCCTATGAAATCATTATCGTCTTGCATGAAAGAAGTAAGATTAATGAAAAAGAAAAATAAAGAATTTGTTAAGGATGCTTTTTGTGGACCGGGTATCGTGCACGTAGAAGATGGTGAAGTAATATCTTTATATAATGAAATACCAGATGGTGCTACATTAGTTAAAAAAGATATAGACGCAAAAGCATTTGAACGATGGGCATTAAGAGCTAAAGCTAAGTGGGATAAATAAACAGCATGCGTTGGTTATTTATTATATTAGTATTTATACTAATATTGTGTTGGGCAGCTAGCGCTTAAGGTATGTCGTTCTTAGTAGCCAATCTACCCCCCACTAAAGTATATGTTAAGAAACAATATTTATACGATCATCAAAAAGGTCATGGAGAATTTGTAGAAGGTGTTTGGGTTAGTTGTAAATCTATCCAAGGTCGAGCGCTTTACTTTGAAACGTATCTGCCTGAATATGGTGCTTTATACGATAAGCTCCCTATTAGTGCTTTTGTTGATAGTCCTACTGAGTTGGATATTGAGTTAGAAGAACTAGAACTGTGGGATGCTTTTAGTTATCACATTACAGTAATAGAAAAAGCTTCATTGTCAGGATGTAAAGCTAAATATCTTGCACCATCTAAAAAGTTTTATACAGGAGAATATTTATTTACAATTGACAGTTGTCATGCAGATAAAAATATTTTAAACACTGGTTATTCAGAAGTACCAGAAGAACATAAATCATTTAACATATTACTATTAGACAACGGGCATTTTGCAGCTCAACCAAATAACAGAGTTATATTCTACGACAAATCTTTAACACCAGCTAAAACTTTAATACCAGATTTTAAAGTATCTACTATTGAATACAATGTAGAAACAGAAAGTAAATGGACAGCTGGTGATGACACAAACTATTTTTACGATTTAAAAGAAAATAAGTTGACAACCGAAGAGTAATCCTATATACTAATAGTGACTGCCGAAAGGAGTCATAACAAATAACGCTTGAAGGAGGTTATATGAATATTATAAATTGGGAATCGTACAAACCATTTACAGCATCTACTGTAGGATTCGATTCACTACTAGCCAGGATTGCAGAAATTACTATTGACAAACCTGACTCAAATTATCCACCATACAATATCCGTAAAATTGATGATTTAAAATACTTTATTGATTTAGCTTTAGCTGGATTCGGTAAAAAAGATGTATCAATTAAATATGCGGATAATGCATTAACAATTAAATCTACACAAAATGATAAGAAGGCCGACGATGTCGTACACCGTGGCATATCTCAACGCGCTTTTACGCGCACGTTTGCATTAGCAGATGATGTGGTAGTCAATGACGCCAAATTTGAGAACGGATTATTATCTATTGAATTAGAAAAAATTGTACCTGAGGAGAAGAGGCCAAAGGAAATAAAAATAAAATAAACGAGTGGGGCGTAATGCCCCCTCAACTTACAGGAGGTACTATGGCTGAAGCCAAGGATTACAAGGAGAGATTAAGTAAAATTATACAGGAGTCTATTGACGCTAATCAAGCACAGATATTACAAGGCGCTCCATCAATGGAAGATTATAAATACATGTTAGGTATACAACACACCTTAACAGATTTACAATCTAGATTACATAGTGAATTAGTTAAACTAGTAAAGGAGACGCACGATGGCTAAAGAATTACCAATCCCTAGTGGATTTAGATTATTAATTAAAGTTAGAGAAGTATCTAACAAAACTAGAGGGGGCATTATATTAACAGATGAATCAGTAGAAGCTGCTAAATTTTCTTGTGTAGTATCTAAAGTTATTAGTATGGGCCCTGATTGTTATCATGATAAAGACACTAAATGGTGCAAAAAAGGAGACTGGGTACTAACAGGAAAGTATGTAGGCCTTAAGTTTAAATATGATGGTGAGGAATATGCTATCATAAATGATGATGAAGTAGTAGGTGTAGTTCCAGATCCTACTAAAATTACACATAAATAGTCTTGCATTATCAAAGAAACTAGTGTACAATATACACTAGATAGTGATAAACGCGGTTCACGACCGAGGAGTAAAATATGGTAGAAGACGAAAACAAACAGAGTGAGTCTACAGAAGATGATGATATCATTGTAGAATTACCTGAGGAGTTAGATGAAGCAGATACAAAAACTGAAGAATCTACAGAAGAACCTAGTAATACTGAGGTTGCTGAGGAAGAAGACGATGGCGAAGAAGAAACAGAAACAGTCTCGGAAGAGATTGAAGCAGATGAATCAGAAGCTAAAGAAGATCCAAAAGCTGATAAAGTATTCGGCAAGCGCGCTGAAAAACGTATTAAGCGTCTTGTTGCGCAGAAAAAAGAACTTGAAGAAAAACTCAAGGGCTACGAAGAAGAGAAAACTTCGTGGATAAGCGAAAGAGATCAACTTAAAAGTAAACAAGCTGACTCTGAACTTGATGCAATCAATCAGTATATGGATAGATTGGAAGCTCAAGAGAAACAAGCTTTAAGTGTTCTTAAGACTGCAAAAGAAGCCAGTGACGTTGACGCTGAGATAAAAGCAACTGATGTCTTAGCATCTGTGAAAGCAGAAAGACTGGTGGCCAAACAATACAAGGCTAGAGCTGAAAAAGATTTGGGATCCAAATCTAAGAGTTCGGAGAAGAAGGAAACTAAAACTCCAGCACCTCGTAAATCAGAGCAACCTTTACCTGACAGAAAAGCATTAGCTTGGCAGAAAAGGAATAACTGGTTCGGAGGAACTAACACTGGAGACAGAATTAAAACGCAAGCTGCTTTAGTTATCCATAAAGAACTTCTTGATGAAGGTATTGCACCTCAAGATGGTTCGGATGAATACTATAGTGAGTTAGACGCTAGATTAATTCAAGAGTTTCCAGACTTGAGAAAAAGAACTGTTAGGAAGGTTCCTACAGTTGTCGGTGGAACGCGCGCCACCCCAGGGAAAAAGAAAGTGCGATTGTCCAGATCTGAAATAGAAATGGCTGATCGACTTAACGTTTCTTATGACGAATATGCGCGACAAAAATTGCGCCAAACAGAGGCGGGGAGCTAATATGACACAAGCAACTAAAACTAGCCGTACTACTCGGGCTTCGGCAACTCGAAAAAGAACATTTGAGGCACCATCAAAATTGAAGGCACCTCCTGCACCTGAAGGTATGGAATACATTTGGGTAAGACATGAGTTGTTAAATCAACCAGATGATGCAAATGTTCACGAAAGACTACGCGATGGTTACGAAATCGTTAAACCTGAGGAATTAGGTAAAGATTACGTAGTCGACGTTATGTCTGCTGGCAAACACGCAGGTGCTGTCCGTTCAGGCGATTTAATTCTGATGAAAACTGATTCAGAATATATGTCTGATAAGAGAGAATACTACGAACAACAAACGAAGAAAGCGGCCCAAGCATATGGGCATGATTTAAAGAACGCTTCTCATTCAAGCATGCCAGTGGTAGATGAATCTACAACCTCGGTAACAAGAGGTGGAGCGGGTAAAACTGCTAAGTTTGAAGATTAACACCGCGTTAGTCATTTAATCAAACTTAGTGCATAAGTAATAGGAGATTATTATGGCTTATGGTTTATCACCTGTACGTCAGGCTAATGGTGGGACAATTCGTCTCAACAATTGGGTTGATGGTAACGGGTACCGCATCGCTACAACTGCACCTTCTGCATATTTTGAAGGTGACACTGTTTCGTTATCTAGTGGCTTATTAGTAGCCGACATTGGTTCAGGAGATCTGGGCGCAATCGTTGGTGTTTTCTGGGGCGCAGAATATCAAGACAACAATTCAGGCGATGTAAAATTCGTAAGATCAATTCCTAATGGAACTGTTGCAAAAGCACAATACAAAGCATATGTTTATGATGATCCTTCAACGATCTTCAAGATGCAAGCCGATCAGGCTGGCAGCGCATTAACATCTGCTGATGTTGGAGCTAACGCACAGAACTTAACAGGAACTGGTTCTTCAGTGACATTTAAGGGCGGATCTTCATTGGATTCTTCAACTGCAAGTAACACTCAAAACGCTACACAAAAAGCGTATCCTTTTCAGATTTTAGGATCTGCACAGGATGATTTGGGTTACACATCAGTTGGAACTACAATGGACGTTCTTGTAAAAATTAACACGCATTCATGGGGTGTCTACGACGGCAACTTCCCGACTGCTTAATAATAGGAGTAAATTACTATGGCTATAACTAGAGGTCAGTTACTCAAGGAATTAGTACCGGGATTACACGCCATCTTTGGAACGGAATATAAACGTTACGAAGACGAGGCAGCGGTACTCTTTGAGAGCGAAAAATCAAACAGAGCCTTTGAAGAAGAAGTTCTTTTTCCAGGGTTTGGCGAAGCTTCAGTAAAATTTGAAGGCCAAGGCGTAGACTACGCTAATACAGGTGAAGGTTGGGTAGCAAGATACACAAACGAAACTGTAGCAATGGCTTTCTCAATTACAGAAGAAGCTATGGAAGATAACTTATACGACAAGTTATCAACTAGACTAACAAAAGCACTAGCTAGATCAATGGCTGCTGCTAAACAAACAAAAGGTGCTGCGGTATATAACAACTCCTTCACAGGTGGTGTTTATGCTGGTGGTGACGGTGTATCACTAATTAATAGTTCTCACCCACTACAAGACGGATCAACTGCATCAAACACTCCTGCAGTTCAAGCAGAGCTTTCAGAGACTTCTCTGGAATCAGCTTTAATTGACATTGCTGGATTTACTGATGACAAATCAATTCCGATCGCTGCACAAGCTAGAACTCTTCACATTCCAAGACAATTGGTATTCGTGGCTGAGAGACTAATGGCGTCTCCATACAGAGTTGGAACTGCAGACAATGATGTCAACGCAATCGTATCTAAGGGTATGGTTCCAGGTGGATATCATATTAACCACAGATTTACTAACAGTAAATATTGGTGGTTAAGAACTGACGTTCCTAACGGTATGAAGCACTTCACTAGAACTCCAATCGAAACTAAGATGGAAGGTGACTTCGAGACTGGTAACGTTAGATACAAATCTCGTGAGAGATACGTATTTGGTTTCTCTGACTGGAGAGGCTTGTACGGTTCTAACCCAGCGTAAAGCTTTAGTGAGGGGGCTTAAATGTGCCCCCTTGCACAAACATTAAACCTATAGACTGCGTAAGCAGACAGAAACAACATAAGGAGTAAGACTATGGGATCAACTACTTTTTCGGGACCGATTAAAGCGGGATCGATATCACAAACTACAGGTACCACAGTAGGTACTGATATGAAAAACGTAGGACAAGTTTTAATGGCTCAAACAGCAGCTGTTGATTTGTCTAGCGGTGCTATTGCAGCATCTGCTCTGGATATTATTATTCCAGCAAATTCACAATTAGTGGATATTATTTTTGACAGTATAACAGCAGCATCTGGCGCTACTAATCTTAGCATTGGTAAAGTTGGTGGAGCGGCTACAGCGTATGTTAATACGTATGCCCTTGGAACAACTGTAGGACTTAAACGTCCAACTACTGAAGCTGGTGGAGCACTAGCATGGGAAGATGTTGGGTCAACTGATGTAAGATTTAATGTAACTAACTCAGCAGCTACAAGTGCTGGTGAAGTAAGAGTTACTGTTATGTATTTACAAAATAATAACTTAGGTTAAATAACATAGGGGAGGCTTAGGTCTCCCCATTTTATAGGACTAAATATGACATTTCAAACAGACTCACAAGTAACGCAAATAGCAACAGGAGCTACAGGTACTTCAGCAACTGCTGATGGACAGAATACTGTGGCAACCAGAAAAAGAGCATTAGGTGTAGTATTAATGGGTGGATCAGATGCAGCAGCAGTTTATGTACATGATGATAATGCAGGATTCACCGCAGGTACTAGAATAGTTTCTTTAAAATGCGGAGCAGGTGAAAGTACTTCATACAACTTTCCAGATAATGGAGTTCTATGCACTACTAATATTTCTGCTAACGTATCAGGCACAGCTGCTATAGCATACTTATACTGGAACTAATATGCCAGAAATATCCAAATATGATTTGGAGATACAAGAACTTAAAGGTGAAATAAAAGTTTTAAGTGAACGTGTATCTACTATTAAAGATAATCATTTAAAACATATAGAAGATAAAATTAACGCTATTGCCAAAGTCATGTATACAATTGGCTTTATGGTATTAGGACAGCTCTTATGGGTTATAACTAGAGCATTAATGTAAGGGGGCAACGTGGCTAGTTCAGGTACACGTACATTCAATCTGCAGATTGCAGATGTAATTCAAGAAGCTTATGAACGATTGGGAGTAAGCGCAAAGGGTGGTTATGATCTAATCACTGCTAGACGTTCTCTTAATCTATTAATGATTAAATGGATTAATCAAGGTGTTAATCTATTCACATTACATTTACATACAGTAGCAGTAAATAAATTTAATAATACAACTTATCCTACATTTGATTTAGCAGCTAATGGGTATTCCGATATTCTAACAGCCGCTTGCAGAGACACTAACGCAACTCCTGATCAAGATATTGAAATGGAAAGAATTAGTTATGCGGATTGGTTATCTTATCCAAATAAATATGCAACAGGCACTCCACTTAAATTTGCAGTAGATAGAAATGCTGAGTTTGATTCTAGCGGTGTAGCAAATCATACAGTTTACTTATGGCCTGGGCCAAGTGAAGACAGTAGATATCAAATAATTATGTGGGCTATTAAGTATGGACAAGATATATCTGATAATTATTCAGAAAACGCAGCTGTACCTAAAAGAATGTTACCAGCTTTAATAAGCGGTTTGACAGTAGAGCTTGCAAATAAACACCCTAAACTTGTACCTATAGATAGAAGACAAGAACTTATACAGATGTATGAAAAAGAATGGGAGCTGGCTAGAGAAGAAGATAGAGAAAGAGCAAGCTTCTATGTACAGCCTAAGGTTCGTGGGTATGCATAATGGGAAAGTACGCGAGGGGTAAACACGCGGTACTAATCGATGACCGATCAGGTTTTAAGATTAAGTACAAAGACGCTCGAACAGAGTGGAATGGATTTAGAGTTTACAAAGGTGACTGGGAACCTAAACAACCTCAGTTAGATCCGGGTAAATATATCGAAGGATCTGGTCCAACGGTTTTATATAAACCACGACCACCTCAAAATACATCATCGACCATAGTTCAACTTGGTCCGTTGTATGGAAAGTATTCTGCACAATGTGCAGCTAATTTAGGACGCGTTGTTATTGGCGCAGGCGAAGATTCGGAAGGCTTCCAAGCAAATAGTGTTCTAAATGCAACTGGTATAGCGATTGCTATTGTCATACAAATTGACAATACAATGGCACCACCAACAGCTACAAGTGCACTTGGTAGTGTAACTATAGCAGCATCGGAATCTGCAGAAGGATTCCAAGCGACATCTACTTTAGGTGATGTCACTGAAGCTCTGATACAACCTGTATCATTGTCTTCTGCAACTTCAACTCTTGGTTCAGTAGTAATTGCTACAGCTGAGGAATCACCAGGATTTGAAGCAACTAGTACATTAGGAACTGTAGTTCTTAACGTATCAGATACAGTTTCTGGATTAGAACTAGGAACTATGACTGCTAGTTTAGGTAACACTGGATTGTTCTTTAACACTACAGAGATACCTCCAGGAAATGCAGCGACTACTACATTAGGTGATATCAATCTAAGTAGTGCTCATGCAGTAACATTGTCAGGTAGTACTGCAACATTAGGTACAGTTACACCTGCGGTAATAACTGCAGTACCAGTGACCATGTCAGGAATGACAGCAACACTAGGAACTGTAGCAGCAGTAACTCCAGGATATGGTACATATCTGTGGGGTACAGATGAATGGGGTAAATAATGGGATTAACATACGTACAACTTAAACAAGGTATACAAGACTGGACTGAAAATGACAGTACTGAATTTACTGCAGCAACAGGGTCAGGTATTGCACCTATAGATGTATGTATTGCTAATGCAGAACTTCGTATTATGAAGGAAGTAGACCTTACTGCATTCAGAAAAACTACAACAATTGCTTTATCGGCAAACACTGCAACAGTGGCTATGCCTGAAGATTTAGTAGTATTGCGATTTTTAAGAATACAAAATGGCGATATGCTTTATCAAAAAGACGAAACATTTATTAGAGAATTTACTAAAAACCCTAGCGTAGCCGCAGGTAAAGGTACTGTACAGTACTATTCTTATCAGCGTCCGGGAACAGCGTACACATCTAGCAATAGAAATACAAATATTGTATTTGCACCTACGCCAAGTCTTGACACTACGTGCGAAATAGGGTATACTTATAGAGTACCAGGTTTATCAGCAAGTAACGCAAACACGTATCTTGGTGATAATTGTCAGGACACTTTGTTATATGCCTGCCTCATTGAAGCGGCTACATTTATGAAGGATCCACAACAACTAACCAACTACCAACAATTGTACGAACGTGCTGTTCAAACTCTTGGGGTAGAAGAACAAGTAAGAATGAGAAACACAGAACTATATAAAGGTGAACTCAGAACACTAGGAAAACTAGAAGGAGATAGATAATGGCAGGAATAACTTCAGCATTATGCACAAGCTTCAAAGTCGAACTTCTTGAAGGCGATCATGATTTCAATAACGGAGCAGATGCCTTTAAAGTCGCTCTTCTAAAAGCTAACGCAAGTATCACAGGTACTTACGGTGCAGCAACAACTAACTACTCAGATGTAACAGGTAACTCTGATGAACTACCTAACGGTAGCGGTTACACAACTGGTGGATATGCATTAACAAATGTTAATCCAACTTCAACTGGAACAGTTGCATTTACAGATTTTAGTGCAAACGCACAATGGACTTCAGCAACATTTACTACACGTGGTTGTATAATTTACAATACAAGTGATGGTAACTCTGCTGTAGCTATGATAAATTTTGGAGCAGATTATTCAGTTTCTGGAGGTACATTTGAAATACAATGGCCAACAGCAGATTCAAGCAACGCTATAATAAGAATAGCATAAAGGAGTAATACATGGCATCAACATGGTCTAACGCCGAGTTGAGGTTGATGACAACAGGTGAAAACGATAACACCTGGGGAGATCAAACTAACTACAACTTACAACGTATCGATGATATGGTTAATCAAGTTGTAGGTGTCACTTTATCCAGTACTTCACTTTCATTAACTTTTACAAATGATCCAACCTCTTATACACAAGAGAATGGTCGTTGTAAGATATTAGATTTTACAGGAAGTCCAGGGGGCACAGCAACAGTTACATTCCCAAATAAAAAAATGTGGTATTATGTTTTAAATAATACTGGAGATAGTAATAATATAATTTGTACCACAGGCTCAGGTACAACTTATACAGTAAATGCAGGTCAAGATGCGATTATATATGTAAATGGTTCTAACGCTATTTACAATGCAATCAATGACTTGCAAGTAAACACAATTAACGGTCAGGCTCCTGTTGGCGCAGGATTCGTAATCGCAATGTCCGTTGCATTATAGGAGGATATAGATTATGGCACAAGATTTTGAAAGAGCTGTCGCAGCAGACGGTTCAGGTGATGTAGCTATTGGTACAACTGCACGTACTATAATAACTGCAAACTCAGATGACGCTGTAATAGGTATACGCTTAGCAAACATAGTAGCACAAACAATTCAAGCAGACATTTATATTACTAGCACAGCTAGTGGTGGATCAGCTGACTCTTATATTGTAAAAGGAGTAAGCATTCCTCAAGGTTCTAGTATAGAATTGATTGATGGCGGTGCAAAAGTTGTACTTCAAAGTGGTGACGTTTTGAAGGCAAAGTCTGACACAGCAAATAGTTTAAATGTTTGGGTATCGTATATCGATAGCATAAGCACATAAGGAGAATAGATGGCATATATTGGACCAAGTAGTTCAAGTGAATTTAAATCAATGGCAACCCAGACCATTACTGGTGATGGGTCAGCTACAAGTTTTGCATTAAACCAAGCGGTTTCAGATGCATCATCTATAAGATTTGTAGTTAACAACGTTGTACAAAAACCAGACGTAGATTATTCTGCAAGTGGTTCAACATTGTCAACTGGTTCAAATGTACTAGCAGGTTCAGATGCAGCTTATGTTGTATTCATTGGAGCGGCTGTAGGTTATCAAACACCAGCAGATGGCAGTGTAGATCACACAGCAATTAATCCTAGTTTCAATGGCATGTATTTAAACTTAGCAACAATTACTTCGGACGTAACAATAACAGCAACACAAAATGCTTTTGTGGCTGGCCCAGTTAATTACACTGGAACAGTGACAGTAGCAGGAACATTAACGGTAATATAATGGGAACTTTATTCGTAGACAAATTAGATCCGCAATCAGGAACATCATTAGAGATTGGTAGTTCAGGGGACACAATCACGATTCCGTCAGGAGCGACGATTACAAATAATGGAACACAAACAGGATTTGGTCAAAATAATACTCCATATTTTTTAGCTAAGATGAGTGGTGATCAAACTGCTAGTGATGGTGCATTTGCGAAAATAGTATTTAATAATGAAGTTTTAGATAGTGCAGGAGCTTACGATCCAAGTACAAATTATCGTTGGACACCACAAACAGCGGGAAAATATTTTATTTATACTTCTCAAACTCTTTATAAATCTGGTACAGACTTAAATGACACTAGAGCATATATTTATAAAAACGGATCAATTGAAATACAAGGATCAATAAGCCAAGTATCCGATCAAATTTCATATGTAATTAATTATGTAGGTGGAATAGTTCAAATGAATGGAAGTAGTGATTATGTAGAATCATATGGTTATGTTTCTACAAATTCTGGGGCTTCTGCACAATTTTCATCTGGTAATGGTAGTTTTTGGGGAGGATATTTTATAGCAACATGATAACAATTTTAAAAGGAGGTCTATATGGCAAGTCTATCAACTAAAGTAGCGCTCTATTGTACTGCAAACAGCAAAACGGCTGATTTCGGTTCAGGAGGCAATGTATCTTTACAGGATGACTCGGACGGTAAAGGCCCGTACATAAAAAGCTGGAGCGTTGACGGATTGGCACAGCCATCTGATTCCGATCTAGCAGCACATGATACGGCTGGCAATACTGAAGAGTCAAACAATTCTGTAAGAGCTACAAGAAAAGCGGCTTATGGTGATATCGGCGATCAGCTTGATGAGATATTTAAGGATATCGACGCGTGGAAAACACGTATTCAAGGGATCAAAGATGCTAACCCTAAGTCTTAAAGGAGTAATATAAATTGAGTAAAGTACAAGTAGATACTATTGATACCAGATCTGGAACGTCTACCATGCAAATTGGTAGCACGAACACGTCTACTATTAACATAGGCGTTTCAGGTGACACGGTTAACATCCCGTCAGGGGTAACGATCGCTAACGCTGGTACAGCTACTGGCTTTGGTGGAGCTAATACTCCAAATTTTAGAGCAACATTATCCGCACAATCTGCAACACTATCTGGTGGTACTTGGACTAAAATTTCTCCAAATACAGAAGCTTATGATAGCGATAGTGCTTATACAGGTGGAACTTTTACAGTACCTAGTGGAAAAGGAGGATTATATTTTATTTATGCTAATGCTTATTTTTCACATACTTCAGTTTTAAGACCACAAATTGCTTTTTATGTAAATGGATCAAGAGTTTATACAAGAGGTTTGTATGATGAAAATGTTAATGTTGCAGGATATCCTGAAGTAGTTGCTTCGGCAGTTTTAAATTTATCAGCAACTAACACATTAGAATTTTACGTAAGAACATCTGGTGCTGACGTAGAAATATACGGGGATTCAAATTTAGCAAATCATCCTGCTACTTTTGGAGCATTTAAGTTAATATCATGAGCACACTAAAAGTAGACACGATACTCAAGAGAACGGGCACTGGCACGATAACCTTGGGTCAGTCAGGGGATATCATTAGTATTCCTTCAGGCGCAACGCTTAATAGTGCGGGTACGAATACTTTAGAAGGTATTTCTAATACTCCTGCTTTTGGTGTTACATTATCAGGTAATCAATCCTTAGGAGACGGAGCATTAACTAAAGTAACCTGGGATACTGAATTATGGGATAGTGATTCAGCTTTTGCTTCAAATAAATTTACCGTGCCGAGCGGCAAGGCGGGGAAATATTTCTTTACTACTATGGGATACGTAGATGGAATAGATGATGGAGAACATTTCTTTCTTTCATTTTACAAAAATGGTGTAAGAATATTTAGAGAAGTTGGTTGGACTTCTCCAAGTGCAGACGCAGGCATGAGAGCAATGGCTTCTGTAACTTTAGATTTAGCGGTTTCAGATTACATTGAAGTTTATGCATATCAAAATGAAGGTAGTGCAAGAAATTTACAATCTGCATATTCACAATTTAGTGGACACAGGTTAATAGGAGTATAACATGGCATTTGCAACGATAGACGTCACAAAAGGAATTACAGGAACAATTCCTGTAGCAAATGGTGGTACAGGCCTAGCGTCTGGAACCACAGGACAGTTTTTAAAATTTACTGGCTCTACAACAGTTGCTAGTTCTGCTCTTGGAGACGTGGGTAAACTTTTACAAGTAGAATATTTTTTTACTCATAGTGATATATCAACAAGTGCTACAAGTGATACAGCAACTATTGTTACCGACCAAATTACACCAAGTGCAACTGACTCTAAAATAATAGTACAAGTTGGTGGTGGTAGAGGAAGTAATGCTGGCGGTGCTGCTGAAGGAGATATTAAACTTTATAGACAAATAGGTGGTGGAGGTTATTCAGAATTACAAGTCGCTATGCTTGATAATGTTAATCACGCAACAAATGGTGGTTATGGAAAACCAACTTCTGCATTTATTTATGTCGATACCTCACACAATACTACTTCAGCAATAGATTATAAAATTTATATAAAAACTAATGCTAACACTTATTATTTTAATAGTGGGGGTGCACAAATGGCTATGATGTTAATGGAGGTTGCGGCATAATGGATAATCAAGAAAAATTTTGGGCAGCGATAAGAGTTTTAAAGTCTGATGTTAAATGCACAATAAATGGAGATATTGAAACAGAAGAAGATTTTAATAATATTATTTGGCAAACAGGAACAGAGGCAAATGGAGAAACTGCAATAGTAACTACTACTTGTCCTCATTCAGAAATTACATGGGCAGCTGTCAAAGTTGAGATGGATAAATTATAAACAACAGTGAAGGGGGCAAATGCCACTAGTAGATTTAACGGCCCCTGCAGGAGTAGTAACTGAAATAACAGATTACCAAGCAGGTCTTCGATACACAAGCGCAGATAAGGTACGCTTTAAGTACGATCAAGCGGAGAAGATAGGTGGCTGGAAGAAAAGAGATTCAAGCACTAGCGCTATGTCTGGTGTACCTAGAAACATTTTCCCTCATAGAGATAAAGATGGCCGTAAAATGGTACTCT
>Ga0208919_1001441_pt1 | contig 13704 bp, 7 predicted proteins | sample 4_EtaG_FD_184076 | JGI IMG/M metagenome (GOLD analysis project Ga0208919, IMG submission 184076) | Marine viral communities from the Subarctic Pacific Ocean - 4_ETSP_OMZ_AT15127 metaG (SPAdes) (version 3) | ecosystem: Environmental > Aquatic > Marine > Oceanic | place: Pacific Ocean | collected...
ATAGATTTTTCTAAAAATGAATTTACTTCAGATGTTTCATTAAAGAAAGAAGCAAATTCGGTACGACAATCTATAAGAAACTTAATATTGACTCGAAAGGGAGAGAGAAAATTTGATAGAAATTTTGGAATAGGATTACATGATTTATTGTTTGAAAATAATGATATTCTTCTACTTCCTATTTTGAGCAGAGATATAGAAGAACATATTGATGCGTATGAACCAAGAGCATTTTTTGATTCAGTGGACTTTAATGAAGACGGAATAGACTCAAATGAACTTTCCATTACAATTCATTATTTTATTGTTTCACTCACTGAAGAAAATCCCCAACCAGATTCATTGTCAATTTCAATCCAGAAGATCAGATAGAGGAATATAGATGGCTAAGAATATACAATTAGGAAATCTTGATCATGAAGAGATTAAGCAAAGTATAATTGATTTCATAAAGAATGAGAGAAGTACATCTGCTTCTTCGATAAAGGATTATAACTTTGAGGGTTCTGCTCTTAATTCTTTACTTGATATTCTATCATATAACACTCTATATTATGGATTTTATGCGAATATGGTAGCAAATGAAATTTTCTTAGATACTGCACAAAAAGTAGAGTCTATTATATCACTTGTAAAACCTCTCGGTTATGTTGTTCCGGGATATAGTTCTGCTGTAGCAGAAATAAAAATAGACAAAGGTGGTGCATACAATACAATACCAAAATATTCATCATTTATTGGAAAAAATGAAAACGGTTCTTCTTTCATATTCTACACATTAGAGAATTATGAATTAAATGATCAAGGAGATGCAATATTTGAAGTCTATGAAGGTAAGAATCTAGTAGTTACTGAAACAAATGTAGATTCAGATACAGGACAAAAAATATTTTTAAGTGGACTTGATATTGATATTTCAACAATCACTGTAGAAGTTGAAGGTGTGGAATGGTCTCTTTCTTCGAATATTGCTTCAAATATTACTGACACATCAAAGGTGTATTGGTTGGAGAGAAGTGATTTAGGATTTTATGTTGTATTTGGAGGATTGTCTGCTTCGGGAACAACCGAACAGAGCGGAGCAAATGTCGATGAAGGTGATATTATCAAAATAACTTACTTGGTGAGTAGTGGGGAAAACGGAAATAATGTTGGTTCTTTTGTCACTCAAAATTTATATCAAACAAATACAGTTTTGAGTACCAATCATAATATTATCACTCGAAAAATGTCATCTGAAGGAAATAACAATCCTGATTTAGACTCGATTAAGTTTTTTGCTCCAAAATGGTTTGCAGCACAAGATAGAGCAGTGACAAAAAATGATTGTAAATCTGTTCTTGGTACTTTAGGGTATGATCCAGAAAAAACTTCAGTCTGGGGTGGAGAAGAAATGGTTCCTCCCCAATACGGTAGAGTTTTTGTTTCAATTATAAATGATTTAGGCGTTGATGTTCCAGTAGATGATGCAAAGAGTGCAATAAACAAATTAAAAGATAAGATGTGTATTAGTATTTTACCTGAATTTGTTCCAGCAGCAGCGTTTACAACTTATGTTGACATGAATGTTCAATATAAGTCAGGAGTTTCGAATAGAACAGAATCTCAATTAAGAAACATAATTGAAAAGTATGTTAATACTAATTACAATCAAGTAAAATTCGACAACACTTTCAATTTAAATAAGGCTTTGAGTGGAATAATGTCATTGGATCCTGCCTTTTCTTCTTTTGACTTATCGCAAACTAATGTTAGATTGAGAAAAACTTTAAATCCTTCAGAATCTAAAACAACCATCTCTCTTTATAATGAAATTGAATCCGATACTTCGGGTGGTATTCCTATCACATCAACAAGTATAGGTAGCACCAATATTGGTGATAATGTTTTCATTGAAAGTTCTGGTTCCATATTAAGAGCATTCAACTACCAAGGTGGACTTAAACGATCCCTTGGTACGGTGGGTTCTGTTGATTATACAAGAGGAATCATTACAGTTGATCCGTTCTTTAACGAAAGTTTCACGTTAATCATTAGAACGAAAAATGTTAATGAAATTAAAGCAATGAATAATACTGTATTAAATATAGATTTCGATTTAACCCTGTCTTCTGAGTAATTCTAATGTTTTATGGTTCCTTATTCAACAACAAGACTGATGTAAATGAAGAGTTCAAGTCTCGTCAGAGAGATGATGAATTCCGTTCATTGTATAGCGATCTTAGTGGAGTTTCAAGTAACTATGATATTTTTGATCAAGTCCCAATGTGGATTAGAGACAGACACGATTCGAAAGACTCATTTTTTGTAGATTTTATTCAAACATATTATGATTGGTTATATAGTGAGTATAGCGGATATTTACTTGATGTTGGGTTTAAAACTTTAATAGACATTGATGAACTTCCTCTTAATCTTCTTTCCCATTACACATATTCATATGCTTCTGATTTTCCGGCAGATATGGTGGGAGTTGCTCCATATCCACCATGTTGCTTCGATAGTGAAAATCCATGTGAGGACTCCAGTGAATGTTATGGGATTCTCGAAGAAGACACAAGAGAATTCATTAAAGGTGTTAGACAAAATTTATATCAAAAGAAAACAACAGAAGAAGCAGTTCGATACTTCTTTCAAGTTCTTTATAATGTAACTGAAAATGTTGAAATTGACTATCCTAAGAAATATATTCTTCGATTAAATGGAGGCAGATTTTCTGGTTGGGCTGCATCAGAAGAAAGCCTCACCGGAGAATATGAAGATCTCGGAAACCTCGGGGGCAGTTATCTAAACCATTCGATTCTACAGGACAATACTTGGTTTCATAATTATTCATATTTATTATCAACTGAACTCGGTGTAAATTCGGATCAGTCGGGTGATCCTTTATATAGAGATGTTTATCAAGATTTAGTTCACCCTGCGGGATTGAAGGTGGTGTACGAGAGAGTCATCACTGATTTTATTCCAGAACAACCAGATGATACAGATGTGGTAATTTGTGAAAATGCTATACTGGGAAATTACTATCCATATAAGATGAACGATTTAACTTCGATTAATGGTTGTAGTGGTTGTGGTACAAATGGATTTGGATCTACTGCTGGATATGACACATATTATGCTAGTCATTCGTATGATGAAACAATACAATCAATATTCTACTATATGTCCGATCCTATCAACGGAATCACATATGGGGGTCCAACAAGTGACGCTGTTTGGGGGGATGGACCTGCAAGCGAACAGTGGATTCATACTGGAATAACTGCAAATCCAAATCAAATACCAACTCATCATTATCCATATTGGACGATAGATGGTATCACAGGATCTGAAGGAAATCAAATAGGCGATATTAAAATCGGAGACTTCTACTACCTCTGTCCTCCTGCTGGTTCTACTAGTCCAAATCATGGAATAACTTCATGCACAGAAAGTCTGAGTTGTTAATGATTTGTATACATAAGATATACTAAAAAGGGTTTATTTTTAAATGGCAACATCAATTTCCAAAGCATTATCCCGAACCGCAGCAGACAGTTTTGTTAGAAACTTCAATACTGAGTCTGGTGGGTTTTATACCATATTCATGGGTGGAGATGATCCATCTCAGGTTGATACAACTGCTAATTTAGATTCACCAAATGTCCAAACTGCTGTTTCAGAACACACTAGTTTTTTCAGAACTGTTAAAAATAGCGAAATTCAAATGGTTGTTGACAGATATGATTATAAGAATAATAGAGCATACTTTCATTATCAATCTTCCGGTCAACCAAGTGGAGAAGAGCAGTGTTATGTTTACAACAAGACAAATAAAACGGTATATTTGTGTGTAGGTGATAATGTTGATAATAGGTATGATCTTCGTGGTAGAGTAGTATCTTCATCTGCACCTTCCCACAGTGAAGGTTATAAAACATATCCAGATGGTTATACATGGTTGGTATTATATAAAGTCGATTGGAAATTAACTGATTTTCTAACTTCAAAATATCTTCCTGTTCCTGCCGCTGTCGGTGATGCTAAATTAGGACCTGAGATTCCCGGAGTTGACATATCAAAAAGTGCAACTTTAGATTCAAATGCAACTCGTTTTTGTGGATCTTCCAAAACACAGTGTGGTTCATGCTGTCTTTTCCATAGAAATTCATGGACAGATACTGTTTCTGGTTTGACATATGATGCTGGTGATTTATATCAATCGTTGAATACTAAATGTTATGAGTGTATTGAACTTTCTGGTAGATTAGATTTGGATTATTCTTTCATTGCAGGTGGTACTGGTTCTACTGGAAGTTGTCATCCGTGTTCCGTAACTAAATGTCCTTGCAGTAAAACTCCGGTGGATCGTATTGCAACAATTAAAAATTCTAATAACTTTAGTAGTGCAGACAATGCAAAAACTCAAGCAAATATAAGTTCCCTAATAAAAGATGGTTCACTATTGAGTGCCACTATAGATTTAAATGGAGTGACGGGAAGACAAAAAATAGTAAGTTCTGCAAATCCCGAAGTGACAATAACTTCAAGTAGTGGAACAGGTGTAGTGGTAAAACTACTCACAACAAAAGATGCATCGAACAATCATATGGTTCATGGTGTGACTATATCGAACAGAGGCGAGGGGTATAGAGATCATCTCATATCCACTCTCAATAATTCAGATGGTGATTTCAATATTGCAAGTAAAATAACTTTGAATTTTGAAACAGTAGATAATGTAATAAATCCTCAAGAAATATTAAATGCACATTGTGTTATGTTTAATATCTCAATGACAACAGATGAAATTAAAAATGTCACAACTCAATCGAATTTTGAATTTTTTGGATTTTCTAAAAATGCAAAACAAATTGATGCAAACGGAAACACTACACCAATCGGATCAACAACACCCACTGGAGTTTCATCTTTCCAACGAGCAACTCACAAGATAACTGTTGCTAAATTGGTGAGTCAGGCGGCGGCCGCCTTTGGTTCTTCATATGAATCTACTGATTCAGGAAAAGTTGGTACTTCTAGTGATAAATCAAAAGTACAGACTCAAAGTAAAATTGGTGCCACTAAAGGAGAGATGAAAATCTCATCGGTAGAGAAAGTAAATGCTACAACTACTCGACTGGAAGTATATCCCCAATCAAGAAGAAAAGATTCTGCTGATAGAACAGAGATATCTGCACTTACAAGACTAGTCAATCAATCTGATACAGGTACTATAAATCTGGTAACAGCAAAAGAAGTAAGTCCCGTCGTAGATACAGGAAAAATAATTCATACTGGAACAGGATTGAATTTTCAAATGCCTCCACATGGTCAAAATAGTGTGGTGAGAATGAGAGTGACTAAATGTTTCTGAATAACAAGGAGATAAAATAATGGCTATTAATAGCAATCAATTGTTACCATTTGATAGGGATGCCCACTGGCCATTTTCTGGTACACCATATAGATCAAGAACACATGATCATGAGATTAACCCATCATCTACACAAGCACCACAACTTGGATCTCCTAGCAATTACGTTCTTAGTGGCTTTCGTCCCGGATTCCCTCTTCAGGCAGCAGAATTAAATGAAATTCAAGATAGATTTTATCTTCAACAAACTTTGACGATTACGATGATGCACAACTGGATAACTTCCAGTGTATCTTCTTTGTGGGACAATCTTGTTCCGGGATCGGATCAAAACTTAGATGCATCCACAAGAGGATTGGGTGAAGGAGAAGCGGCAGGTTTGGGAAATACAGCAATTTCTGCTCCGGGTTGGAGAGGGGTTTGTCCATTATATCCATTCGCAATTTCAGATCCAAACTATGGTGGTACAGAGGGAACTTGGGCATCAAGACAAGTTTCAGTGACTGACACTGGTGGTAATATTTCAATTAAATTCAATCCCGGATGGTATCTAACAGAATTATATGATGTTGATACTACCGATCCAGATTACAGAAATGGTTTAAAATATTGGATTCAATCAGATGAAGAATTTAATATTACCGTGCCCAAGGGTGGTTCTGGTACGACTACAGTAGGATTGAATACTGCATATGAAGTTGTGAGTTCATGTCAAGATGAAATTTGTAACGGGTGGGAAAATCCCAACGGTGCTACTGATATATCTCTTAATGATGAAGCCGAAGGCGGAACATATAATATAAATACAGGAGGCGCAGATCGTTATAGAGTATATTTCACCGACGCATTTAGTAGTAGTCTTGGAACTCCGGGTTTTGGACCAGTTTTAAAAATAAATCATACCACAAATGAAGTTAGATATATGAATAATCTATTAATACTTAAATGGTCTTGATATATATTCTATAATGGGTAAAAGGAAAAATCATGGCAGATGTAAACGACAATAAACATCAGATACAATCGTTAACCGACAATACCTCATTTTATGATTGGGTATCGAAAGAAAATAACGAAGTCATTGCAAAATTAAATCTTCTGAAAGTCTATGACGGACTCTCGGGAGAAGGTATTAATGTTGTTGTCGGAACCACAGGTTCTAATGACGGTGGTGCAGAAGGTGATGTTGCTGCTGGTGTGATGAGAGTCACCATTAGTGATTCGATTCCAAAGGGAATTACTTTTCAGAATGATATTACAGTAAATGGTATTGTAAATTATGATTTTGGTAAATCTGAAACCTCCTCCGTGAAAATGAGAATATATGGTAGTAAAGATTCATATGCATCATTCCCCGGACCATCTGGTTGGACTCGTACTGGTTTAACATTTGGTATGCCTGTTTATGTCGGAAGAGTCTCGATATTTACAGGTGCTACTGGTGGTGTTAGTGGTGATTCGATTTTTCATTCTGGTACAGGCGCTACAATGGGACTATTCAAAGCCCAAGCGGATAGTGCGTGCAATTCAGAAGTTTTAGGATTAATTTCTGGTATTAACACAGACTATGCCGAAGTTACTGTTGCAGGTAAGATCGGACATCCAACATTATTTGCAAATAGATTTAGAGTAGATGCATCGCCGTTTACTTCCGAGATCAGTGTAACTGCTGGAAATGTATATTTCCTCCATCCCGGACTTAGTGGTTGTTTGAGTGCGAGTGAACCCGAAGTTTCTGGACAAGTTTCAAAACCATTGTTTATGGCTATGGGTACAACATTCGGTTCGGTTCTCGGTTATAGAGGACAGTTGCTCACAAGCAATACAGGAGATACTGGACCCGGTGATACGAATAAAAATATAGTAGATCTCGGAGATACTAGTCATTCTGATATTGTTGTTGGAGACATTGTTGGATTTAATCCTGATGCATCTACAACAGATTTTGACAGTGGAGATTATGGTGATAGAGAAGTATATGGTGGTTGGTTCAGGTGTTCATCCGAAGATTCTACTGCACATGACGCAGTTGGTATTGTAGTTAGAAATATAACAAATCAAATAATTGAAATACAAACTTCTGGTTATTTAAATGATTTAGATTCATCTATAACTGAAACAGGACCTTTATTCTTAGGTGCAAACGGTAAACTTACTCCGACTCCCGGATCAGTATATAAACAATTTGCCTTTGTGTTTAGTAGAGGTGGTGCAAATAGAGCAGTTGTTGTAAATCAACAAGGTGTAGATCAGACTCACATTCCATTTTCTAGCACTCAAACTGGAAGTGCAAGATCAAATGCCCAAGGAGCAGGAGGAACTGCTGGTGGTGGAATAGGAGAAAACACACTAATTAATGGTGGTTTCGATATATGGCAAAGAGGAGTCGCAACCGATACTGCGTATGGAACAACTGGAAGTATTTACTTTGCTGATCGTTGGGTTAGAGTGGATGGAATTACTTCTGCCGGTGCTACTGCTGCTGTGTCCTTACAAAGAAAAGAATTTGCAACAAATCAAACAGCGGTAGAGGGAAATCCAAAGTATTATGTGCGAGCAAATCATGGACTCAGTGCCGCCGCTAGTGATTATGTTTATATTGAAAACAGAATCGAAGATGTCAGAACATTCAATGATGAATTGACAACATTTTCGTTCTTTGCAAAATGTGCATCCGCTGGTAAGACACTTGGTATTAAGTACACACAAAATTATGCAGGGGATTCTAGTAAACAAATTATCACAAATGTTATAGAGAATGGTATCTCTCTTACAAGTTCATGGAAGAGATATTCGGTTACATTTAATATTCCGGGACTATATGATAATTCAACACATTCCGCAAGTCCATCAGGACAACATTATTGTGCCATTGGTTTTGATTTAACAAAAGCAAACGCAGTAAATGTTGATCTGGCTCAGGTTAAATTCGAGCGAGGCGGAAATATGACTCGATTCGAACCAGTTGATAAAACAGAAGAGTTGGAGAAATGCAGCAGATACTATCAACGTAGTTATGGTAGAACTATTAAGAATAGACAACAAACGATGATGTCTGCATGTTTACCAGATCCCAGTGTGGTAGATTGGATGGTTCCTCAATCGAGAGATTATTATCACAGATTCCCGGTTGAAATGAGAGATGATCCAACGGTTAATTTCTATTCTCCTAAGAGCGGAACAACAGGTGAAGCATTCAATCGAACCGCCTGTAAAGATGTTAGATTAACTTCTGGTACAAAAGGTTATCTGGATGAAACAAGAGTCTCTCCGATTGGAACTAGTAGTATGTCGGTTACGCCTAAAAAACACGGAATGAGAATAAGTGTTGGTGGTGGCTCAGCACTACTTGATAATATCTCACTACACTATGTTGCAGATTCGGACTTAAACAACAACCTCTAGGAGTAAGAAATGGCTGACAATTGCGGATCAAATAGTTCAAACCTTTCAGGAAATGTAACTGTTAATAATTTTAACAGTGTAGGTGCTAGGTTGATTGTTCCCATTTCTTTGGGTGGATTTTCTGGTGGACAGGGTGGTGCCGGAACGTGGAAATCAGAAATTGGTGATGCTCAGGGTGTTACGGTTGGTGATGTAGTATTTTATGATGCAAGAGTTGGTAGTGCAAGTGAAGGTAAATTTACTACTTCTATAGCCAGCAATGCAGAGACTTCTGAAGTCTTTGGTGTAATTGAATCAGCAGAGGGTAATATTGCGAATGTTGTAATGTATGGACAAGTTAATTACCCAATGAGTAAGATTCATTATGATCCACTTTCCATCTCTGGTGCGAGTGGTGGTAATGATGTTTTCTTCTTAAGTTCTGCAACCGCAGGTATGTTAACGAATATCGCACCACTAACAGTTGGACATATTGCTAAACCAGTTTTAACTGGTGCAACACTCGGAAATTATAATGCAATTGTAAATAATTATATTGGTTATGCTGTCGGTGGAGCAATCGCTGCTCAAGACGTAAGCAGTGGTACGGTTGGATCATTGGTGTATGTTCCAGAGGGAACAAATACTAGCACTATGGAAGCAAATGGTTATGTAAGAGCCGATGAAACAACAGCAATAAGCACTACAACATACCCAGAATATTATGATCTCGTTGGAGAACAATATGGTGCAGAGTATGAAATTACCTTATCTTCTGCGACTCCAGCAAATTTAGCGGATAGTGGACAATCATTATCGCAAACTTTGTCATCTACTACCAGTGCTTCTTCTACTGCAAAATCGATAGATCTCACAAAGAATATTATTACAATAGAAGTGAATCCCGGAGACAATAAATTTAAAACGGGAGATGCAGTCATTGGAGGAAGAAGTGTGGTTGTTTCTTCGTCTAATGTCAAATATGCCTATACTCCAAAATATTCTATAAGAAAAGAATCAGTAAAAGATTCGAGTGGGAAATTCTCCAAAGTAAGTCACATACCATATATTAAAGTTTCAAGTCAAGTGGGAGTTACAATTCCTCAGAATTTAACAGTGACGAATTTAAATGTAACTGGTAAATTAACAGCATCAAGTGCAACAGAAAATACAACGATAGATGATCTCATATCAGATATAAAAACTTTAAAAGCAGATGTTGCCACTTTAAAATCTAAAGTGATTGGATGATGCATGGTAGTAGGAAGTAGTTTCTTTGTTGTTTCTGGAAACACAGGTCCAACTGGTGCAGTTGGACTAAGTGGAGTCGTTGGTACAACAGGTGCTATAGGACCATCTGGTACTGGTCCCACAGGAACCACTGGTTCAAGTATTGTTGGAATCACCTTAAACTCAGACAAATATCTTGTTACGACATTCCAGAAACATGATGGAACATATGAAACCTTCACCAGCACTGGTACAATAATAGGTCCAGACGGTGGAACATTTGTGGAGTTGAGAGGCGGAAATACCTCAGACGCTACTGTTCGTGGTGTGACAGTTTTTCAAGAAAAGACAAGTCATAATACAATAAAATTACGATCAATACGAGCAACTGGTGATGGTTCTGTTACAGTTCGAAATGAACCTTCTCTAAACTTTGCTAGTGGTAGTATTTTTATCACATATAATAGAGGAAGATTCGGATATATTAATGTAACCGGAGATAGCGGAGATGGTGCAGAAATTGGACAGTTGGTAGGATTTACCGGACCACCCGGACCAACTGGACATTTGGTTGGAATTAGTGGTGCAACATTTGATGCTAACGCAAGCATCTATATCGCTAATAACGGTCGTTTAGATTTTAGAACAAAGAATTTCACAGAAGAAACTAAACAATTAACATATCCTTCAGGTGGTATAGTTGCAGATGGAAGTGTAAATGGATTAACTGCATTCAAAGCAACCATAGATCCAAGAGATGCGAAAACTTTTATTGTCAACGCACACGGAATACATGGAGCAGGAATCGACAGAACTACTCTAACTGATGCAAATGGTGGTGTTACTGGTTGGGTTCCAATGAGTTTTGAAATTTTAGATGTTCCTTCCGCTGATGAGCGGAAGGAAGCATTATCATTTAGTCTAGTTTTATATGGAATTACTGGAAGTAATATTCCCGAAGAAAGATTCAGTTCAAACGTAATGTTCCCGTTCAATGAAATTCCCTGTTTCAGTGGAACATGGGAACCAGATGTGATTAATTTTTACACAAATACAATCGACCAATATGGTGATGATGCGGGAGGTTCAAATAAGTCCTATATGGGTACTTATGTTATGTGGAACGGTTCTTCTGATACCACTACTGACATGTATATCTGTAATGGATTTACTGAAGATGGATCGAGGGACTCTAGAGGAAGTTCACGAAGTAGAGGAACGGGTTTGACGGGAGCATGTTGTGATGGTTCTGGTAACTGCGTTTCAACTTATAGAGAAGAATGTTACGGATATTTTTATGGTGAAGGAACCACATGTGGTTACACAGGAAATAGTGGATTAAATATCAATACTTGTTATGGTAGAGGGTCGTGTTGCGTAGAAGATGAATCTACAGGAAACATAAAATGTTACGATAACATAACCGCGAATGATTGTGCAGAACTTGGAAATCAGACTGGAACAAATTCTCTTTACGGAGGAGATGACTCTAGATGTACCAGAACTCATTGTCGTGCAGGAATAAAGTATGACATTGGTGCTTGTTGTGATGGATCTGGATCTTGTGTGCAGTCATCATTTGAAGATTGCATAGATCGTGGACACTTCTTCATGGGTTCTGGTGTTGCGTGTAAGACATCAGAAGGGTTTAATATTTGTTCTGGTGGAACTGGTTCCTGCTGTAGAGGAAATGGAATATGTGAAGAAAATGTTTCTGGTTCAGACTGTCTAGGAACTGGTGACATTTACGCTGGACATAAGACTACTTGCTTGGGAATAGATTGTCCTGATACAAAAAAATCAGCAGAAGAAAGTAAAGAGTGTCTAGCAACAATTGACGGCTTGAACTTGAGTCGTGGTGATCTTTACGGTGGTGGAATTGTTGTTGGTATGTTCGATCCATTTGGATCTAGATGCTTTGGTGCCGCTGCTTTCGGAACAGATATTAAAGCAACCGGAAACAATTGGCAACCTCTCATGCAAGGAGTTACTGGACCAGCAAGTGGAAATACCTGTGATTATTATAATTCGAAATATGATTATCATGGATATGGGTTTACTGGTTCTTCTTGTTTAGAGTTTACAAGGTTAAGAAATAGTAGTCCATCCTTTAAGAAATCTGATTCTTACTTGATTATATCTGCTATGCACCCAATTGCAGTGACAGGAAGTAGTGTGTTGACTAATCCAAATGATAGTCCCGGAGCGACTGTAGGATTTCATTGGAGTAATGAAGGAAGTGCATGGGGACCAATCTACAACTATAACGATGAGTATGATGATCTAGAAGATTCATACACTCAGAATTATCTACAATACAAAGAAGGATTCTGGTACAACAACGGAGTTACAGCCGGTGCCGTGAAAAACATACCATTTAATACATTCACGACTTGTCGTTTTGCAACATCGAGAGGAAATGGACACACACAAAGACTTTTAACTACACCAGTTCAGAGTGCAAATGGATATTGGAGAAGAAACTGGGGACTCTATAACACAATCAGAATGATAAGTGCAAACAATGCACTAGATAGAAACAGAAACGATGCTTCTGGATATTATCGATCTTCTGACTTTGGACCCGGAATAACTTCCGGTTTATTGACGGCTTCGGATGCTGTTCAATTAATCTCTAGTGGAATCACCTCTGGTGTGACTGGAAATGTTTCAAACTTAAGTGATTGGTATATTCCTAGCCATGATGAACTTTCATATATTGCTTCGAGTTGTTTGTTCGATAGTGAGTTTAATATAAATATTGAAATTATGAAAAATGGTGGAACACCATTTGATGGATGGTATTGGTCATCAACGGGATCATTCGATGTTGGTGATAGAGACATAAGAGGTAGCACAGCAGAAGGTGTTTATGATTCAACCACGGGTGTTTCTGCGGGAAGTGTAGCGTGGGCGATTAAATTTGATGCTGACGCAAGAAAAAATATGTTTAAAGTAGCCAAGAGGAATAGAACAGAGAATACATATCAGGTAAGACCTATAAGATTTATTCGTTGCGATGGTCAATATGTGACGGGTGGAACTGGAGAAGCAGGAAACTCTAAATTATGGAACTTACCAACAACCCCCCCAGCATAGGATGTTAATACTTAATGGTAGTAGTCGGAAGTAGTTACATTATTGACACTCAAGGTGTCTTGGGGGCGCAAGGTCCTACCGGTCCAACTGGCGCGACTGGCGCAACTGGTGCTACTGGTCCTGCGGGAACCACTGGATATAGGGGTGTTACTGGAACAGGTCTTTCGGGACCAATTTATGCAACAGCACATGATATATCCGGCGCAGTTATTCAAGATGCAATGTGGTTTTATCTGACAGATGGTACTACACTGGGTGCAAGTGGGTTTAGAGGTCCAGACACTAATGGGGAATTGGGTGTTGATGCAATTGTAATTGAAAATACAATAACTGGTGCAACACATGGACAACTATTTCGACAACTCGTAGGTATTACTGGAGCAGAATTCAGAGGAATTAAAATTATAAACTCTGAGGACTGGGGTTCAGATGTTCATATATCTGGTTCTACAGCACAATCAATTCTATTAAGAGGAACTGAACGCGGACCAAGAGTAGGAAACACTGGTGAACTTCTTTACATCTATAGACAAACTTCAGCAGGATCTTCTGCTCAAGGAGCAAAAGACACCGAGTGGACTTGGTATACTCAGGGAATTTGTGGCGGTAAATTAAAAGCAGTCGTATCT
>Ga0208919_1001442_pt1 | contig 13695 bp, 19 predicted proteins | sample 4_EtaG_FD_184076 | JGI IMG/M metagenome (GOLD analysis project Ga0208919, IMG submission 184076) | Marine viral communities from the Subarctic Pacific Ocean - 4_ETSP_OMZ_AT15127 metaG (SPAdes) (version 3) | ecosystem: Environmental > Aquatic > Marine > Oceanic | place: Pacific Ocean | collected...
TACTATTATTAGCAAATTTGTGCGGGAATTCAAGTCTTATTCTTTTATCTATTTCAGAATAATACTCATCACTTGATGGGTCAAAACCCTCTTGTTCAGTTAACTTTTTATGAAGATCAAAAGCTGTGTAAGTCATAGCTGTATCTTGACCAAACCATGAATTTTTTTCACTCCATGCTTCAGCTTTGGGATCAGGTGAACCTTGCGCTGCTTGTTGTCTTCTTAAATTAACCTCAGGTTTTGCTTGTGGTTGTTTTTCTAGATTCTCTCTAGCAAGTTTGGCTTCTTCTAGCCTAGCCTTCTTAACTCCTAATTCAGAGATAGCTGCCATTGCATCTGCTTCAGCTCCTAGATCATTTGCTTCTCTAGCTGCTGCAAGTTTTGCTTTTGCTGCTTCAACACCTGAAGTAATACTTTCTTCAGTTACAGAAAGAAAATTAGGTTCTATTTTTTTTAATTTTTCTTCTGTTTGTTTTTTCTCTTTGATAGTTCTTTCAGCGTAAGATAAAGCTTCATCTTTTTGTCTTTCAGCTTCTCTCCACTTCTTAGTTAATTTAGCTATTCTTTTTTGTACACTATCACTGTACTGTTCTAATTCTTCTTTATTTTCTTTCTTGTCGTCAAGTTTGACTTCTCTTTCATTTTCGTAAGTTTTATCCTCTGCTACAGGTCTTACACTCGGATTTTCTTCTTTTACTTCCGGTTGTTCAACTTCTGCAACATCTTTTTCTTCAGGTACATCGACGTCCATTGCTGGACCAGAGGTATCAATGTCAACTGTTTTTTTCACTTCTTCAGTGTCTGGCATAGTGTTCTCCTTCTATGTTTAATATTGATGAAGTATATCTTCAGGGTTTTCGATTGTAGCTAATACTTCATCATCATTTAGCAATCTAACTTCACCCCCGTCAATTTGTATACGGCTCCCTGCATATCTTGCAAAGACCACCCAATCACCCTTCTTGCACCAAGGGCCTTCTGGAAATTTTTCTTTGTCATAACAATGTGGACCCATTGCTAAAACCAAACCGCATTGAGATGCAACTTGTTGTTTCTCTAAAGTTTCTTGTCCAAGAAATAAACCACCTTTAGTTTTTTCTTTCATCTTGAAAGGGAGAAGTAACATTCTCCAACCAGTAGGTTGAGGTAATTTATCTGATTCTTTAGATTTTAATCTATCGTAAGTTTTTTGTTCTTTATCTTCTTTTGCTTTATCTTCTTTTTCGTACTTGTCCGCCAAAGCATATTTAATCTTTGGGTTCTCCGAATTTGATAACTGTTCCTTTTTCGTCATATTGCTCCTTATTGTTTAGCAGGTTAGAGATATCCTGTGATATTTTATAATAGGCATGTGCCTGTCCCATCATATACTTATATTTCTCCATATTGTCAACACTACCAGAAATCATAGCATCACCAATCTGTTGATATTGTTCTTTCAGTTCTCTCTGTATTTTAGTTATTAATGTCAGTTCGTCCATTTGCTTTTTTACCTTTGTTTATACCTTTCTTAATAATGTAATCTTGTGTTCCGTTCGCACCTGTCTCAACTTCTTTACGAAGAGTTTTAAACAGATGTTTTTCTTTTTCTTTTTTTTCTTTTTCTATTGAAAAAGTCTCTAATACTTTTGTATCTCTCATAACACCAATTATCTATATAATCTGTAATATTGTCAACAGTCTGACAAAATTTATATATAAAATTATCTAACATTTCCATCTTTTCCTAGCTTGTCTTAATCTAGAATTAGGATCTTTAGCAGCTTTAGGAAACTTTTTCATTTGCCCTGCTGATCTTGCGCAATACGATTTACGTCTATTCGCATCTTTAGATCCTTTTTTAACTTTACCTGTAACTGCAGTTTTTAATTTTGATCCGGGATTAGCTCTTCTATAAGCAGCAACACCAGCCTTAGTCATACCTGCACCTTTTTTAGTAGCTCTAAAATTTTTTTTATTTCTAGCAGGCATGTTATCTTGTTTTCTCATGTTACTTCTTTCTTTTAGTAAATGTTTTTACGTTAGTAGGCTTGCCGCCAGGATTCCCCGCTGCTCTTTTTCGTTTGACAGCACTCGTCTTTTGCGACTTTGTCATTCGTGTGGCTTTTGCAAGTGGGACGCATTTTGGATATTTCCTCTTTGAACCTTTGCTTCTTCCGCAAGGTTGATATTTTCCGTTCTTCTTCGGTGCTCCAATGTCTACCCATTTGTCCGCTACCCATTTTCTTAATCCACCTTCTGAATAATAAGTACGCATTATACATCAATCATCATCGTTAAATCTTCATCAACGATTAGACCTCCGTTAGCAGCTTTTTTCCTTTTTCCTTTTTTACCACCTGGAGTAATTTTACCAGAGCATACACCGGACGCATACATATTAGCATACGCAGAAGGATAAACTTTAAATTTTCTTTTTGCTGCTGCTTTTCCTTTTGGACATAGTTTAGCCATTATATTACTCCTTTGTAATATTTTTTATAACTAGGGTTACCAACTTCTACTCCACCAAGATCCCCTGAAATATAACTTCCATTATAATCTCTTTGAGCTTGCCTAACCATATCATTTTCTCCACTACCTACAGAAAAATGTTTTCTACCTTCTAAAGCAGCTACACGCGCAGGTTTCTTAACCTGTTTTTTCTTTTTCTTGCCTTGCATAGAGGCAATAAGTTTTTGTATAGCTTTTTTAGATCTTGCCATTACTTATTTATTTTTCCAGATTTTTTAGCTTTAGAACCAAACTTACCATAAGACTCATCTCTTGATGCTTTCAATTGCTTTGGAGTTCTTTTCTTTTTAATTCTCATTGCAATAGATTCATCTTTTCTATCTTTGTAACCTTGTTTCTTTTTTTTAACAGAACCACCTTTTTTATACATAGCTCCGCCTTTCATACCCATGTCGTCTTTGTAAAAACCAGACTCCATGTCTTTTCTAGCAGTAGACATTTTTCCACCACCCATTGCTCCTGCACGTCCACCTTTGTTAAATCTGAATCTTGCAGGTCTTACATTGTTTTGTCTCATATTTTTTCTCCTTATTTTTTTCCGTTACGAAAAATTTGTGTACCCTTTATACCATAGATGCTCGCCACGACAAGTATCCATAAATTTGTAAACCACGATGGAAGCTGTGAGAACATGTCGAAGAACAATTTTACCTTGTCCATCGCTGTTGGATCGTCCGATACGACTGCCCAAGCGAGCACCAACACGGGCAAACTTAAAATTATCAAAACGGCCTCGTCTTTCCAGTCCGATTGTCTAGCTTCTAAAAGTTTTCCCTGGTATTGTTCTTCACCTTGGGCCATCTTAGTAGCATGCATTAACTGCGCGTCAGACATAGCCATCTTAGTTCTCTGCTTATTAGCGTAAATTTTACTTCCAGCAGAAACGGCTAATTTAATTGCCGATAACCACATGTTAGTACCAAGTTGCTGTTTTCTTTTTGTCTTTTAGCATTCTTTTAGTTCCTCTAACTTCTGTTTTGTCTCCAGTTGGTATGTAGTTTCTTGGCATACCATTTGCAGTCGTAACAGATCTTGGATCCAACTCAATATTTTGAGAGGGAATGCCTATTTCAGACGCTTTAAAAGATTCTTCTTTTTTAGCCATAGTTTTCTCCTTATTTTTTACGTAACTTACCTAATGTTATAGCAAATCTAGCTCTTTGTCCAAGTTTTCCTGGTTTCTTAGCCGCTGCTTTTAATTTAGACTTAGGAATTGTCTTACCTTTTTTAATTCCAAGAGATTTTCTTAATGAACCAGGTTTTTTTATTGCTTTTTTTATAAATCCACCTTTTTTAGCTCCATCTCTACTTGCCATTGCTTTAGCAATAGCTCTTCCTCTGTTCTCTTCGTAAGAAGTAAGTTTTCCATCACCATCTAAGTCTGATTTTTTTTTATTTATCATCTGTTTTCTCCTTCATATTTTTCAATTTCGACACTTGGCATCATTTTATCCACATTTGGAATAGATTTACTTAAGACTGTCTTTTCAATTGATGTATTAGCTCTTAGTTTTGCTAATTCTTCGTTCTGTTCCAACTTATCATCATGATTTTGTTGATTCATCATAGCTCTCATACGGTCAAGATTTATTCTTTCTTCACCTTCAACTCTTTTACGCTCGTTATCTTGTGCTCTTAGGTCTAATTCTCTTGCTCTTAACTTAGCAATTGGATCATTACCTATACCAGATGTGATTTCTCTTTCTTCTTTTAAGAATTCTTCCATCATCTCAGCAATTAAAACAGCTTTTCTAGCTTCAATACGTAAAGTTATCTGTCTAAGTTGTTCTGCAACTTGTGGATTTGCTTGAGCCATCGCTGCCATCTGTTGCATTTGTGGAATCTCATCTTGAAATTCTATTTCAATTTGTTCTTGTGCCATCAAACTTATGTGCTCCATAATATTTTTTTCCATAGCAGCCATAATCATTGGATTATTTTGTGCCATGTTAGTTGCCATGAAATTTAAATGCGAAGTCATGTGTGCTCTGTGGTCTTGACCTGGAAATGCATTAAATGGTTTACCAGATAAAGCCATAATGTTTTCTAAAGCAGGGTCCATTGGAGCAGGTGGTTGAGGTTTAACTAAAACCTGATCAATATTTTTTACACCTAAAGCTTCATACATATTTCTGTACGCTGCATACATATTGTGCATTTGTGGATTAGAGGTTGCCAGCTGCAACTCTGTTTGTGCGAGGGAAATACGCTGAGTCTGTGAAAAGATGTTGGGATCAGCAACTGGCAAAATATCTACCCGATCATCAAAATCGGTTTGTTTAACAAACCTTTGACCCCCAACTACGTCGTACGGATATTCCGGTGGTAGATATAACTTGAATACTCTTGCTAATAATTTGAATTCTTGTTTTAGCGAAGAGTAAATTCTTTTGTGAATAGCTGACATAGTTCTAGAACCACGCTCAAGAAGAGCTACTGTAGTTCCAACTGCAGCTTGTTGATTGCCATCACCAACTTGTAGATCAGCAATCGATGCAAATCTTTGACCAGCGTTTACTACAATACCCATTAAGTTTAATAATGTAGCTGATGGTTCTTTGAATGGTAACATCATGAATGAATCTTTTAAATTTCCACCTGGTGCATCTACATCTCTAAATTCACCTGGTTGAATTGACTGTGCATCATCTCTAATTCTAATGCCACGCATTTTAAATCCAGCTGGTAAGTTAGATAAAGTTCCTGCATCCAATAACTGACGGAGTGCTGCAGTTGCAGTTCTGCTCAATCCGCCAATCATATGGATTAAACCAAAGCCATAAAAGCCTAGTCCTGGAAGAAACTTAAAATGAGTAAAGTATGGTATTTTGTTTTTATCTGGATCACCAATTTCATAGTTACGTCTAATAGCTAAAACACTTCTTGTAGCTTCATCTATTGTTACTATGTATGGAATCTTAATTCCTGAGGCTTCACCAGTTTGAGGATCTGCATCTTCAAAACCTTCAATATCTAAATTAACGTGACATTCTAAAATAGTATAAACATCATCGTCTTGAGTTTTTCTTTGACCTTCGAGTTCTCTTTCTTTTTTCTCAACGTCATCTTCTGTTTGTCCCGGTGTACCTAATTCAATATCTAAATAGAAACCGGCTACTTGTTGTTTTCTTAATTCGTTCTTAGAAATTTTTACCCGATGGATGATTGCCTCTGCATCGTCTAATGAGGTAGCCGTGTAGGGTACAATCAAATCATCTGCCGGTACGAACTTTGATGTCGCTTTTTTAGATAACTCATCATAATAAGTTTTCTTAAAAGCTGACCCTGCTAACGGTAAATAAAATAACAGTTGATCAAAGTCGGGCTCATAGTCTTTCATTTTTTCCATGAGCTCGTAGTTCATAAAATCTTTAACACGATTTGCTTGTTTTGTTTTTTCTTCATTAGGTGCACCAATTACTTGAGTTCTAACTGGTCCATCTGCTGGAAGTAATTCTTTATAAGCTAGTGCTTGAAATTGAGTAACAGCTTCTGCAAGAACTGGGTGAGTTGCACCACTAGCTCCTTGAAAAGGTTCTGTTCTCATATCATATTTAAAACCTAAAAGATCTAAACCTTGAGTGTAAGAACGTTCCCATTCTTTTCTACCCATTTGGTAATCTTGATATTTTTGAGAAAGGTCTGAACCTATTTCATCTAAAACATTGTCTGGTAAAAATTCTGCTAAGTTTGCATAATGCTCATCACCACCTTCTGGTGATGCAGCGTTTGGATCAAAATCTATTTCAACTGATCCATCTTCTTGTTCATTAACTTCGACAGGACCTGGAGCTTCACTAACTTCTTCTTGAGCTTCAACTACTGTTTCTTGTATATCTTCTTCACTAGGAAGTTCTACTGAGCCTCTTGGACTTTGAGTCAGAGACTTGTCTATTTTGTCTGCCATTTTTTATTTTCTCCAGTTTCACTGTTCTAACAGTATTATAGTTAATATTCAACCCCTGAGGCGTGGGTCCGGATTCAGGCGGCAGGAGCCAGGTCTTAGGGTATTTATTCATCGTATGTATATTTTCTCATATTTTCTAAATCATCTGTTTCAATGTATTCTTCTACATCTTTAAGCTTACCTTCCATATCAGGTTTTGCGCTTGCTTCATTATAAGTCACGCCTCCTGTTTCAGGATCTAAATCTATTTCCATTTGATTTTCTTTGTAAAGCATATCCCCATCTTGATCTACTTCTCTAATTGTTATTTTATTACCTTTTTCTGTAACTACATAATTATCTGCTTGATAGACATCAGCAAATTCATCTGCTCTGTTACCTGTAAAATATTTTGTTCCTTTTTCTGCAGCTTTTAATTTAACTTTAGCAACAAGATCATATATAAAATCAGGCATACCATCTGCACCTCTTCTAAGCACTTCAGCTACTTTTGGAGCTTGAATTCCAATATCAATAAATCTTCCAAGTAAAGGTATGGATGCAAGTCCACCCATGATCTTCATAAACTTTCTTTTCTTAGGATCTTCTGGTCCATCTGCAAAACCCATTCTACCACCGTAAGCAGCAGATGATCTAGATATAAATTCTTCTGTAGCTTTTTCTTCTTCTAGGAACTGTAATTTTTCTTCAGGGTCCATGGCTTCAATCATACGATTTTTCTTTTGCTCTTCATCGTAAAGTTTTTTAATTCCTTCAGCTCCAAGCATAGTTAAACCAACAGGAGTCATAGCTCTAGGTATTCTTGTAGCCAAAGCGGTTCCTAGTTTTCCAAATTTGGATAAGCCTTGTAAACCAAAAACATTACTCATAATTCCTTTTGGCACTTGCCCTGCAGCTCTTCTTATTTGATCAGTGAAAATAATTTCTGCACCAGCTTGACCTAGACTAGGATCATCACTCAATAATTCAGTTCCTGCTAATGTTAAACCAGCTAAAGGTGATCCTACTGCTTTTGTAATTGTGCCTACGCCTTTTGCAATTTGTGGAGCATACTTCATACCAAATAAAGTTCCTGCTCCGATAGCTTCTGCTGGTAAACCTGGTTCCTCTGTTTCTTTTTTAACAAGGCTTACATCAGACATTGTTCCAGTATCTAGTGCTGCGTATTGATTTTCTATATCTTTATAGGGATCACCTAATTCAACTTTAAAGTCAGGATTTTTTTGAGTTAGCTTTTCCATTGTATTTAAAAAACCAGGAATGTTTCCTTTTCTCATTTGTCCTAAACCTCTTAAAGTTAAACCTGAGTTTTGAAGAACATTTTTAAATTTTGGATTTTTTAATACTTCAATCATTTTATTATAAGTATTATCAATTGCAGAAGTTAAATTAGGATCTGTTTGAACAATTTCTTGAAGCTTAGGATTATCTTTATATTGTAATTTTAAAGCTTTTAATCCCTCAGGAGTTGAAGTTAATTCTGTAAAGTATTGTTTAAATCTTGTTTCAGGGTCACTAATAAAATTAAAATCTTGTGTGGGTGTCAAAACACCATTCTTTAATGAATAGGCTTTTTTATTTTTAAGTTCTGATGGATAACTTTCTTGAGTTAGTTTATTTAACTTATCTAAATTTTTTTGTGGATTTATACCTTGATTAATTTTATCTGTAAGATCTCTTCTTTTTTGAGAGTACCCTCCCCACCCTAAGTTTAAATTTCTTTGTTTAGTCATACCAACTAAATTTTTTAATCCTCTTATAATATCTTCTGGATTATCTAGTTTTGCTATTTCAGTCATACCTTCGACATGGTCTGCATTAAAAACTAATGATGGTGATAATTGACTTAAATCAAATATCTTTTTTAATTGATCTGTTTGACTAGTCATAAATTTTTTAATTGATGTATGTCCGTCTAATGCTTCTTTTAACTGCTTCTCTGTTAAAAAATTTTCAACAGAAGCTACATTCTTTTTATATAATTCACCTGTTGAACTTCTTTTTGCAATAAAGGTATCAACTTTATCTGGAAAATATTTTCTTAAAATGTTTGCTCTAGTCTTTCCTGTTCCAATAGAATCATCTCCTATTAAAAATAAAGTATCATCTAAGTTATTTAAAGTATCGGCGTATTTTTTTTTTAAAGCTTGTCTATCAATAGGTGCACCATCACCGTAAAATTTTTTATCTACATTATAATATTCTAAATAATCATTTACTCTTTTTTTAAGAATGGGATCAGTTTCTATTTTTCCAGAATAAAATAATTTTTTAAAAAAAGTATCAGTGGGTTTACTTGTTCCTGAAGAACCTTTTGTTCTAAGTAAATCACCTACCCCATATTTTTCAAATGGTACTTTAGAATCTATATTTCCTATATTAGGATAACCTTCTAATATTGCTTTTCTACCTGAGCCACTTTTAATTTCAGATTTTTCAAATGCATCTAACATAGCTTTTTTAAAAGAATTATAATCTCTTAAATCATACTTATTTATATTTTGATCATAGAAATCATTTACAAAATTATTTATCTCTTGTGCTTTATCAGTAACTGCTTTGTTTCTTCCAGATAATTTAAGTTCTCCCATTTTCTTTTGTCTAGTATCAAAAGATTTTTGAGCTTCTTCTAGAGTATCAAAAGGTCCTTGTTTTATAGTTGGTGATTGACCTTTCCCTGGTCCTTCATATTCTGGATTACGAATTCCATAAGTATATTTATTTTTATCTACACCTGATTTAATTAACTGAGGTCCGGCAAAACCTTCTCTTGATCCAAGGTCTTGTCCTTCTATGACACCACCACCTATTGCAAAGTTATCTCTATCAGATACTTCAATCTGTTCTGTAACTTTTTCACCTAACTCACCGAAGTAAGGCATTAACATTTCTGTGTGTTGTTCTTTTGTAATCTCTCCATCTTTGAGAGCTTCATCCATATACATTTTTAAAATAGAAACTTTACTTCTAGGCATTAAACCTGGAGCAACTTCTTTTAAGTTTTTTAGCTTATCAATGAAAGGTGTTTTCTGTTCAGGTTTTGGTGGAGGTACTATTGTTCCATTCTGAAAACCAGGACGTCTCATGTACGCCATCATTTGTCTGTAGTCGTTGAGTTTCAAGTTAAACTCCCAATATGTGAGGCAAGCCTCCTGATGCGTTTTTACTTCTTCTTATTACTTCGTCAAACTTACCTTGGAATTCTAAAGTGTCACCATACTCATCAAGTAATCTATCATAAGCTTCTGGATTTAATCTTCTGTTCTCTAGCATTTTAATAATTCTACCTGCAGTGTCTTTATCCATAGCCATTAGTTGATCGGCAAAGTCTTCATCTAATTCTGGAAACTTAGCCATTAATCTTTCTTTACTTAATTTAAAACCTTCTGGTACAGGTGGTACATCTAAAATTTCTCTAGACTCTATGGTAATTGCATCAGGTTTATTTCTAGCTTCAAATTCTGAGATTAATTGTTGTGTAGTTTTTTCTGGCTGATCAACTTTGTCTGCAGTTGTAATTGCATCTTCACCAAATCTATTCATAATTTTACCAATAGCACCTTTTAAAGATTCTATTCCAGATACTACTTTACCAACCTTCGGTACTTTTTTTATTAATTTTTTAGGATCATCAGGACCATCAGCAAAACCTATACGTCCACCCATAGCTTTTTTAGTTCGAGGTACTACTTCCTCAAAAGATCTTTCATAAAAATCTACAGTGTCATTTATATCAATACCTTTGTCCTGAGCGTTTGATTTTATTTTTGCCATTGAAATCATAAAGTCATCAGACTTTGTTCCTGAATACATAACATCCATTAATACATCTTCATCAATACCTTGCTCTATTAAATCATCAAACATGTTAGATCTAATAACAGCACCCATATCAACATTTTCAAATATACCTGTGCCTACGTCTTCAATTAAATCTGCAACAAACAATTTTTGTTTGTCAGTCTTAGCACCTAGTTTATCAATAAATGGTTTAGCTTTATTTAATTTTCTTGCATTGTCTTCTAATGTAAATGCTGACATCTCTTCACCAGTTACAAATGGTCTATCTAGATCAGCAGCTTTTTGTCTTTGACTTGGTGATTCTTTTATTACCTTACCTTTTTTATCCATACCTGGTGCAAAGCTTACTTCTTCTACATTATCAAAATCAAAATAACCTTTACCAAATTTTCTATCTATAAGGTCTTGAATAATCTCGTCTTTACTCTTGGTATAATTTTCAAGTTCATCAATAGGTTTCTTGGTGCCTGATTCCAGACTCCCGATGCCTTTTTCTCTAAAGTCCTCTAATATAGAAATATTATCACCTTGAGCTTGAATCTTAGTTTTAGCCTCTTCCATAATCATTTGATCTTCGATTGGATTAGGCTCTCTTTTAGTTTGTGATGTAAAACCTTTTTTAAGGGCGTTGTAAGCTGCTGTTACTGTTTTGTAAATTTTACCGACTTTTGGTATTTTATCTATAGCCATTAATAATACGTCCTTTGTTGCGGAGGCATTTTATCCTCCTCATAATCTTCAGGGTGCCTGATCAAACCGCCCTGCCTAAATCTCATTACAGCTTGCGTCATGGAATCCACTAGATCATCATGGTCTCCGTAAGGAAAAGCTGCACATTCCTCAATGACTTCCTGAGCGAAGTCTAATTCTTTGGGCGCCCATATCAGTCCCGACTCAAAGAGCGGAGATACTGCGTTTACTCTAGTATGCTTATCGTTGCCTTTACTAGGTGAGAAATTTATAACAGGTATCCCCATTTTACGCAACTCATAAGTTAGAGGGAGTCCTGATGCCTTAGATTCAATGATTACAGTTTCAGGGTTCCAGTATCCATATTGTTCAAGAGCAATACGTCTTAGCTCCGGGAACTCATAACGACCTTTTAATGCATCAAGTAATATTAAACTTGGTGGAGCATCTTCGTTTTCTGTAAACACACCCCAGGTGGTAATAGCAGAATAATCGGCAGTTTCTTTTTTCATAAAAGCTGTATCGTAAGATTGTATAATATGTTGAAGCGGTGGCATATCTTCGTCTTCCCAATCTCTCCACCACTCACGTTTAATTAACGCTCCTTCTTCTGAAGTAGGATTCTGCATATACTGTGCATTCCATTTAGTCAGGGGAATACTAGCTTTGACAGATTCTAAATCATCTAACTTCCAATACTCTGGCCAAACAGGTTTACCTGATGGAAGTATTGCAGGGAATTCTACAACTTCCCACTGATCAGCTTTAACTCCTTTTTGAGCACTTAATAATCTACCTGTTAAATCTTTTTGATTCCATCTTGTCATAATAACAACAATTGATCCACCAGGTTGAAGACGTTGCCTAGGTCCTGATGTATACCACTCATAAGTTCTATCAAGAGCTTGATTGTTCATAGCATCTTGTTCAGTATGTGGGTCATCAATAATTAGTAGATCAGCTCCCCGTCCTGTAATAGCAGAGCCAACACCGGCAGCATAATATTCACCACCTTGTTCGGTTTCCCATTTACCAGCAGCTTGAGAATCAGGATTAAGTCTAGTTTTAAAAACTTGTTTATATTCTGGTGAGTCCATTAAAGATTTAGCTTTACGACCAAACCTTACAGATAATTCAGTTGTGTTAGTTGATTGAATAATTTTTAGTTTAGGATTTCTACCAACCATCCATGCAGGTAAAAGATAAGAACCAAATTCAGACTTAGTATGTCTGGGTGGCATATTAATAATTAATCTTTTAATTTTACCTTGAGCAAGTCTATCAAACTTATCTGCAATTTGTTTATGATGTTTACCTTCAATAAAATCAGGCCAAACATGTTTTACAAAATCCATAAAGTTATTTTGTATACCAGCGGTCTTTTTCTTTTCGCCATACTGATTAGCTAGTAATGAGAATTGTCTTCTAACGTCAGCAGGTAATTTGTCAAAGTTCTTTAGTTTATCTTTATTTATCATTTGAAAAAAATTTTCTAAAAAATTTTTACACTATTTTTTTAAAAAGTAAAAAAGTATTCTAAGGCTTTAAACGTAAGAAACCCAGCATAAAGGGTATAGTCTGGGACCCCTTTTCTGTAAATAAAAAAACAATTATTTAATTAATTTTAAAATTAGGATTTGCCCTGGTACCTCTATCAATTAGATAGAGTACCAGGAGAAAGGTTGGCTCTAGTCTAGTAGAACCATGTATGCTTCAGCATTATGCTGTCTGAAGTAGTCTAAGTCTTTACGTACTTTGTCCCACAACTTAGAGTCGCCTGCAGATTGACCTGGCTCTTTGTCCTCTAGTGTAGCTGCTAACTCATTGATGAATAGTCTATCATGAATGATAGCTTCTTCCTTTGTTAACATAATAGACTCGCCACTAAATCTATTCTTACGTTCTTCTGTTTTCTCTGTTGAGTTTTTTCTGTTACTTATTGTTGTCATATATACCTTTCTTTGTTAATAGGATAATCCTATTCTATAAGCTGTCCGTTGTCAACCCTTTGAATAGAATATTCTGGACCCCACCTAGACTCATCATTCTTAACCTTGGCATAGCCTTGGCTCTCTCGTCTGTGTGTAATAAATGGTACAGGTATTCTCATCTCAATAGCTGTCATATGCTCATCTAACCATGCACCCTCACAACCTGTACTACAAAAGAATTTACCTCGTCCATAATATCCTGTGTCGTGGTCCCTTGGTAAAATTGCATATCGTCCACGAATTACTCCACGAGATTTTAAAAATCTATCTTGTGTAACTCGTTCATGACATCTTGGTCCTTGGCAAAAATGTTTATTTGGCATTATAATAACCTTTCCCCATAAGCCGGTAGACAACTTAAAGTTAAATACAGGCCACCGAATAACATTAGTAATCCAACGACATGACTAGTTGAATGTATTGCAATAATTAATCCTAATGTTGCAATTATAAATCCTATTAATAATCCTAATAATTTCATTAGTACCTCACTTTCCAACTGTCTTTTGCAGTTCTATATCCTTTTGCGTCTAGATCAAAATAAGTGATTAATGCAGTTCCAACTTTACTAGTCCAATATCTGCACTTGTCATCAAACTTACCAAATCTAGTTATGTGTCTATTATCTTTGTGAGAATAATAAGTTATTCTAAATGTTTTGTCTTTTATCATATATACCTTTCTAGTTAATAGGACTATCCTATATTAGATAGTCCTATTTGTCAAACTTTAATTTAGACTTTCTTCATATTTTTTTCTAGCCAATATCTTCGCCTCTCTTGATTGATTTTT
>Ga0208919_1001443_pt1 | contig 13694 bp, 10 predicted proteins | sample 4_EtaG_FD_184076 | JGI IMG/M metagenome (GOLD analysis project Ga0208919, IMG submission 184076) | Marine viral communities from the Subarctic Pacific Ocean - 4_ETSP_OMZ_AT15127 metaG (SPAdes) (version 3) | ecosystem: Environmental > Aquatic > Marine > Oceanic | place: Pacific Ocean | collected...
TTTATTAGGAACTTTAGCAGCTGGAGTGGAAGCAGGAGATGAAGAAGCTATTGAAGCAACTCGAAATGTTGATGCTTTAAAAATTTATTTAAGACAAGGATATAGAAATTTAAAAAGCTTTGTAAATGAAGACGGAAGTGAAAATTCAGAAGCGCTTGAAGCTCAAGTAAATAGAGACGTTTCTGAGTACACATCTGGACAAGGTGGATATGCTGAGGGTGGTAGAATAAAATACGCCATGGGCGATAGTGCTAGCGACAACGCTATGCAAGCGGCGGGCATCGAGGGGCTACCTATAAGGCAAAATCCAAAGGGTGTTAAGGAGTTAGATCTTAGAGAAACTGGTGGATTTATCCAACCAGTTGGTATAAAAGAAAAAGAAGATGACATCCCAGCGATGTTATCTAACAACGAATTCGTGTTTACAGCAGATGCTGTTAGAGGCATGGGCGACGGAAATGTTAACAAAGGCGCTGAACGTATGTATAACATGATGAAAACTTTAGAAGCAGGAGGAAGAGTATAATGGCAGAAGTACAATCGGTAAGACAATTACCACCTGAATTTATAGAAGCAGCCAGCAAAACATATATAGATGATTTACAGAAAGCAGTTGGTGATTTTAAAACAACTGATCTTAGCGGTATCATGGGTCGACAGTTTGTTGCTGATCCTGGTGCATTAACAACACAAGCAGAAGCGTTAGCTCCTGGTCTTGGTGGCTTTGAGCCTTTCTTACAACAAGCAGAACAATTAAGAGGTCCTACAGCTTATCAAGCTTATATGTCACCTTTTCAACAAGATGTTATTGATACAACACTTGCAGAGTTTGATGTACAAGCACAAAAAGGTTTACCAGGATTAGCAGCTCAAGCTATCGGCGCTGGAGCATTTGGCGGTGGAAGAGAAGGTGTACAAAGAGCTGAGTATCAATCAGCAAGTGATAGAAACAGAGCAGCACTACAAGCACAATTATTAGGTCAAGGTTTTGCACAAGCACAAAATTTAGCTGCACAAGATTTTCAAAGAAACTTAACTTTAGCACAACAAAACCCTGCATTAGTTGGTCAACAGATTGCAGGTTTAACAACTCTCGGTGGTCAACAACAAGCAAGACAACAACAGTTATTAGCGGCAGATCAACAACTTGCACAAAGACAAGCCTTTCAACCATTAGAAGCGGCACAAACTTTAGGTCAAGGTATCGTGCCTTTAATATCAGGATACCCTGGTACAGAGAGAACTATGACAACACCATCACCAAGTGCGTTACAAACAGGTTTAAGCACAGGTGCTACGTTAGCTGGTATCTACAGATTAATAAGAGGATAGTATGAGTATAATTTTAAAAAGACCAATGTTTAGAAAAGGCGGACAAGCTGAGGAAGGTATTATGGAATTAGCCACGCCTAGAAGAAACTATGATGAGGGTAAAACTAGAGAAGAAATATTTGAGGAAGCTCTAAGTGGTCTAAGTCCACAAGCTCAAAAATACGCTCAATCAATGTCACAACTTGCTGGATTAGGAAGAGCATCAAATCAAGATTTATTAACTAACGTTTTAATACAAGGTGGATTAAGAGGTTTATCAACTGCAGGCAAAGGAGGCACACTTGCAAACTTAGCCTCTGCTTTTGAAGCACCTGTAGGTCAAGCGTTGAAACAAAGACAAGCAAGTAAAATGTTAGATATTCAAGGCGCTATGAAAGGTCTTGAGCTTGGATCTAAAGTAGATATTGCTGAAAGAAAAAATTTAATGAAAAAACAATTTGAATCTGGAACTGTTGAAGCAATTACAAAAGACATACAAGCTATTTTAGGTAAAGATGTTGTAGGAGATGAAGCTAGATCGTTAGCAGTAAATTTAGCTCCTTTTGTCGCAAAAGGAAGACAAGCTCCTGGCGTAAGATTCGCAGGAATTTTACCTGTAGATGCAAAAACAGGAGAACCAAATTTATCACCTAAATTTGGTTTAGATAGACAACCAAACGGAACTGTTTACATACATCCGTTTCAATCAATATTTTATGTTGTACAAGATGGACAACTAGAAGTAGCAGATCAAGATACATTGAAGCTTCCAACAGAGGAGTAAGATGAGTAGTTATAGTCTCACTAAACCAGATCAAGAAAAAGATCGAAAGAAAAAAAGTGGTTACTCTCTAGAACCTAAAACTGGAGGATACTCTCTTACACTTGAAGAAGATATTGAACAACTTACACCACCAGCAGCAGATGATAATGAAGTAAGTCAAATACATGGTGCTATGGCAGGTATTGCATCTGGTATTATTAAAGTGCCAGAGGGTATATTTTCTTTAGGCGCAGAACTTTTGGACTTTACAGGCATGACAGTAGACGCTGCAGCAAAAGTAGAACAAGCTTTTGATACTATTAATATATTTGAAGAGACAGCTGAAAAAACAGCTGCAGGTAAAATTACACAAACGTTAGTGCAGATAGGTGTACCGGCAACAGCTGCTGCATCAGTAGCAAGAAAATTAGCTTTAAAAGGTTTACGAGCTAGAAAAGCTGGCACATATTTAAATCCAAAAGCAAAAAATTTACAAAAAGGTTTAAAGAAAGCAAAACAACTAAAATTAACTACAGGTCAAAATATAGCAGCTGTGGCTTTAGGTGGTGCAGCAGGAGAAACTTTAGTTGGTGATGTAGAGGATATTGGAAGTATTGGTGATGTATTTGAAGCTGGTCCAACAGAATTAGATAGAGATGTACAAGCAGATCCACAAAAAGATGCGGGAAGAAAATTATTAAATAGATTAAAATTTAGTGCTGAGTCCATACCTCTTACAGGATTAGTATATGGTGCAGGTGTTGGATTAAGGGAGCTAGGTAAACGTGGTAAACAAGCTATATATAGTAATGACAAACTAATAAGATTTTTTGATAAAGTAGGTTCTGCGTTTAGACCTAGAAGCGCGCAGCCACAAGAATTATTTTTAGCTAAAAGAACTGAAAAAGGTAGACAGATGGCAGACACAAACTTTGCCATGGAACAAGTAAAACGTATTGATAGAGAAGTAAATCAAATGTTTCCTACACTTAAAAATTTTTTAAATAAAACTAACGATGAAAACAGAGGTAAATTTTTTAAAGAGATAAATGACCTTATGTTTGAGGGTGATATGAAAAAAGGTATACCAGCTGAAGCTGCAACCGCCTTTGCTAAATCTGCTAAAAAACAAGGTGCAAAAACACAAAACGTAAATAATATTCTTACTGCAGCAACAAAAGTTAGAGAAAGATTTAGCACTCTTTTAGATATTACAACTCAAGGCACTGTAGGTATGAAAGGAGCTGCAGGTAAAAAAATGCAAACAAACTTAAGAGAGTTGATGGGAGACAGAGTAAAACAATTTATCGGAACAACGTATCGAATATTTCAAAATCAAGATTTTGGTTTTTATCAACGATATAAACCTGCAGAAGAAGCTATAGAAAAAACAAAAGAATTATTTAAAAGATACGCAGCTAAAAATAAAAATCCCATTACAGATGAAACTGCAGAACAAATGGTAAATGATATTTTAAGACAAGCAAAACAATATAATCCAAAAAGTAAACTACCATCATTTGAGTTTGATAATTTAACACAAGGCGCAGATACACCTACAAATATTAAAACTTTTGCACAAACTTTAACAAAAGAACTACCAGATGGTTCAAAAGAATTAAAAGTTATAGGTAAGGGTAGCAAAGTATTTAGAGAATTATTTGGTGAAATAGAAGACGCAAGATACTCTATCTTTGAGGGTGTTGGTAGGCTAAGTATGATAGCCAGAAAAAATCAATTATTTGATGAAATACTAGACACAGATCAAAGATTAAAAGATGCAGCAACGCTTGCAACTCCTCCAGGTTCTAGAGGTTTTTTCTTTTCAACTCCATTAGATGCACGAAAAGCTTTACCAAATACAGAGATAGTAAAGATGGATGACTATGTAAAAGAATATTTTCAAGATGGTGTTTTAATAAATAGATTACAAGGTCAATATACCTCAAAAGAAATAGCAGAGGCATTTAGTAATGCATCAAAAGTATCTGAGTGGATGCGAGGAGAGAAAGGTAATTTTGCAGCTAGATCAGCAGCTGGTTTATATAGAAACATGTTTTTAGTTCCAAAAGCTGTATCACAATATGCAAAGACAGTTTTATCTATACCCACACACTTTAGAAATTTTTTATCTTCTTCTGCATTTGCAATAGCAAATGGTGCACTAACTAATCCTGTTTACATGGTAAAAGGTTTTAACCAAGCAAGAAAAAGTTTAAATTTAGGATTAAGAGATCCAAAAGCTATGGAATATTATAGAGAACTATTAGAACTTGGGGTTACAAACTCTAACGTAAGAATGGGTGACCTTAAAAATCTTATGCGTGATGCTAAAATGTTTGAGTCAGGAAATGTTGCAACTGACTCTATTTTAAAACCTATGGCAAGAGCTTTAGGTAGAGTGGGTGAAGGCGCATTAAGAAAAGCTAGAGCAGTTGGTCAAGGATTTCAAGACTTATACATAGCTGAGGATGACTTTTGGAAAATTACAATGTATGAAACAGAAAAACTTAGAAGAGCAGATGCATACGCAAAAGCAGGTATAAAGAGAACTACTCAACAATTAAAAGAAGAAGCTGCTGACATTGTAAGAAACACAATACCAAACTATGCATATGTTGGTGACTTTGTAAGAACAATGCGTGTTACACCTTTTGGTAACTTTATGTCTTGGCCATCAGAAGTATTTAGAACTAGTGGTGGTATCTTTGAACAAATATTAAAAGATATAAGAGATCCTGTGACAGGTAGTTTAAATTATTTTACAAGCACAAACCCTATGAAGAATATTGGCTTATCTAGAGCCGCAGGTGCAGCTACTGCATTCTCTGCCATACCGTATGGTATTGTGGAGGGAGCAAAAGCCATCTTTGGTGTGTCTGATAAGGAGGCAACAGCAGCGAGAGACTTAGGTGTTGCGCCATGGTCTAAAAATTCACAGCTTATATTTGTAAAAGATCCTAAAACAGATGAATTATTTTACAGTGATTGGAGTCATAACAATGTGTATGACACAGTACAAAGACCATTTAGAACAGTGTTATTAAATATACAACAAGGTATTGAAGATGAAGAAATATTAGCAAAAGGTTTTTACGAAGGACTTACAAATGCTATGGCTGAAACAGCTAATCCATTTATAGGTGAGTCTATTTTTACAGAGGCTATTGGAGATATTGTAGCTAGAGGTGGTGTAACAAAAGATGGAGTAACTTTGTATACCGATGATACACCTAGAAACGAAAGATACGATAGAATGTTAAAACACGTTGTTGAATCACAATTACCACAATATAAACAATTTGTTAGAGTCTATGATTCTGCAACAGGTAAACCAGACAGACAAGGTGATGTTATAGAAATAGATAAATCTCTTGCAGGTGTATTTGGTTTTAGATTAATACCTATAAAACCAGAAAACGCTCTTGAGTTTGCAATCAATGATTTTAATTCTAGTGTACGTAACTCTAGAAAAGAATTTACAGGCGGTAAAGAGGGTGTAATTAGACCAAATAAATCACCAGAAGAAGTTATTGAAAGATTTTTTGTAGCAAATAGAGCTTTGTATAATGCTAACGTAGTTATGAAAAATAAAATTAATAGCGCAAAAACTTTAGGAATGTCAGAGGACGAAATAGGTAAAACATTTATAGACAGAGGTAGAAAGAAAAATCTACAATTTATAGAAGAAAACACTTTTAAACCTTTTTTTCCTAGTAAAGACATACGTAAAGCTTTAATAGAAATAGAACAAAAGACAGGGCAAAATTTTTATACCACTGCAGAGCCTGTAATACTTAGAATGTTAGAAGATTTTAAAACACAAAATCTTAACAAACCATGGAACTTTAAATTAGAAGACTATCTACCACAACCAGAACCACAATCTAGAGTGCCATTACCACCACAACCACAACCAAATCCTGCTATTGTGCAGCAACCTACACCCATGCAGACTGGCTTGACACCTGCTGAACAGGCGTTATTATCAGAAGAAGAGAAGATGATTAGGCTTCGAAACAGAGGATTAACATAATGGCTTTAACTAGATCAGAAAAAACACAATTAGGAGTTTTAAAAACTAAACAAGAGAATTCAGATACTTTTGGACCTCTTACTCCTCAAGAACAAAAAACATTAGAGGAATTACAACAAAAACAAGGTGATCAAAGTGGGCTTTTTAGTATTTTTACTCCACTACAAGCATCAGAAGTTGACCCAAACAATCCACCAAGCATGCTACCAACAGGAGCTATGGATAGAGAAACACCTTTTGGAGATATAGCACCTGGAGCTTATGGAAAAATGGGTGAAGATGTTTACACAAAGATGGACGATGGATCTACAAGAGTGGATCCATATGCTAGTCAAAAATTTTATGACGACAGAATATTTGATGATTATTTTTCTACTGAAAGACAATTTGATCAAATAAGAGGTGGCCCAGAATCAGGTGCTTTTGGAGTGCGTGGAATATCACGAGTTCAAGATATACCTGTTGATCTCGGTGAATTAGACTATAGAGAAACTTCAGCGGAAGAAGATGAAGAGGCAGCAGCATTATTAGAATTAGCCCAACAAGAAGAGAGAAGAGGTGCATTAGAAACATTAAAAGCTTTTGGACAAGATGTTATGAGTAGACCTATCATTTCATCAATTTTAAGTGGAACAGGTAGGATCGCTGGAGGAATAACAGGATTAGCAGGATTAGCAGGACCATCACAGTCACAAAGAACTTTTGATGCTATGACACCTGGTCAACAAGCATATACATCTAGTTTATATGGAAGACAGCCAGATGGAACGCCAGGTTTATTACAAGGTTACAATCAAATATCTGCTTTTGGTAAAGGAGCAATTGGAACTTTAGGTGATAGACTAACTGCTATTCAAACTAGAAAAGCACCACAAACAGCGCTGTCACTTGCAAGACAACAACAGATTACAGATGCTATTAACAAATCTATTAATATAGGTGAAAGCGAAGCTTTAAAAGATTCAAAGAAAAATGTAGGAGGAATCAGAACTGATATTGATGTTGCTGATGGTGGGGCTGAAACAAGTGGTGGTAAAATAGTTTGTACAATGATGAACGAGTCTTATGGTTTTGGAAGCTTTAGAAATAAAATTTGGTTGAGACAATCAAAAGACTTAGCACCAGAATATCAAAAAGGTTATCACATATTATTCTTGCCACTTGTGAAGTTAGCAAAAACAAATAAGATTATTAGAAAAGTTTTAGAACATATAGCTGTTCATAGAACTATAGACATTAGACAAGAGTCTAGAGGCAAAACACATATACTAGGCAGATTATATAGAAAAGTATTAGAGCCAATTTGTTACTGGGTAGGTAAGTATGCCAAACGGTAAACCACCAAAAACAACTGGCGAGCATCTAGTATCTTTGTATGGGTATGTGCAAGGTTTTAAAAGACAGATAGACCATCTACATCAAGACGTAGGAAAGTTAGAAAGAAAAACAGATACTGTAATCTATTGGATTATTGGTGGTGCTTTTACCACTATACTAACGCTAGTAGGTTTATTTAATTTATTCATAAATTAGATCCAAGCTTTTAACTCTTCACCCATTATCTCTGTAGCAATATTAACTTTACTACGGAGCGACTTAACAATCTTCATATCAACTGTATCTTCAGCCATAATATCAATATAAGTCATAGGTTTTTCTTGACCAATACGATCTATTCTAGCCTCTGACTGTTGTCTTTTTTCAAGGTCATATCCATTAGAATAATAAACCATCGTAGATGCGCCTGTAAGTGTAATACCATAACCACCTGTTTGTGGTGTGCCAATTATAAATCTAACTGGTGATTCTGGGTCTTGAATTTTTTTAATTGCTTTTTGTCTATCATCTGTAGTTGTATCACCATAATAAGTTACAACCGTATTTTCGCCATATTTTTTTGATATGGCTGCTACAATTTTTTCTATATCATATCTGTAGTGGGCCCATATAACAGCCTTGCCCTCTACCTCTTCTAGTATGTCCATCAATTGAGCAATACGATTATTTTTTATTTCTTGTATAGTCCCATCATCTGACTTGAAATGACCACATGTTATTTGATGTAGTCGCATAAGTTGTGTGATAACAGTTGCAGATGTAACCATCTTACCATTTAAAACTGCAAGTGCTTCTTGTTTCATCTGTTTATAAACTTTCTTTTGTTCGTCTGATAAATCTATAGTGCGTTTTAAATATGTTTTACTTGGTAAATCTAAACAATCATCTTTTAACACTCTATATGAGAATGGTTTTAGTTTGTCTGATAACTCAGCTAAATTTCTATATCCAACTACAATCTCAACTTGTCTACCATGAACTTGTATCTTTCTACATACAGCGTATCGTGTCCTAAAAGAATAATAAGAAGATTGATCTAATAACCATGGATCTAAAAAATTACATTGTGAAAATAAATCCAAAGGTGATTTAGTTACAGGTGATCCAGTGAGTATTCTTCTATATTTTGTAAGAGATCGTAAAGATAAAATGTTTTTAGTTCTTTTTGCTGCAGGGTTTTTTATAGTCGTAGACTCATCCACGCCCATCAAAGCATCGTGGCTACTTAAAAATTTGTGTGCAAATTGTAAACCTTTTTTAGTGGAAAAAGCCTCTACGTTCATAATCAAAATATGTAAGTCTGCACCTGTAGAAAACATAGGTTTTAAGTCTTTTGCGTTAGGGTCTGTCCGCCATAAGCCTACTTTTTTCTGTATATAATCTGGCATATGATTTGGTATTTCAGAGTCAAACCAGTTCTTATAAACACCCTTTGGTGCAACAATTAAGGCACCATTAATCTTACCAGCATTATAAAGCATAGCAATATTGTCAATTAATACCTTTGATTTACCTGTACCCATCTCCATGAAATATGCAAAAACTTCTTTATCCCATGACATTTCAAGGGCTTTCTTTTGATGAGCAAAAGGCTTGCTTTTATATTTGTAATGCATAATATATTTATACTTTCTATTGGAAGCATATATATTATGTGTTATCAAATGTCAAGAAGGATATATTATTAATGTCAACAGTCTTTGTAATACAAGATATACCAGGATCTAAAATAGGCGCACCTAAAATTAATATTATAGGAGCAACAGAGTTTGGTAAACTAAAAGTATTATTACCAGAAAACTCACAGATTATTTTAAGTCCAGCGTATGTAATACAAACTTTACGACAAAAACTAAAAGAATATAAAAAAGAAGATTATTTACTACTTACAGGCGATCCTGCCATAATTGGTGTGGCTTGTTCTATAGTATCTGACATTACCAATGGTAAATACAACCTGTTAAAATGGGACAAACAAGAAAGAAAATACTACCCAGTAGAAATAGATTTATATAAGACTTGACAATAATATAAAAACCTATATATAGAAAGACGAGAAAGTTATGACAATTGATTTTGAAAAAGATAGAATGCAATCTGTGGAGCAGATAGATTCTGCTAAACGATTATCTGACAAAGTGTTGGAGTTAAAAGATTTAGAAGATGAGATAGCTAATGCTGAAGAGTCTCTGAAAAAATTAAAAGAGAAAGCAAAAGTAGTTTCGTCTGTAGAAATACCTGCAATGATGGATGATATGCAGATAACAAAATTAAAGCTGAAAGATGGTGAGTCGGTAGAGATTAAAAAAATCTACGGCGCCTCTATTCCTAAAGATCAACAAGGAGCAGCTTTTACATGGCTTCGTAACAACGGTCTAGGTGATGTTATTAAAAATGACATTACCGTTACCTTTGGTCGTGGCGAAGATAACAAGGCAGCAGAATATGCTGACCTTGCACGAGGCAATGGGTTTGAACCTGTCCAGAAGATTGGAGTAAACCCAATGACACTCAAGGCACTGGTCAGGGAACGACTTGAATCTGGACAAGACGTTCCTGCCGACCTATTTAAACCGTTTGAAGGTAACCAAACAAAAATAACAAGGAGAAACTAGAAATGAGTGACGCGAAACAAGTAGCAACTAAGAAGGAAAACCTTCCGTCAGCTTCGTTATTCGAAGCAGATGCACAACTAGGTTTTGAGAATGTGAAGACAGAAAGTCTGGCTCCACCTATCTTAAAACTTTTACAGAATGGATCAGCAGAAGCGCAGAAACGTAATCAAAATTACGTAGAAGGTGCGGAACCTGGTATGTTCTTAAACACTGTTACGAAACAGTTATATAATGGTGATAAAGGAATACAGGTTATTCCATGTCATTATAAATTAGAATACCAAGAATGGGCAGATTATGGAACAGGTTCAGGTAGACCTGAAATGATCTATCCTGATACTTCGGATATTCTTGACAAGACTACTAAAGGACCTGATGGTAAAGATAGGTTGCAAAATGGTAACTACATATTAACTGTAGGACAACACTTTGTAATTATCGTAGGTGATAGAGGATCCGAAACTGCAATGGTATCTATGAGTTCATCTCAAGGTAAGATTAGCAGAAAATGGAATTCCATGATGAAGTCTATTAGTTTAGATGGTAAGAATGGTCCTTACACTCCACCATCGTTTAGCCACATATATAAATTATCTTCTGTATTAAATACAGGAAAAGGTAATCAATGGTATGGCTACAGCGTAGAAAAAGTTGGTATGTTAGAAGATGCTAATATGTATGAACGAGCGAAGAAGTTCTACGAAGGCATCAAAAACAAAGCCTAACAATTCTTGGGGGCGGTTAGTCCCGCCTCCAAATACAAAGTGGTGATGACAGACATAGATAAATTTTTAAATATATTTGCGGGTTCGTTTAGTGCCTATGGTCAAACTAGAAAGACAGATGAGTTTGATGACAGAGGTAAACACAAAACAAAATCTTTTATAATAAAAAAACAACCAACAGATCAAATGTTTCAAGAACATTTGGATGGTAAAGAACCTGCTCTTGGTATTATTCCAATCAACGAACAAAACAAATGTCAGTGGGCATGTATAGATATAGATTTATACAATGGGTTTGATCACAAAGAATTAATTAGAAAAATAAAACAGTATAAGTTTCCTTTGATAGTGTGTAGATCAAAGTCTGGTGGAGCACATGTATTTTTATTTACAGCAACTTTTGCACCAGCGGCTTTGTTTAGGGGTAAACTAAAAGATATGGCTGCTAAATTAGGTTATTCTAATGCAGAGATATTTCCAAAACAAAATAAAGTAGATATGCAGAAAGGTGGCACAGGTAGTTTTTTAAACTTACCATACCATAATTATAAACTAACAACTCGTTATGCAATTAAAGATGATGGTTCAGCAATGTCGTTAAAAGAATTTTTTGAAGCGCATGATAAAGTAAAACTAACAGAAGATCAATTAATTAATTTAACAATCAAAGAAGAAAAAGTTGTTGACAATCTACTAGAAGGTGCGCCACCATGTTTGGTTACAATCGCAAAACAAGGAATACCAAATGGCCAAAGAAATAATGCTATGTATAACTTTGGTGTGTATTGTAAAAAAAGATATACAGATTGGGACATAAAAATTTTTAAATACAATGACTCGTATTGTAAACCACCACTAGATAAAAAAGAAATAGATACATTAATAAAATCTATTGATGGCAAAGAATATAATTATAAATGTAAAGATGAACCTATTGCATCGTTTTGTAATTCTAAAAAATGTGTACTACAACAATATGGTGTTGGTGATGGTGTGCCGGAAACAGAAATAAAAGAGATACAGAAGTATGATTCTGATCCGCCTTTGTATTACGTAACAATAGGTGATGAACAAGTAGAAGTAGAATCACAAGACTTACATGAGCCAGATAGATTCTCTCTAAAATGTTTAGAACAGATCAATCAAGCTATGCCTCCAGTAGGTAAATTAATATGGAGAAGAGCAATTAATAAATTATTAAAAGACACAATACCAATAGAAGCTCCTGAATCTACAAAGATAGATGTGCAGCTAAAAGAAATGTTGGTTGATTATACAATGAAGATACCAGGTAAAGATTGGAAAGATATACTACGTGGTTTATCTTATACAGAAGAAGGTATAACTTATTTTAAATTTAAAGACTTTTGGAAATACATACTAAGAACTAAACTCTGGGATACAAAAAAATATACAAAATCTAAAACTGCTAGAATGTTGGAGACTTTGTTTGGAGCAGAAGAGATACCAGGTAAGATAAATAACAAGAGTGTTCGTTATATATCTGTTAAACAACAAGATGTTAACAAGCCTATTGTTAGAAAGACAAAGATGAAGGAGCCACCTTTTGCGTAGAATAATTATACCAGGGCCACCAGGCACTGGTAAAACACATAGACTTATGGAACATCTAGATAATGAATTAAATCTAGTCAAGACAGATCCTGAGAAGATTGCATACATAGCTTTTGGTAATGCTGCAGCTAACGAAGCTAAGAAAAGAATTACAAATGATAAAGTTATTGTGAGCACTATGCATGCTTTTGGTAGTAGAGAACTACGATTAAATACTTCTTCTTATTTATTAAAAGGAGAAAAATGGAAAGGTTTTAAAAACTTTTCTAGTTATTGTTCTGATCTATCTTTTGAAAGTTATGTAAACGAATCAGGCTATCCACAATATAAAAACAATCACATGAAGATCATAGAATATGCAAGAAATAAAAGGATGTCATTAAGTGATTCAGCTGTTGAACTTGATTTACATTACAGCACAGACATCTGGTTAACAGAACAAATCTATTCAGACCTACAATCATACAAAGATACTACCGGTATGTTTGAATATTCTGATATGATTTCTAAGTTTGTCGAGGAGGATAAGTGTCCACCACTACACTGCGTCTTCCTCGATGAAGCCCAAGATTTAAGTCCTTTGCAGTGGAAAATGTTCTTTTACATAGAAAGTAAATGTACTCGTTCTTATATTGCAGGGGATGATGATCAAACTATTTATACATTCCAAGGTGCTAACCCAAATATATTTATTGATTTGAAAGGACATCTAGATCCACAAATACTTTCACGTAGAGTGCCACGTAAAATACACAAACTAGCAGAATCTATCTTTCCGCACATGACAAAACGTTTGGAAAAAAAATGGCTACCCAGAGATGCTGAGGGTAAAGTTATTTATAACATAGATTTTTTTTCATTAGATTTATCAAAAGAAAACTGGATGATATTAACGAGAACAAATAAAATGATGGAGAGATTACGAGAACATTTATATGATTTAAATTTACGATTTGATTCTAAAGCACAAGAACTATTACCCAATAAAATGTTAAGTGCATATAGAACTTGGATAAGACTTAATCAAGGTGCATCTGTAAGTAAAGATGATGTAAAAGATTTATGGGATTACCTTACAGTTAAACACGGACACTTAGTGCGAGGCTACGCAGGCGGTAAGACTCTAGAAACTATTGATTCAATTAATATAGAAGGACTGAGAGAACACCACGGGCTTCGAGCGGCGGGGGGCTGGGAACAACTAAACTTTCCTGAATCAAGTAAAGACTACATTAGAACGATTCTAAACAACGGTGATGACATGATGAAACCGGCAAGAATAAAATTATCTACAATACACGGTGTAAAGGGTGAGGAGTGTGATAATGTAA
>Ga0208919_1001444_pt1 | contig 13690 bp, 10 predicted proteins | sample 4_EtaG_FD_184076 | JGI IMG/M metagenome (GOLD analysis project Ga0208919, IMG submission 184076) | Marine viral communities from the Subarctic Pacific Ocean - 4_ETSP_OMZ_AT15127 metaG (SPAdes) (version 3) | ecosystem: Environmental > Aquatic > Marine > Oceanic | place: Pacific Ocean | collected...
TTAGCGCTGGGCAAACCCGCCACCTTTGAAGCGGTGGATACCGCCGCCGACGATGTGGCGCTGCTGGGGTTTACCTCTGGCACTACCGGCTCACCCAAAGCCACCATGCACTTTCACCGCGACCTGCTGGTCATTGCCGACGGCTACGCCAAGGAAGTCCTACAGGTAACGCCGGAGGACGTGTTCGTCGGTTCGCCGCCGCTGGCATTTACCTTTGGCCTGGGCGGGCTGGCCATTTTCCCGCTGCGCTTCGGCGCCACCGCCGTGCTACTCGAACACGCCTCCCCGCCCAATATGATGGACATTATCCGCGAGTATCAGGCCACGGTGGTCTTCACCGCACCAACAGCCTACCGGGCGATGCTCTCAGCACCTACTCGCCATGAGGATTTGAGCAGTCTGCGCGTGGCGGTTTCCGCTGGCGAAACCCTGCCCGCACCGATTTATCATGACTGGATCAAGCAAACCGGCACACCGATTCTCGACGGCATCGGCGCAACTGAAATGCTGCATATCTTTATCTCTAATCACCTGGATGACCATCGCCCCAGCTGCACCGGCAAACCGGTGACCGGTTACGAGGCACGAATCGTTGATGACGAGATGAATGATGTCCCTCGCGGCACGGTCGGCAAACTGGCCGTGCGCGGCCCTACCGGCTGCCGCTACCTGGCCGACAAGCGCCAGCAAAAGTATGTAAAGGCGGGCTGGAATATCACCGGTGATGCGTTTTACCAGGACGAGGAGGGCTACTTCCACTTCGCCGCTCGCAACGACGATATGATCGTCTCGGCGGGCTATAACATCGCAGGCCCCGAGGTGGAAGCAGCCCTGCTGGCCCACCCCGCCGTGAAAGAGTGCGCAGTGATAGGTGCCCCTAGCCAGGAGCGTGGCCAAATTGTCGAGGCTTTTGTTGTTCTAAACGATGGTTTTCAGCAAGATGAAGAATGTCAGCAAATGTTGCAGGACTTCGTGAAGCAGACCATCGCGCCGTATAAGTACCCTCGCTCCATACGATTTATCGAGGCACTACCTAAAACATCCACGGGTAAGGTTCAGCGCTTTCGGCTGAGCCAGGAACATTACCCGAGTGCTGGCTCTCCTGGCATCAATGTGAATAGCACTAACATCAATAGCACCAACACCAACGCATGACCCTCTAAGCAATAAACGATTAAAAAATGAGGAATGATCCATGAAAATGATATCCCGCTTTGGCCTTGGCTTACTGCTCTCCTCCAGCCTGGTAACCACTGCTCACGCTGATGACGTTAAAATTGGCATGATCACCACCCTCTCAGGCGGCGGTTCGCACCTGGGCGTGGACGTTCGCGATGGCTTTATGCTGGCCCTTGAGCAGTCGGGCCGCGACGACGTGGAAGTGCTGATTCAGGATGATGCGAGACGCCCCGACTTGGCGCGTACGCTGGCCAATGAGTTTATGCAGCGTGATGAGGTCGATATTCTTACCGGCATTATCTGGTCAAACTTGGCAATGGCGGTCGTTCCTTCGGTGGTACGCCAGGGCACCTTCTACCTGTCACCTAATGCCGGGCCCTCCGATTTAGCAGGGCGCATGTGCCACGAGAACTACTTCAACGTGGCGTATCAGAACGACAACTTGCACGGCGCCATGGGTGCGTATATGCGCGAAGAGGGGTATGAGCGCCCGATCATCATGGCGCCCAACTACCCTGCTGGCACCGATGCGCTGGCAGGCTTCAAACACCTTTACGAGGGTGAGGTCGTTGGCGAGCTTTACACCCAAATGGGCCAGACCGACTACGCAGCTGAAATTGCCCAGATTCGCGATAGCGATGCCGACAGCTTGTTCTTCTTCTTACCCGGCGGTATGGGCATCTCGTTTATGAAGCAGTGGGAAAGCTCCGGTGTCGATATGCCGATCTTTGGCGCCGCCTTCTCGTTTGATGAAATCCTCATCAAAGCGGTAGGCAGTGCGGCGATTGGCGCACGCAACACCTCGCTATGGGCATATGACCTGGAAAACGAGGCCAACGATCGCTTTGTTGAGGGCTTCCGGGAAGCCTATGACCGCACGCCAACGTTGTACGCGGCACAAGGTTACGACACCGCCAACCTGATTCTTAGCGCGCTTGAAACTGCCCACCCCGATGACAAAGACGCCTTCCGCGAAGCACTGCGGGCCGCTGACTTTGACAGCGTACGCGGTGAGTTCCGCTTCGGCCCGAACCAGCACCCAATCCAGGATATTTACGTGCGTGAAGTCGTGGAGGGTGACGATGGCGAGCCCACCAATCGCCTGATCGGTGTCGCAATCGAAGATATCCAAGACGTCTATTACGAGCAGTGCCAGATGTAAGCTCGCCTCGGCTGGGTGTAGCCGCCCAGCCTTTTCTCTTTACCTGCGCTAAGGATACCCAACGTGTCCGTTACTCTGCTGATAGAGCAATTACTGAACGGCGTGCAGCTCGGCACGATGCTGTTTTTGATGGCCAGCGGCCTCACCTTGGTGTTTGGGGTGATGGGGCTGATCAATCTTGCCCACGGTTCTTTTTATATGGTGGGCGCCTACGCCACGGCAGCGGTGACTGCCTCAACGGGCTCTTTTCTGATTGGACTGGCTGCTGGGATGACCGCGGCCGCCCTGGTAGGTGCACTGGTAGAACTGTTGGTGATACGCCGACTTTACCACCGTCCTCATCTTGATCAGGTATTGGCAACCTTTGCACTAATACTGATTTTTTCGGAGGGCACGCGCTGGATCTTCGGCTCTTCACCGTTATGGTTGAGTCCTCCTTCTTGGCTGACGGGGTTTGTCACCCTGCCAGGTGATACCCGCTACCCCATCTATCGGCTGATGCTGATTGGGGTGGGTATCGCTATTTCGATTGCCCTTTACTTGCTTATCTCGCGAACTCGACTCGGTATGCGCATTCGGGCAGGTGAAAGCGATCGCGAAATGATTGGTGCGCTGGGGGTCAATATTTCAAAACTCTATACCTTGGTGTTTGCCTTAGGGGCGGCGTTAGCGGGTTTAGCCGGCGCTTTAGTAGGCGCATTGCAATCTGTACAGGTGGGTATGGGCGAGCCAGTGCTGATTTTAGCGTTTGTCGTAATCGTCATTGGCGGTATCGGCTCAATTAAAGGCGCGCTACTTGGTGCCCTGCTGGTGGGTATTGTCGACACCTTGGGTCGGGTCTATCTGCCCATCTTCTTTCAAGCGTTTATGCCGCCGTCTGAGGCGACCGGCGTCGGTTCGGCGTTGGCCGCGATGCTGATATATATCCTCATGGCCGTCATTCTCGCGTTCAAGCCTAAGGGACTGTTCTCTGCCCATGACTAATACCACTTCCTTGTCCAAGAACGCTGCGCTAGCGCCCGAAGCGGATAGACCTTTTGACCGCAAAGGGCTGGTTCAGATGGCCCTGCTCGGGCTACTGCTGTTACTGCCTGTAGCAGCCTATTTCTTGGGCCATATTTATTATGTCAATCTGGCCTCGCGTATCACCATTATTGCCATGGCGGCCGTTGGCCTTAACCTGGCCATTGGCTATGGGGGCATGGTGAGCTTTGGCCACGCGGCCTATTTCGGCCTAGGTGGCTATGTGGCAGGCATCAGTGCTTATCACGCTTTTGATATGACCCCATTTATGACGTGGCCTTTCAGCGTGCCGGGCAGCGACAATTTACTGGTGATATGGCTCGCCGCTATGTTGCTGTGCGGGCTGCTAGCGCTGGTCATCGGCGCTATCTCACTGCGTACCACGGGGGTCTATTTCATTATGATCACCCTCGCCTTTGCGCAGATGATTTACTACTTTGCCAACTCCTGGCCGACCTATGGCGGTGAGGATGGTCTGCCTATTTATATTCGCAACACCCTGCCCCTGTTCAATAACAACATGCTCGATAGCAGCGATGCACTCACCTATTTCCTGATCTGCTTCACCGGGCTTGTGTTAGCGATGGCAATTACCTCACGAATGATGAAATCGCGCTTTGGTGCTGCCTTGACCATGGCACGGCTTAACGATGTACGCCTTGCCACTGCCGGGATCAGCCCCTACCCCATTCGCTTGGTGGCGTTTGTGATTTCTGCCGCGATTACCGGGCTTGCTGGTGCGCTTTATGCGGATCTGAATGGCTTTGTTAGCCCGACAATGTTGAGTTGGCACTTCTCCGGCGAACTGATGGTCATCGTCATTTTGGGCGGCGTGGGGCGCCTTTACGGCCCGTTAGCCGGTGCGGTGCTGTTCGTGATGATGGAAACCTTTCTGGGGGGAGTCACCCAATATTGGCAGCTTTTCCTCGGGTTAGTACTGCTTGGGGTGGTGCTATTTGCCAAACATGGTGTGATGGGTTGGCTGGCCGGGAGGGAACGCAATGAGTGATGTGGTTCTTTCACTACAAAACCTGCATAAGCGCTTTGGCGCACTACAGGCGACCAGCGATGTTTCGTTGGATCTTAGACCCGGGGAGATTCACGCCTTGATTGGCCCCAACGGCGCGGGGAAATCGACCCTGATTGGCCAAATCGCGGGGAATATACGCCCTGATGAAGGGAGTGTTTACTTAGCAGGCAGTGAGATCACGAGCATGAGTATCGCTCAGCGGGCGCGCCTGGGCCTGGGGCGTAGCTTTCAGGTCTCCTCGCTGGCGGAGCCGCTATCGGTGATGCGCAATGTGATGATGGGAGTTCAAGCGCTGCAGAGTCACAGTTTTCGGTTCTGGAAGCCCGTTGCTCGCGATCGGCAACTGCTTGAACCAGCCTATGAAGCACTGGCGCGTATGCAGCTTAGTCACCGCGCCTGGACGCCGGTATTCGAACTTTCCCACGGGGAACGCCGCCAGGTTGAGGTGGCTTGCGCTCTGGCGCTCAAACCTCGCGCACTGCTGCTGGACGAACCCATGGCAGGCTTGGGTCCAGAAGGGTCGGCGAAGCTGACCGAGCTGCTGGAGGCGCTTAAGCTGGAAGTGCCTATCCTGCTGATCGAGCACGATATGGAGGCGGTATTTCGTCTGGCTGATCGTATCTCTGTGTTGGTATCCGGGAGCGTTATCGCCCATGGGGATAGCCACACTATTAGGCAGGATCCCCGCGTCCGTGAAGCCTACCTGGGGGATTCTGATGCTTAAGGTTGCTGATATTGAAACGTTTTATGGGCCCTCTCAGGCGTTATTTGGCGTTAGCCTTGACGTTAACGCCGGTGAGATGGTCGCCCTAATGGGGCGCAACGGTATGGGTAAAACCACCACCATTCGCTCGATATTCGGTCTGACTCCGGCCAGCCGTGGCACGATTGAGTTTGAATCCCAGAACATACGCCGCTTACCCGCTTTTCGTATCGCTAAAGCGGGGCTTGGCTTGGTGCCGGAGGGGCGCCGCTGTTTCCCTAATTTGTCGGTGCGCGAAAACCTATTGGTGACCGCCCGCCCGGGCGAGTGGACACTGGAGAAAGTAGAAACGCTGTTTCCGCGCTTGGAGGAGCGCCGCGCGCAAATGGCCAAGACCCTCTCCGGCGGTGAGCAGCAGATGCTGGCTATTGGCCGGGCGCTGATGACCAATCCGCGTTTGCTGGTGCTAGATGAAGCCACTGAAGGATTGGCGCCGGTGATTCGTCAGGAGATCTGGCGGGCGATTCGGCTGCTCAAGGAGCAAGGTCAAGCCACGCTGCTGGTGGATAAGTCATTAAGCGAAATTCTACCCATTGCTGACCGCTGCACCATCCTGGAAAAAGGCTGCACCGTGTGGGATGGCAAACCCGCAGCGCTGGACAGCACTGTGCGTGACCGTTATCTGGGCGTGTAGGGAGGAGAAAACAGTGGCGTTTACTACCCAGCGAAAAGTTCGTTTCCAGCACTGTGATCCGGCGGGTATCGTTTTTTACCCCCGCTATTTCGAGATGATTAACTCCGTGGTGGAGGATTGGTTTGAGGAGGTCGTTCAGCGTGACTTTAACCAACTGCATGTGGAGAGCGGCACCGGGGTTCCCACCGCCGCTATCGACACCCAGTTTCATGCGCCGAGCCGGTTAGGCGAACGACTCACCTTTGAATTAGCGGTTCAAGCCGTTGGGCGTAGCAGCCTTACCCTTCAGATTATCGCTTACTGCGGTGATCAGAAACGTCTAACCAGTCGTTCAACCCTTGTATATGTGGATCTAAATAGCGGTCAGCCAATGCCCTGGACAGAGGCTATGCGCCAGCACTTTACCGTCGAAAACCTATAAGGATAGCCATAATGAGTGACGCCAACTTTCATCAGCTTCTTCACCCTTCGCATTGGAAAGCAGCGGTGGGCTACGCTAACGGCGTGCTGGCTTCAGGCCAGAGTGTGTTTGTAGGTGGGCAGATTGGTTGGAATGCCGACCAGGTATTTGAAAGCGATGACTTTGTCGTTCAAGTGAATCAGGCGCTGCAGAATATCGTAGCGATCTTAAAAGAGGCGAACGCAGGCCCGGAGCATATCGTGCGGTTGACCTGGTATGTGACGGACAAGCAGGAGTATCTGGCGCGGCTTAAGGAGGTGGGCACCGCCTACCGTGAGGTGCTGGGTAAACATTTTCCGGCGATGACGATGGTTCAGGTGGCGGGGCTGGTTGAGGATCAGGCCAAGGTAGAAATCGAAGCGACGGCGGTGATTCCAGCTCATTAAAGATAATCAAAAGTGCCTCTAGTAGAGTACAAAGAGGTGCACCGGATCGAAACAACCTTCCGCGGGGGCGCTGTGAACCCATCCCTGGGCGCTACTTTCGCCATCTGACCGCCATGGATGGCGGAAATGCCGGAATTGTCGGGAACATTTTCCGGCCATGGCGAAAGACCCCCGCTTCAGGCTGATTTCGATCCTTTATTGAGAAGCTTCGTTAGTTTTTAATCATATCTTAACGCTAGCCCGGATTTCTCACAGGGTATAAAAGAAAGCGGCTGAAAGTGTTAACGTTTCAGGGCCTTACACCAAAAACCAACACCAACAGCCGCTTCCAAAATGGTACCTGAAAAGCTGACCTTCTCGCCACTCTCTCGCCGCCAAATTGAAGCCGACTTCTCCGGGGGCCACATTACGTCGGACGCCGGATTACTCCTGCTTCGTGAAGTCGATAAACAGCATCGCCTAACACGCCGCTTGGCCGCCGTGCTTCATGATCCCCGCTCACCGGAACAGGTTCGTCATAAGCTCGACACGTTGGTTCGTCAGCGGGTGTTCGGTGTCGCCGCTGGCTATGAAGATTTCAACGACCATGAGGCCCTGCGCTATGATCAGGCCCTTCAGACAGCGCTCGGTGAAGAGGATACGCTGGCAGGCAAGTCGACGCTGTGCCGGGTGGAGCAGAACGCCGATCGGCAAGCAATAGTGAAGGCCCATGAGTTGCTGTGGCATCACTTCATTGAACAGCATGACGAACCACCCAAGGAGATCGTGCTGGACTTTGATGGCACCGACATCCCCGTGCATGGCGAGCAACCCGGCAAGTTCTTTAACCGTTATTACGATCACCACTGCTACTTCCCACTGTATGTCTTCTGTGGGCGCCACTTACTGGTGAGCTATCTGCGCACCAGTGACCGCAGCGACAGCCGCCATAGCTGGGCGATCCTCGCCTTACTGGTACGCTTTATCCGTCAATACTGGCCCGATACGCGCATCGTGTTACGAGGTGATAGCCACTTTTGTCGTCCCCGGATGCTGAACTGGTGTGATCGGCATCACGTCGACTACATCGTGGGAATCGCAAAGAACAGCCGGCTGCTCAAGGAAGTGGACGTCCCCATGATGCTGGTGCGCAAGACCCAATGGCAGGTGGGAGGGAAAGTAGCGGGGACGTTCCGCTTCCAGTATCAAGCCCGCTCCTGGAAATACCCACGCTGGGTGGTGGCCCGCCTAGAAGAAGGTGAGTTAGGCTCTAATCCCCGGTTTATCATCAGCTCTCGTTACGATGACGGCTTCAAGCTTTACTACGAGCAGTACTGTGCCCGGGGTGACATGGAGAACCGGATCAAGGATCAACAACTGAGCCTGTTTGCTGACCGGACCTCCAGCACGCACTGGTGGGCCAATCAGTGGCGGCTGATCTTGTCGGGCTTCGCTTATACGCTGTTCGAGCGGTTACGGACTTACCTGAAGCACACGCCCTTCGCGCGCATGAGTCCAAGCAACCTGAGGCTCAAGCTCATCAAAGTAGGCGCGGTCATCCTCCGCAATACGCGCCGCATCCGGGTGTTGATGAGTGACAGCTACCCCTATAAAACGGCGCTATCCGATCTGGTCAGGCGGTTGGTGCCGAACTGACTGCTCGGGCGCCCCCGGCCCGACGCAATGGGGGAAAGGGGGAAGTGTGTCTGAAGGACGGAAAGTGGTTAAAAAGTAGCCGATGTAAGTCGAGCCAGTAGGTGTTTAGCGGTGTTACAGCCTGAGTGCGGTACTGGCTGAGGTACTATGAGAAATCCAGGCTAGCGTGAAACCCTTTAATCCACTCAACGAAGCAGCCATCGTTAAGATAGTTCTCAAGAATCGAGAAGTGGTCTACGTTGGGAAGTAGCTGCTGAGTCACTATTTGGCCTTGCTGGCTCAAGTGCTCAGCATAGCTGCTCATCTGGCGCTCGAACTCTTCTGACTCCAGGCCCCCTGCTACCAGCTTTATAGGCGCAGGTACTCGGCATGGCAGCCATATGGGGCTGAACTCCTGCACGTCGCGCCCGCTTAGCTGAAGCTTGGGCTGCAGCCACGACCAGGGAAAGGGTTGCAGGTCGTATAAACCGCTGATGCAGAGCGCGCCGCGAATCAGTTGGTTGGGTAAGCCAAAAGTGCCCTCCCAGTCCGTCGACATCAGCATCGCGCATAGATGCCCACCTGCCGAGTGCCCCGAAATACTCAGCTGCTCCGGATCAACGCCCAATTCAGCGGCATGGCGATAAACGTAGGCCACCGCTGCTTGGCTCTGCCGCACCAGCTCGCTAAAGCGTACCTGCGGGCAGAGAGCGTAGTTGACCACCGCGACGGTGATACCGGCTTTCACCAAGTCGTCAACGATAAAGCTAAATTCACGATGACTCAGCGATCGCCAGTAGCCGCCGTGGAAAAACACATGCACCGGCGCTTTTGGGCTATCGGTATCAGGTGCATCGGCATGAAAGATATCCATGCGTTCCGCAAGCGTTGGGCCATAAGGCAGATCGAGCGTTGTGCAGTGGTTAACTCTTGATGCTTCACTGCGCTCACGCCAATCCTTTACCAACACCGCCGGGTCACGACCCATCATCGGGTCGTAGGCGCGATCGATCTCTTCTTGAGTCGCAAAATGTTGATAAAGCATGTACGTCTCCTTATCGCTGACGCCCTACTAACCCCGACTTTTCATCAACAGCATACGCAGCGGTGCGATTGCCAGAATGGCAAATCCGATTAGCGTCCAGGCGGGCAGTGATAGGCCGAGCAACGAGAAATCGATATTGGCGCACTCGCCAGAACCGGTTAACACCATGGCCACCACGTCCTGCAATGGCAGGATATCTATCATGTAGCCAAGCCCAGGACCGCAGGAAGGGACTTCATCGGCAGGCAAGCCCTGCAGCCAAACGTGACGCCCGGCGATAAAGGCACCTGTTCCAACAGCAGCCAGCGACAGCAGCCCGTAAATCACTTTGCCCACACGCCCGGCGGGACTATGGATAGCAGCTATTGCGAATACGATACCCGCGGCGATCACCGCGACGCGCTGAAAGATACACAGCGGGCAAGGTTCATATCCGCCGATGTGCTCAAGCCCCAGGGCTACCGCCATCATTAAAACGCAGAAGGCTAAACCAGCCAGGGCGGCCGAGCGAAAGGAGTGCAGAATCATTGTCTAACCTCAGATGGCAGCGCCGACATGGCGCGGGACTCACGAGCTTTAGTGAAATAGGCCTGCAAGAACTCTTCGAAGGTCTCTTTATCAGCGGCTTCAATATCGTGCTGCTGCTGGTGCGAGGTCTCAATCAGCTGAGCAAGCAGCGCTTCACGACTGCGCTGCATCGGCGCGGCTTTTAACTGCTCGGCCTGCTCTTTGGCCAGGCTAAGCATCAAATCGCTTAACGATCCGCCGTGCGCTTTTAACCGTTCCAGCACCTGGGCAGAAGGCGTTAGCGAAGGGTCTGCAAGACGTGGTGCAAGGCTTGCCAGCGCATCAGCATGCGGGCTCCCCTCCTCGACCGCATCCAGCAGGCGGGCAACTTCGCCCATCTCGGCGAAAATTTGTTCGCCCCACTCACGCACCGAGGTGGTTTCACCATGGTTGATTAGCATGAGTTCAGGGTCACGGCCGCGCTCCACCACCCAGCGGCGGTTGTCGTCCAAGCGGTCACACTCTTCGTCGGAGATCCACGGGCTGTCGCTGAGTAGGCACCACATCAAAAAGGTGTCCACAAAGCGCATCTGGTCTTCAGTAACGCCCAGGGGGTCGAAGGGGTTTAAATCCAAACAGCGTACTTCGATATACTCCACGCCGCGGGCTTCGAGGGCTTGGCTGGGCGTTTCGTTGTGTTTGGCAACCCGCTTGGGCCGAATGTCGCTGTAGTACTCGTTTTCGATCTGGAGAATATTAGCGTTCAACTGACGCCACTCACCATCCACGTTAACACCCATTTTTTCATAGTCGGGCCACGGTGAAGAGATGGCGTGCCGCAGGGTATTAACGTAGTTAGAGAGCGAGTTAAAACAGATTTTAAGCTGCGACTGTACTTTGTTTTGATACCCCAAATCGGACATCCGCAGAGTCGTCGCGTATGGGGCAAAGTAGGTGTCGTCGCTAAGCGACTGCAGTTTTTCGGGTACCTTACCTTCAGGCAAAAAACTTTTATCGATGGCCGGTGAAGCGCCAAACAGATAGAGCAACAACCAGCTATGGCGGCGGAAGTGACGGATCATGCCGAAATAGCGGGTGGAACGATAGTCGTTGAAGGGGATATTGGTGGCTTTTTCCAACTCGCGTAGGGCGTGCCACATATCATCAGGCAGCGATACGTTGTAATGAACGCCTGCAATCGCCTGCATGATGCGGCCGTAACGCATGTCCAACCCTTTGCGGTAAACATGCTTCATGGTGCCCACGTTGGAGCTGCCATAATCGGCAATCGGCACGCTGTCGTTGCCGGATAGCCTAGAGGGCATACTGCCGGGCCAGATCCATTCGTTTTGCAGGTGATGATAAGTAAAAGTATGCAGGTCAGATAGAAAGCACAGCGCTTCACCCGGCTGAGAGTAAACCGGCGTGATGTACTCTAACAGCGACTCTGAGTAGTCGGTGGTGATATGCGGGTGGGTTAATTTCGACCCCAGCGCGTGCGGGTGCGGCGTTTGCGCAATGTGGCCAGTAGCATCGACCCGCAGTCCCTCTTTTTCAAGCCCACGACGCAGGCGGCCCAACCGACCAAGGCGCGCACTGGGTATCAGGCGCTCGACTTGCGCGGTCAGCGCGGATGGCACAGTGAGTGGTTCAGGCAAGGTGAACACTCCTTGTCAGTAAAGCCCGCCTTGAGCGGGCCTTGGTGTAGTCAGGTGGCATCGCCATCATCGCTGATTCAAAAACAGAAAACAGGATATGGCGGCAACGATCGTTTTTTCAAGACACCTTCGCTTCCAGGACACGCGACTATTTGCCGCCACGCGCTTTCAATAGCGCAGCTCCAAGCGCACCCATGGGCTCTGGCGCTTCCGCTTTATTAGCGTTGTTACGCTGGTTTCGAGCCGGTTTACGAGCACCACTGTATTGCTCTTTAGGCGAGCCACTGTTCTTATTGGCACCGCTGTTAGCACCGTTTTCAGCCTCAGGCTGGTCATCCAAACGCATCGATAGACCTACCCGTTTGCGGGGGATATCAATGCTCATCACTTTAACGGTGACAATATCACCTGCTTTCACCACGCTGCGGGGGTCATCGATAAAGCGATCAGATAGCGCCGAGATATGTACCAGGCCGTCCTGATGGACACCGATATCCACAAAAGCGCCGAAGTGGGTCACATTGGTGACTGTGCCTTCGAGCACCATGGAAAGCTTGAGGTCATTAAGGGTTTCGACACCTTCGCGGAATTCGGCCGCTTTAAACTCAGGGCGAGGGTCGCGACCAGGTTTATCCAGTTCTTTGAGGATATCGCTGACGGTGGGCACGCCGAAACGCTCATCGGCAAAATCGGCGGGCTTTAAGGCTTTCAACGCGGCGCTGTCGCCAATCAAGCCGCGTACTTCACGCCCGCTCTGCTTGGCGATACGTTCCACCAGTGAGTAGGCTTCCGGGTGAACGGCGCTGGCATCCAAGGGGTTATCGGCATTGTGGATACGCAGGAAACCCGCGCACTGCTCGAAGGTTTTGGCACCGAGGCGGCTCACTTCTAACAGCTCTTTACGGTTTTTGAAGGCGCCTTTGACATTACGCTGAGCAACGATATTTTCGGCCAGCGCAGCGCTCAGACCGGCTACCCGTGAAAGCAGTGCGCTGGAAGCGGTATTGAGGTCGACGCCCACGGCGTTAACACAGTCCTCAATGACGACTTCCAGGCTGCGCGACAGCTGTACTTGGGAGACATCGTGCTGGTATTGGCCTACGCCAATCGACTTGGGCTCGATTTTAACCAGTTCGGCCAGCGGATCCTGCAGGCGGCGACCAATAGAGACGGCACCGCGCACAGTGACATCGAGATCCGGCATTTCCCGTGAGGCGTATTCAGAGGCGGAGTAGACCGAGGCGCCCGCTTCAGAGACCATCACTTTGCTTAACCGGTGCGCTGGTGCCAGCGCTTTTAGCAGCTCGCCCGCGAGCTTGTCAGTTTCACGGCTGGCGGTGCCATTGCCCACCGCAATCAGCTCGACGCCGTGCTGTTTCACCAGCTTAGCCAGCACGCTCAAGGCTTCATTCCACTGGTTTTGCGGCGCATGGGGATAGATAGTGGTGTGATCGACAAATTGCCCAGTGGCATCGATCACCGCGACCTTACAGCCGGTGCGCTGGCCGGGGTCGATAGCCAGCGTCACTTTTTGCCCCGCCGGCGCAGCCAGCAGCAGGTCTTTTAGGTTGGCCGCAAACACTTCAATGGCGGTAAGCTCAGCCTGTTCGCGCAGGCGGCCCAGCAGCTCGGTCTCCAGTGCTGTATAGAGCTTCACCCGCCAGGTCCAGCGCACCACTTCGGCTAACCACTTATCCGCCGGGCGGCCCTGGTCGCTGATGCCAAACTGCTTGGCAATCGCCAACTGGGCGGGGTGAATGGGGGCCTCGTCTTCGCCGGGCAGTCGAATCGACAGGCTCAACACGCCTTCGTTACGCGCCCGGAACATTGCCAAAGCGCGGTGTGATGGCGCTTTGGCGAGTTTCTCATCGTGCTCGAAATAGTCGGAGAACTTGGCGCCCTCCTGCTGCTTACCCTCCAGCACACGGGCGCTGAGCTGGCCCTCTTGCCACAGCCGTTCGCGCAGTTGGCCGATGAGCTCGGGATCCTCGGCGAAGCGCTCCATCAAGATCTGCTTGGCGCCATCCAGAGCGGCCTTGGCATCTTCGATGGCAGGAATATCGCCTTCTGCTGGGCGCAGATAGTTTTCCGCTTCGCTTTCCGGATTAAGCGTTGGATCGGCAAGCAGCGCATCCGCCAGCGGCTCAAGCCCTGCTTCGCGAGCGATTTGCGCTTTGGTGCGGCGTTTTTTCTTAAACGGCAGGTATAAATCTTCCAAGCGTTGCTTGG
>Ga0208919_1001446_pt1 | contig 13685 bp, 6 predicted proteins | sample 4_EtaG_FD_184076 | JGI IMG/M metagenome (GOLD analysis project Ga0208919, IMG submission 184076) | Marine viral communities from the Subarctic Pacific Ocean - 4_ETSP_OMZ_AT15127 metaG (SPAdes) (version 3) | ecosystem: Environmental > Aquatic > Marine > Oceanic | place: Pacific Ocean | collected...
ATATCCTCCTGGCTCCGGTTTTTGCTATCAACGACCTGCACACCGACGCCATCTATAAGACGGCATTCGAGAATGCAGCTCCTCGCAGTGAGAGCAACACGCTCTTCAGCAGGGCGGACCATAAGTTTGAGGGCATTTACATCCACGAATACAACCGTATTCGCCAGCCGTCAGCCGGGAGCAACAAGGCGAACGTCCACTACTGCATGTTGTTAGGTGCTTCGTCTCTCGTCTTCGGCAATGCCGGCAAGCCGCGACTTGTTCGACGCAAAGAGGATGAGTATGAAGATCGTTACGGCGTAGGCATCAAGCTGGTGTTCGGCTGCGCTCGATCGGACTTCTATCACATCAACAACAACGACAAAATCAACCAGAGCTCCGGACAGTGGAGCATCTACGCTGACACTACGTTATAGCGTTAGCGCGTCACTGGCGTGGGGGTGGTTTCGGCCATCCCCACCCATCTTATGAGGCTTTATGAGCAAGATTTTTGTTGAATACGCCACGCCAAGGGACGATGTAGGCTATGCCGATCGTCCCTTGAACATCGTAGTCTCAGGGCGAGGGGCGCTCGATTTTGAGCCTAAAGAGGAGTATGGAGGCCGGCGCGTCGAAGAGTTTGATACCGAGGCCGAAGCGGAGCGCTTTGTACAATCGCGGCCCAAGGTCTTCAGGATCGCACGCGACATCATGGACATCGACAGTCAGGCAGTAATTACGAAAATCGTGGACTTAAAGCTCAAGCAAGTCTTCGTGCGCTTAGAGGCGCTTGAGGGCAAGGGTGCTGAGGCGCCAGTGGCACCTAAGCGGCGAACGCGAGCAAAGAAAGTAGAGTAGTCTATGTCTGCCGTGACCTGGGGCGAGCTTAAGGATAGGATAGCGCTACGAGCGCACAAGAAGCTGAATCGCACCGACGAGACCAGCGACGTTGAGTACTGGGCTAAGGCCGGCATCGAGGCCGTTGAAAACGAAGATGCTTGGCCCTGGCTACGCAGCGCCAACACTATTGCCATTGGGTCGCCCGATAGCGGCACCACTTATCAATATGCTTGGCCCGATGCGCTGACGCGCTTCGATTCGCGGTCTTTTCACCATGGGGGCTCAGGCTCTTATCTGGCCTATGCGAGGCGGCCAGAAAACATCGATGAGGTGTTGGGGCCCCATTGGCGCACCGATACCGACCAGGCCGGCGATCCACGGTATATCGTGGAGTTTGGGCGGACATTCTGGCTGGCGCCAGCGCCCACCGCGTCTTTTGCGACGAGTAACCCAACGCTCTACTACTACGGGTGGAACTCCGACCTGGCTACGATCGAGCTCACTACGACCACTGACAGCACAACGCTTTTGATGCCGCGGCGCGCCGTCGACACGTATGTGTGTGCGGCGCTAAAAGAGGGGCTGCAGCAAGAGGACGATCCGGACTGGCGCATATTCGAGTCTAAGTTTCGTAGCCAAGTGCAAAATTTGCGCTCATTTAATGAGGTGGTCTCGGGCGACGCTGAGGTGGCGTTGCCGGACTTCAGCTATAACATGCGATTCTAATGGCACGCGAGTTCCCACTAGTCAGCTCGATACAAGACGATGCTCGCATTCGCCCGTTTAAGAATGGAACGGGATCGAGTGCGGCCTACGGTGATGTAGTCTGTTGGGCACAAGGGACCGGAGGCCGTGAGTCAGCACAAACGACGAGCGCAACCAACCTATTTGACCCGGCCGGCATCGTCGCAGGACATGGCCAAGAGGGTGTAGCGGTGCCGAATGCTGGACTTGGCTTTCTCTACACCTCTGGCCGGGTGCAGGCGAAGGTCCTGGGTGCCAGTGGCACCGTGGCTGGCGATGTGCTGAAAGTGGTGGCGAGCCAACCCTATCTAACCAAGGATAGTGCCACGGCAGCGCCCAGCAACTCACGGCACCAGTTCGTGCTCATGGAGGACCACGAGACGGCGTCGACAGCCCTTAAATACATTCGCGTGGATCTGCCTGAATGAAAAGACGGCGAAAGATCAGAATCCCCCGAAGGGGGCGTAACTGGCTCGGTGAAAACTCCATCGATGGCCTCACAGATGAGGTGTTTGCCGCGGGGGCGCTGCACAAGTGCCGCAACTATCATATCGAGGGCCAAGGCTCGCTTCTCAAGCGGCAAGGCCACAAGCAATACAATGCTAACCAGGTCAATGGCGCCAATGCCATCAACGGCCTGGTGCAGTATGAGTTTGGGACGACCAGACACCTAATCGCCCTGAGCAATGGGGCGATCAAGCGGCTGGACGGATCGTCCTGGACGGCGATCACAGGGTCTGTTTCGCCATCGACGTCAGCAGACGCTACGGCGAAGAGCTGCCTGTTCCACGATGGGACCAATGGCAATATCGTGGTCACCGATGGCGCCACCACCCCTTGGGTATGGACGGGATCGAGCAATGCCACAGCGCTCACCGGCCTGACGGCGGCGTCCGATCTGGCGGTATTCAAAAACCACATCTTCGCCATCAAGACCAACGATCGAGAGACAACGACACGCTACTCAGAATTAGGATCGGCTACGAGCTGGCCGGCTGGCAATCTCATCGATTGCACCAGGGACTCGGAGGGCGTAGCGCTTTCGCTACATAACTCCGAAGTGCTTCTCGTCTTTCACCAGAGCTCGATCCATCGAATCCAATACGATTACAATGCCGGCGGCGCCCTGGCGAGCTTCTTCACCAACCAGCTCGTGGACGGCGCAGTGGGCTGCATTGCGCGCAACTCCGTGGTGGCCTACAAGGGCGCGACCTACTTCGTATCCGATGATGGGTTCTATATGGTGGGCGATCCGCGGCAGCCGGCAAAGTATATAAGCCGCAGCTTGGAGAAAATATGGCAGGAGATTTTGCCATCGAGGCGCGCTAAGATCTACGGTTTTTCTCGTGGCGAGCCTTGGAACGAAATCGTATGGCTATGCACGGAGCGAGGTCATACGACCAATAACATCGCCTTGGTATATAATCCGGTCATAGCAGGGGCCGTGGGCGAGGAGTATGCCTGGTCGATCTTCACCAGTCCTGGCGATGCGCTCAAGTTTAATGCGGGTTGCAACTGGATCGATGGCGATGAAGAGCAACGGACAGTGGTCGGAACCTATGACGGCTATGTGCACGAGGCGTGGGGCACGACAAACGTCTCCTCTGGCTATCAAGACGGGTCTGCTAATGTGGATTCGACCGTGCAGACGGGGTTTCTGGATTTTGGGTACGAGGGGATGAAGGGACTGCGGGAGATGTGGGTCGACCTCGATCTAAAAGACTCTAACACATTCAATATCGCGGTGGATGGGATTGACAGCAGTGAGGAGCTCCAGGTCGTGTCTTCGGTCTCGATCGGCCAAGAGGCGACGACGCTCGATAGCAATTTCTATCTCGATGCTAACGCGCTGATCCCCGAAGGGCCCAGCTCCACGGCGTTCAAGGCCGTGGGCAATAGCCGCTATTTTCGCGCGCGTCTGTATGAAAACGGAACAGGTATACCACACCGGATCAATGCAATGCACTTCTTATTTGTGCCCAAGGGTATGAGGATCGACTAAAATGGCTTCACAACAACAAATACAAATGCTGGCGGATCGCTATATCTCGCAGATCAAGGCCAATCCGCTGGCCGGCAAGGTTTTTGTCGACGGCGTTGAGCTCAGCTCTCAATCGAGAGAGGTTCGTGACTTAGTCACTAATTTCACCAACTCGCTTGAGTATGATCGACTGGTAACGGAGTTTCAGCAAAAAAATGAGGGGCCTGGCGAATCCGCGACGGTGCAAACCCTGGCAGGGCGCTATGGCATACCGGAGGGCCTGCGTCAAAGCGATCTGTTGCATGCTGTAGCGGACATAGACATGCCATGGGCGGATAGGGTGGCGATTTTTCAGGAACGGGGTTTCGGCGGCATGCTGCCTGAGCAAGAACCCTTGGATAGTGCTTACAAGGTTCCTAGTCAGCTAAAGAGCTTTGACGCATGGTTCTGGGCACTCGGGGCCGGTGCGACCGAGCAAGAAGCCCAAGAGATATTTAGGTTGCGCGGTGGCGTTTCATCTACAGGGCCGACTGAAACTGGAGACCAGGATCCACCAGGGTCGCAGGGCTCTGGTCAGTGGGGAGACCCCATCTCAGGCAATCAGGACGACGAAGAAGACCAGGATGCGGATAGCGATGAGATAGGTGTGCTAACTGACGAACAGTTGGCGGCAATGGTGATGAGCGACATTCGAGAGACGCCGTCTCAGTTTAGAGGCTCAGGGCTACTCTCATATAGGACGGCTTCGGGCGAAGCGTTAGGCGCATTGCCGCAGGGCGTCCAGGACACCGTCAACGCATTTTTAGAAAGCTCGGATTTTTACGACATCTTGGCGGAGAAGAATCCAGAATTATTTAGGACCGAGGACCCAAGTGCCGACGTCGATAATGTGCTCGATGACGATGGGAATTTCGCGGCGACCGGTGCCGGTGCCTATGGTGGTTCATTGGCCAACGAAGGAGACCAAGGCAACAGAAAAGACCAGGATCCACCAGGGTCGCAGGGCACTGGCCAATGGGTAAACCCTCTCTCAGACAATCAAGCGGACAGATTAGACCAGGATCCACCAGGGTCAGAGGGCACTGGCCAATGGGTTGACCCCGTCGACCCGACTTTTGCAGCGACAGGTGCAGACGCTTATAGCACTGCTAGCACGGGGGTTGATGAAGATGATGAGTTTACGACCGAATCGGGCACGCGTTTTCGCACGCGACCAGGGGGCTTGATCGAACAATGGGATCCAGTGACCGGTGAATGGACGCTGTTTGGCGACACGGGTATGTCGAATGAAGACATCGAGGGCGGCGAGGGCGTAAAGGGTATCTCCGATTTCATGGGTGACACACCGGCCGCCGCACCTGGTGGCTATGAGGCCCCTTCGGCTGACGAGATCGATACGGCGCTTGCCTTGGGCGAGATGCCCGACGAGGAGGCAGGAGGTCCTTGGGGTGGCGAGAGCGTATGGACATCAGATCGCGTCAACGAGCTTATCGAGCACTATGGCGCCAAATCCAAGCAGGACTTTGGGGACCAGGTCGCGGAGATGGACCAGTTTTACAATGCGCGCGGCCTGAGTTGGTCTGGTGCCCGTCAGGATGCCCTGGGTCGAGCCGTTGAAGACTTCAGCGAGCACTACACGGAGAACATCGTCAATCCGATCATGCTCAAGGCGATGGAGAGCATTGAGCAGAGCGAGCAAACGCGCTGGAAGACCGAGTTCGATGCGCGGGTGACGGAGGCAGAGCTCACCGGCCAGTATCAGCGCCGGCCCTTCGATCTCAATGAATTGGCGGGGATCGACAACGCCTCATTTCTCACCGAAGACGGCAAACTTGACCGCGAGGTCTATGAGGCCAATGTCGGCGGCATAATTGAGCAATACAAGGCCGTCGTAGGACGCAATCCCACCAATGCCGAGCTGACCAAGCTCATCCGCGGCGGCGAAGTAAGTCCGTTTGGTCCTACGTTGGGCCAGCAGGATTTCGAGCTGCGAGAGGCTGCCACGACGGGCTATTACAAAAACGCTCCTGTCTTGGAGTTTCTACTGCAGAATGATGCCCAGGACCACGAGGCCATGCTGATGGCTGGCTTCACGTTCACAGACCCGACTACGGGCGAGAGTAAACGAGTCTTGGGGATCGATGAGCGCGCCGATAAAGAGTTTCTCCGTGAATCGGACATCCTTAATGGCTATTGGGCGCCCACGGTGCGCTATGACGCTGAGGGCAACCGCGAGGTGGTCTACGAGACGGTGACGACGCCGACCGGCGACACCCACCGCATGCCGGTGATGAATCGCATATGGGGCACGGCCGAGCTTGCGGGCTTTGTCGAAAATGAGCGACTGCGTCTGACTCAGGAGGGCATGGACGACGAGGATGCGCGCTACTACGCCGACTTAGAGTGGCAGAAGATGCAGCGCAATGGCTACAGCACTACGATCACGGACCCCACAGGGCAACCGCGGACGATATGGGTCGAGGGCGAGGTCAGCCTTGAGCGGGGCAAGATGAACCTGCAGCGCGAGCTGCTCGATCTGCAGTTGGATCACGAAACAGCAGAAAGATTGGCTACGGAGGATTACAACGAGAAGGTGCGCCGAGGCTACTGGATGACCGATGGCTATGGCCATCCAATATATATCCATGGCGCTCAAGATCACGATCTGCGGATTCAGCGCATACAGAATGAGTTCGACCTGAGCCGCGACGAAGCGGAGCGCGAATGGCGCCGTCAGGAGCGAGTGGGCTACAGCGAGGTTGAGATGCACCCAGGTTCCGATGGCATTCTCGGCACAGACGATGATGTGTATTTGGGCACGCGCCATGTGCAGGGCACGCAGGGGTGGGACACTTGGGAGGCTAACCGCAAAGATCAGTTGGTGCGCGATGGGTGGGATGAGGAGTCGGCGGAGGGCGTGGCCAGGTGGGAGCGGGACGAGAAGACCAGGGGCGGCTATTGGATGGCGGACGATAATGTGCCCGGTGGCAAGCGCTGGGTGCGCGGCACCGAAGCACATGAGGCGCGCATCGAGAAGATGAGGGATACGCTGGTGCGCGATGGTTGGACGCAAGATACGGCGCTGCAGGCAGCGCGGCATGTCCATGAAGCGACCATGGAGCAAGATCGACTGGTTCACGAGAAGTGGGTTAAGACGCGAACCGAGTGGTTTCGTGTGCAATATTTATTGCCGCACGACGAGGCCATGGCCCAGGCTGAGCGGGAGTGGAGGTCCGGAGAGGAGGTGCTCAATCGTGAACACGACAAGTGGAGCGAGGCTTATCTCAGAAAGCACCAGAAGATCATGGCCATGGGCGAGCAGAATTGGAGGGCCGCCGAGGCCGAGCTTGACCGCATACACGACACATGGCTAACGACGCGCGTGGAGTGGTTTAAGGTCAACTACGGATATGCGCACGACAGGGCCATGGCGGCGGCGGAGCAAGAGTGGCGCTCGGGCGAGGCAAAGCTTGATCGTGAAAGCCAAGAGAAGATGAACACCGAGGACCTTCAAGAGGCTCGGGCGATCCGCGACGCCGAGCTCAAGAGCGATATGCTCGTCGCTTCGATCGCGGCTATCGCTAAAATTGCGAGTAATTCGGTGCTGGGTGATGGCGAATCACTTATCGAGAAAGCAATCAATCTTGTTTTTGGAGATGACAACAATGGCGATGGCGATGACGGTGACGGCGGTTGGCTGGATGCGGGCACGCTATTAACGGCGGCTGGCCTGAAAAAGCTGCTTGATCCGAATGATAAGTCTGGCCTGGGTGAAGAGTTCTGGCAGTCGATGGCCGACGAGATGAATATCCTCCGAAATGGCGAGACAGAGACGACGACGACGGATCAATCGGAGGATCAAGCGGAGAATGGCCCCACGGAGGAGACGAAGGACGGCAAAAATGAGGAGGGTTCGGACCGCGCTGAGGAGTTTGATCAATCAGATAGGGGTGACAAGGATCCGGATGAGTCGGGCGAAGCAGGCGTAGATGAAAGCGATTCAGATGGCGTGACCGATGAGCCGATCGAGATCGAGTGGGATCGAATCAACTTCAAGCAGATGGCGACGGGGTTTGTGGTGGCGGCGGGGCAGGAGGCGTACTCGCGCGAAGTGGATTACGAGTATTGGGCTGCACAAAATCCGTATTTGGCACAGGGCGCGGAGTATTTAAGCCTGGGCGCGGCGGTTGCCAATGGCTATGCAAATGATGGTAAAGAGGGGGCGGTATCCGCATTTGTAGGCTGGGTCGGCGGCAAGGTTGTAATGTCTTTCTTTGGCGAGGGCAGGGCGGACACACATGCGCAGATGGATGTTGGATACGACCAGGCGCGGACGCTAATGTCGGACGAGATGCTTAAAAAGGTTAATGATCTTGCCAACGTGTATAAGCATGGGCGCTGGAGTTTTGAGATAAACATGGCTACTGGCGATATACAGTGGCGCCCTTACGAAGCCGGGATGGTCGGACAGTCGCTAAAAGATTTTACAGAGACCGCGGCTGAGTTTTCGGCACGAACGGGACTCATTGCAGTGACCACCCAGGCGGATGTACTGGAGAGGGCCATTGACCAGGGTGATAAGTATCAGCGCTTGTTTTTTGAAAAGTGGCAGACCGAATTACTATCCCGCGACATGCTTCACGAAGACCACAAGTGGGCCTTTGTGCGACCCGAAGATGGCCATGTGATGGTCTTTGACAAGAGTGGACGAAAATCGGCGGAGTGGAATCTTAGTGATGAGATTGAGTGGGAGTTTGAGGGACCGGTTACGCCCGAGGAGCATACGACAGGCAATGAGGGCTTGGGCGAAGAAGACGAAGACACAATGCACAGCGATCAAAGCACTGAAAGGACATCGTAAGGGGATCCCATCATGGCACTAAGCAAGATATTAGGACATCCAGCCATAGCGGCCGCATTGACCGGTTATGCTGGCCATACCGAAGGGCTGCGCAGGGAGCGCGAGAAGCGGCAGCAGTACAACCGCGAAGTCGCCAAGATGGGCATCGATCGCAAGCTCGGCATGATCGATCGATCGGTGGACGCCGTGCTCGAGGGTGAAAAGGCGAGGGGACGGCTCGATCCGAAGAGCAAGCACTACGATCCGGCGGCGCACCAGCAGCATAAGTATAGAGACTGGCAGATGGAGGGCGAAGGCAACGATCTAAGAGCTGAAATCGAACGGCAGAAGAAGGAGCTCCAAGACAAAGAAGAAGAACTAAAGGTCAAAGAAAAGAATAACGAGCTGAAGCGGGATCAAGACAAAAGAAGACGGGGGTTGGGTCGAGAGCTCGTGGCAATGATCCATGAGGTTAAGTCGGGAGACCTTGCGCCAAGAGAGCTCGATGAATGGATGGGCGACAATCCAGAGGTGTGGGATAGCAAGGCTTATGCCCAACATGAGGGTTTGTTTGAGTCAGCGGCGCCGACGGACGATCAAAGTTTGACGATGGAGGGCGTAGTGCCCTATACAACGCGCCCGATTGATCAGATGTATCAGAATGGTCGCCAAGAGGCAAAATGGCAGCGGGCGACAGAGGAGGCCCAGCGGCAAAAGTCTGGGTGGCTTGGAGAAGAATTTAGTCCATACGATCCCAATAGGGATCGATCCGCCGATGCGAGCACCGCAACGACCAGCGCGCCGAATTTAGGCATCCAGCCATCAACTGCCGACAGCCTGGGGGCGAGTGCGGACACTTCAGGTGTGGCGCCGGCTGACTCCGCGCAGGTCGATTCAGCTCGTGTAAGCAGAGGCAGCTCCGACCGATCGAGGATTGCCATGGTTGACGGTGGGATAGGCTCATCCATTGGCGCGGGGGATCAAAATACGGTGCCTATGCCGCTCACTGGCTCGCAGACACATGATCAACAGAGCGCTGGCAACACACCAAATATGCCGCTCACCGGCTCGCAGACACATGATCAACGGCAGACGTTGGGCGTGATGTCAGATCAGCAAGTTGCGCCAAGTGAGTATGGCCCCAAGACGCGCGAGGTTATAGCTGCACTTCGGGCGCAAAAAGGGTTGAGTGAACAAGAGGTCGTTGCGATGATGAAAAAAAGCGGCCTGGACTTGAGGCAGTAAATGACAATAACACACGACGCATTTTTAGATTCGGTATTATCGCTCGATCGGCCCTTGGGCGTGATGGAGGATGACGAGGACGAGCAGGATCTCCATACTGCATTCTTGGATTCAGTAATGGCAGCGCCCGATCCGCCCTCAAATGAGATGGACAGGCTTGTTGAGGCTGGCTACTCAAGGGACCAGGCTGTAGATAATCTTGCTTTTCGCGGCCGCCCGAAGCCCACTTTCGATTCACCCCTCAGTGCATTTGATGTACCGAGAAGCAGTCCACCCGAAGACACAACCCCCAGGATCCCGTCCGCGATCGAGCGCGGTTTTATCACGGGCTTGATCGAGCAGAACCCACGACTCATAGGCGGTTTTCTGGAGGCGGCAGGGCATAATGTTGGTTCTGAAAAGGCAATCCGCATAGGCCGCGAGTGGCGCGAGAAACCACCAGCTAAGGACGAGTTCGAGCTTCAGTCCAAGCGGGTCGAGGACCTGGAGACATTGGACGACTATCTCACATTTGTAGGCGAGGGCGTGGGCGCTGGCGTGTCCAGCACGCTCGGCCCTTTAATGGGTGGCTTTGTGGGCTCAGTGGCCGGCGCACAGTTTGGCGGTGTGGGCGCTGTACCAGGGACGGTGATCGGAGCTGCAGGCGGTGCCTACGCAACCGCCTATCCATTAAACACAGGCGAACTATATAATTCGCTCATCGAAGAAAAGGTCCCTGAGAAAAAGGCCGCTCGATGGGCTATGTCCGTGGGCATGCTCACCACGGCAGCAGATGCTCTTATGCCTGGTGGCCGCTCCTTGGGCTCGCTTACGGCTGATGTTCGCTCGGACGTCTTCAAGGTCATAGCCAAGAAAATCGCTAAAGAGGGTGGAATCGACGCCATTCGTGAGGGCGGCACTGAAGGGCTCCAGAGTGTTATCAATCAATCTGTTGAAGTAGCTCTCATGGCGCGCGATCTGCGCCCAGGCGAGGTCACTTCGCGCGGTCAGCAGGTCTTGGGCGAGGCCGGCATTGGAACGATTGTGGGCGGCGCGTTGGGCGTTACGACTGAGGGCGTTCGGGCTGCGAAGGGTGATCCGAGCTATAGAGTCAATGTGCCACTGCCTGAGACAGACCCTGCCAGGATGATCGGCCAGGCCATCGAGGAGGTGGGCCAACAGGAGGAGGCGGCCAAGGCCGAAGAGGTCCAGGATGAGCAGACGATAGCGCCACCAGATAGGGGTCTCGGGGCACCCGAGGTGGTGGTCCAAGAGGAGACGGGACAGGAGACGGTTGAGGGCCAGCCTACGCCCGATGACTTGCTTGACATAATTATGAAAGACCCCTCCGTGGCTGAGGCGATCGAGGGTGCGACTACGGCAACCAAGGCAGAGGAGCGAGCGCGGTTTGAGGCGAACAATCCGTCTTTGAAAGAGGTGATAGTGGCCGAGGGTGGATTTAATATCACACCCACACATCGTGATACCTACGCAGAACTAACAGCGGGGCGGCGAGGAGCTTGGCGGCGCACGGGCGTTATCAATCCCGAAGCAGGCCAAGGGTCGGATACGATGGCGGAGCTACTGCGTGACGGTTATCCGCAGTACGGCATCGAGACCGAGGAGGATCTGATCGAGGCCCTTGTGCGGCCAGAGAAGATGAACAACAGGGCTGCAGTGCTAGAAGATGACTTAGCCCAAGAGGAGCAAGAGGCGCTGGATCAGTTGCTTGGCGGCACGGACGCCAAGACGATCGAGACTATGATTGGCGCAGCGGAGTCGGTCGAAGACCTCGATATGGCGCTACAGCACTTTGTGGAGGCGAGCGACGCAGGCTACGTGCCGATTGAGGAGCTTGAGGCGGATATGCCCGCTCTTACAGCGCTGGCGAATGCGCGGCGAGCGGAGCTTGAGACCGATGAGATCGACACATCCTTCGATCCCGAGGAGTTCGTGGACGAGGATCCTGTTGTCGAGCCTACGGATGATCCTGCGCAGCCTGAGCCAGTGATCGAGCCTACGCCTGGGCCGAGCGCAGAGACTGCTGTTGAGGCGAAAGACGACGAACAGCGGAGTAGTTTGCCGGACGGGATCTTAGAGAAGGACTTTCTTGACTGGCTTGAGGCAGGCCAGCCGCAAGCAGAGGAGGGCCGAGAATTTTGGAATAAGCGGGTTGATTCTGAATTTTATCCATACCACGAAAATAAAAATAAAGCCTCGTTTGGTAATTTGAAATATTATGCGCTGGATATAGCTCGGGCTGAGGCATTGGAGCGTGGCATAGAGCCGCCCGTGCGGCCGCAACTGCCAAAGGTGACTGGCGCTGAATATATATATGCTACAGATCGAGATGGGCCGATTCAGCCTGTGTTGTATGATGATATGGTGGCGTTTAAGACCGAAAAACCCTCTGATGAGGAGGCTGAACAGTGGTGGCGGAATCGCCTTGGACCAGAGGCCACCGAACGCGACATACGCGATGCTATATGGCTTGAAAGCAACGGTGGGTATGGCAATATCCCCGGCACAAAACACTATAATCCAGACGATCCGCCGTTTGTCCTTCATAATGCCGGCAACTATACGGACCTTCGGGTTGGCACTTGGCCCGATGAGGCGGCCGGTGAATCTGCAGTGGTGCCAGAGCCTACGCCTGGGCCGAGTGCAGAGACAACAACGCCGTCGCCAGAGGCTAAGATCGGATCCTACGCGCGCAAATTATTAAGCGTCCTGAAGAATCCGGATACAGAAGTGAAGTTCAGTTCGCGGCACATTGCGCGATGGGACAATAAGAGCGGCGGCATCCCACTTACAGGCAGTTTCAACATGAAAACGGCGGCCGTCCAGCTCGTAGAGGCAGGGGTGGCCAATATCGTTGACAATGCGGGCAATTCAGTGGATATGACTGATGAGCGCGCAGGCTTATCTGGTGTGTTGAAGCCGATCTTGGAGGGCGCGGATCCTGCAGTGGTACCAGAGGCGACGCCAGAGCCTACGCCTGAGCCAGTCGAAGAGCCGGTCGAGGAGGAGCTCACCGAGCGGCAGAAGGCGACGCGCGAGCTCGATGCTCTGGATGAAGAAGGTTTGCGCGAGGTTATTAGTCATCATACTGACGTTATTAGGACGCTGGAGCAGGCACCAGTTCGAGACGACGAAGACCCGCCTCGCGGCGAGAAGATCGAGTTTTATCGTGGCCTACGCCGCTATGCGGCTGATCGGATCAATCAGTTAAGACTTGAGACGCCTACGCCTACGCCTGAGCCAGCCGCAGAGCATACGCCTGAGCCAGCAGCGATGGTGCCCGTCGAGGGCGTCACCATGGCGACGGACACCGACCGCAATCTGATCACGCTTAAGTTCGACACGAAGCCCGACGAAGCTACGCGGCAGCAGCTCAAGGATGCGCGTGATGCCGAGGGCAAGCGGGTTTTCACCTGGAACCGCAAATCCAAGCAATGGCAGGGGCGCATCACGGACGAGGCTACAGAGCTCGCCAACGCCATTGCCATGCAGCCGGCCGCTGAGCCAGTGGCTGAGCCAACTGAAGAGTTGCAGACGCAATCGCAGCGCGAAAAGCAGAGTAAGGTTGATAGCTTCTGGAGTGCTTTCGACTTGGCGATTGACCTGGCGGACCAAGGGCGCTATCAACGGTTGTCAACTCTTGGAGCCTTAGCAGAGTGGGATGGGCTACTTGAGCAGTTCAAGTCAATCGTCAATCTGACCGAGGGCTGGTCCGCAACAGAGCAGACGGATGATGCAGGCGCGCTAAAGATATTCACAAAGGGTCCCTGGGGCCGGCATACTCGGCGGTTGGGCCGCAGCGAGCTGCCCGAAGTGTTCATCGAGAAGCAGGCCGAAGTCCTGGGCCTTACTGACCAGGTGGCGCTGCGCCGTGAGCAGATGCGCAGAGATGCGGAGGCGGCGGAGCCCAGAGCAGAGGAGGTGCTTGGCGAAGAAGAGCTTGGCGGCGAGGTGCGGCCAGAGACGGATTTAAATCTCGCGGCATGGTATACGCCGTCACCTGAAGCGGCGGCATATGCCAAGGAGGTGGCGTCAGAGCTCGATCCGCGCGAGTGG
>Ga0208919_1001447_pt1 | contig 13676 bp, 19 predicted proteins | sample 4_EtaG_FD_184076 | JGI IMG/M metagenome (GOLD analysis project Ga0208919, IMG submission 184076) | Marine viral communities from the Subarctic Pacific Ocean - 4_ETSP_OMZ_AT15127 metaG (SPAdes) (version 3) | ecosystem: Environmental > Aquatic > Marine > Oceanic | place: Pacific Ocean | collected...
CTTTTATACATCCCTTTATTTGCTGATTCACTTGTTGTCTTTCTCGTCTGTGCCTGCTAGTCTACCGCCGCCATCTCCATAAGTAGCAATCTTATTTACTTTTCCATACTCTTCGACGACTTTGACCACACCTTTTTCTTTGACTTCATCTCTTATATGTTGGCATATGCTTTTGCCTGAGTCTTCATATTCGCCACTGAACTTACAAAGCTTTTGACATTTCCAGTGTTTATGTTCATTAGAAAGAAGTTTGGGCTGTTGAATATCTCTTATCTGCTCGAACTTTTTCCTTAATATTAACTCGGCTTTTTCGTAGTCGCTTTCGTCAAACACCATTGAGAATAATCCACCAGCGTTGATGTAATATATGCTTACTGAGAATTCTCTTTCAGGATACATGTTTTTAAGGGCGTAGTAGTAAAGAAGCAGCTGTGTATCTTTCTGTAGCTTTTCATAAGTCTTCTCTTCTCCAGTCGCCCAGTCTAACCGTTTTCCTGTCTTATAGTCTAGTATCTCGTAGTAATCTTCCCCTTGTTTAAGGATTAGGTCTACGGTTCCTTTAATTGATAGGTATCCTTCAATTGTCTGATCTTCAAACTCGTATTTGTATTTTGCCCAAGGTTTTTTTATCTCTATATCGAAGAATAATTCAGTAGCAAAAACGTTTTGATTTCTAGGGTCAAGTAGTCCATCTTGATAAGCCACAGCTTTTTCTGCCCAACGAAGGCATTGTCTTTTTTCTTTTTCGCCAAGACTAACTTCTGGAAAAGCATTTGTGTAATACTCAAAAGCTATATCGTTAAGTAGTTCAAGATTATCACATTCTTCTAAAGTAAGATTTCTTCCAGTCTCTTCATCTTCTACAATGTCAAGACCTTCATTCATAGCAACTTTCTTGTCTCCAAGAGTTTGCATGACTTTATGAGTAATAGTACCCATTAAGGCTTTTGCGTTGGTTTTGTCTTTGAATGAAAGATTGTACTGCAAAAAATACTTTTGCTGGCAAAATTCTAAAGTTCCAAGACTACTACTTCTGTGGTAACAAACTATCATCTAAGGGATCTATTTCCGATATGGGCAGGTTATACATATCTACATGTGTTTTAAAACCATTTCTACTATCAATATCACCTTCTCGCCAAATTTTGGCTCTCGCAAAAAAGTCTTCAGGCTCCGCCTGTCCCAATATACAAATACTCTTGATACCATAATAGTAACGCCTGCCGTTAACCATTTTCATATCTTCAAATTCAATACTAACAAAAATATACAAGTCGGGTCTTTGATGAACACTAGTCTTAGCGACTGAAACATCAAAATAATCTTGTGGATAAACAGTCCTTCGTTTTGTTTTTATTTCTACTCTACGACCATCTTTAGCTATGATGTCATAGTCATACTTATCTGATCCTTTATTGCAGCTAGTTATTTTTGCTCCAATATAAGATGCTACAGCTTCCTCTCCTAAATAACCAGCAGCATTACCGCCGCCTCTGAGAATAGAATTTCTTATCTTTCCTAATTTCTTAGCTTTGTGTTGAGCCGCAGTTACCATTCTGTCGTCCCAAGGTATACTTATGATTTTGTTGTTAGCCATCCCCAATCCTTTAATACTTCCATGAGAGCTAAGTTAGTTTCGTGAAGATCCTTTTCACTATTATCTAGTACATGGTCAAACATTTCATCTTTGGAGTTCAATGATGTTTCACTCGAATGAGCATCTTCAAAAGGCTTTCTGGTCAGTCTAATAACTTTTCCTCCAGCTTTTTGTATCGCTTCAACTTCGTTCGGAAATCTGACATCAGGAACTACAGCAAAGTCAGTTCCGCTGAACGAAATCCTGTTTAAGCAAGAGCTTGTCCAAATATCTGGCTTAATTTTTCTGCAAAGATCAGTTCCAAAATATTGCAAGAACTCTCTAGCTGTCATGAATCCAGAATTATCAGTATCTATGGGCATATTTTCCCATTTAATGTTTACTGGAGTATTTTTGTCTTCGTCGCTACCAAAACATTGCTCTTCTTTAAGTCCAAACAATTGAACTGCAATTGATTTCAGCGGGTCTGCAAAACTAAAAGATCTCACATGAGGCCACATAATTTGGGAAGCATAATCTAGAAACTCTTCGTCTTGTCTTTCAATATCAAGAACTCCTAATCCTTCTACTTCATTACCATGCTCATCTATCTGAGTGGCATTTATTAAAAGTGATCCTTCATCGTCCATGAAAAACTTTTCAACTACATCATTTAGTCTTAATTGATAGCCATGTATAAACTTACAGCATGTACTCTTGCCGCTTTGTTTTGCACCAGAAAAGCCTAATATTTTAGTCATTATACAATCCTTCAATTTGAGGTTTTATTTTTTGCTCTATGTCTGAAATGGACATTTCTCCAATGTCCTTTGATTCAGTAATTATATCCACTACTTCAAGTTTACTCTCACATTTTTTTCTAATAGATATTCTAGCTTTTTGCCCAGCTTTATCATTGTCACATATTAGAGCAACTTTTTCAGCAGTAGAGTTTTCAAGTATTCTTAATTGAGTGTCAGTTATGCTGCAACCAAACATACCAACAGAGTTTTTTATTCCAGATTCCCATAGTCTCCAAACATCTCCTTGTCCTTCGACTAAAACTACAACCTTTGTATCTTCGATGTGATTCTTAGCCAGATGATAACCATAAAGCCAAGCACCAGAATAGAATTTTTTAGAAAATCTCCACTTAGGTTGTTCATAATTTTCATACTTTTCAGAAGGCCACCTTCCAAGATAGCCAACCATGACTTCTCCCTCGTCATCATAGACCGGCACTATGACTCTTTTCCTCATAACACCTTTTGTATTTCGAGAAATTCCCACATCAAAAGCGTCAAGAACTTCCTCACTGTATCCTCTATTCAAAAAGTATTTAGCTGGTCGCAACAAGGACTGCCTGACTTTGTTTCTTGGGTGTCCAAGTTTCTTGTTTTGTTCTCGCCTCTTAAAGTTTCTTTCGGCGCTTGACGATACTTTCTTTGTAAAGTCTACCTTGCAAGAACCTTTCGACAAATCTTCAAAGTCAGTCTCAACAAGGTTCATTGCAAATGATATTGCTTCTCCAAATGAGACGTTTTCTCTTTCATATTTATTAGCTAATAAAGTTCTTATGAGACCTAGAGGATTATTAACATACTTCTTTTTACCAGTTATGTTGTCTACTTCTTCTTCACAGTGTTCAGTCCAACAAACCCATATCCCTAAGTAGGGATTATCTGCATCTGTCGTCATAGTCCATCCAGTAGGACAGTCTCCACCGTGAATAGGACAAGGACAAGTTACATAATCATCGAATATCTGAACTTCTATTCCAAAGTTAGCAAGTACAGGCACAATGTTCAAAGCAATTTTGTCAGAAAGAAATTTTAACTCTTCCCCAGACAACTTTTTCAAAACGGTTTCTCCGGATCAATATCTTCTTCAACTACGAAGCCTTCTTTGTCGTCATTGACTTCGTTATCAAAACCCTCTTTTTCTTTTTTGTTAGCAAGCATGTATTCAGATTTTGTAAATCCTTCGACTAGCTTTCCATACTCGCCAATCAAATTCATATTAACATAGTCAAAGTCTTCTTCTAAACCTCCTCCATGCCTATGTAGGATAGGTTTAAGTTTTCTGTTTCCGCTTTCTCCACCATCTTCAGCAATCTCTTCTTCCGACTTTTTCTTAAACAAACAGAAACTACTACAATACCTAGCAATGTCGTCAGACCCAGCTATCACATCCTCGCCTTCTCTTGTAATGCCTTCTCTATTTAATTGAACAAAAGATAAGACTGAGACATTTTCCTTTATTGAGATGTTAACTAACTGTTGCATCTTAAAGCCTAAAGCTATATGTGGCTGTTCATTGTTTTTCATTTCTGATGAGCCGCCTAATTTCAAGTAGTCATAAACCACAAGGCATGGGTTAGTATTTCCATTCTCATCCCTACCAACAATTCTCTTTACCCAACGCCTAATGATAGAAACAACTTCTTCGATTGGAGCGCCAGCTACAGGAGAATACTTATACGGCATCTTTTTCAAGGTTTCAGCCGCCTGTCTTATTCTTTCTATCTTTGCTTTTGATTTTGAAAACTGACCTGTTGATATTTCGTTAGTTTGTACATCACTTAAACTGGCTAGTATTCTGTATACATGATCTTTCTGTTGCATTTCCGTGTCTAATACTAACACCGGAATATTCAGCTTTCCAGCTACATGCAAGGCAACTGTGTCTGCAAAGAAACTTTTACCAACTTTTGTTCTAGCTCCTATGAGGTCTACGTTTCCTTGCCTGAGTCCTCCTCCTATCATTTTGTCATATCTTAGAAAACCTGTGCTAACACCCATCATCTCGCATGGGTTTTCTATTAGGTCATCTATATGTTCATCAATATCCTGAGATATATCTACTGGCTCATTGCCTCCACGATTTTGTAGAGTGTCTGCAAGATTATAAAAAGGTTCTTCTCCGATAGCCAAAATCTCAGAGATAGACTTATCACTTTTTACTTCCACTATGTTCTGTTGAACCATCAAAGAACATCTGTAAACTTCTCTGGCTACTTCTAATTTTGCAACGACTACAGCCTGATGAGAAACATTTGATTTTTCAATAGTTGTAGAACTGAGTTTTTTGAAGTAGTCTTTTAAATCTTTTTTAGAAAATTGTTCGTCTAAACTCAAAACCTTAGAAGCGCCGTAAAGCGTTGGTAAATCAACAGTAGTTGAGTCTTTGAAGAGTTGCTGTAGACAACTCCACATAATTTGATTCTTTTCTTCTGTAAAAGAATTTGCTGTAAGTATACCATCAACGTCATCAAAAGCATCTCGTCCATGTTGTATCAAACCTGCAATTACAGATTTTTCTGCTGTTGTGTCATTTATCTTCTCCATTAACCTACACACCTCGAACATCGATGGTAGCTTCCAGTTTTATAAGCTGGATTTATTTCTTCTTTTGCTCCACAAGAATTGCAAACCACTTCAACCATTTGAACTGGTTTTCTACGAGGAGTGGGAGCAATGTCCGGAGTTTCAAACTCTTTTCCCGTAGCTTCGATTCCATCGTCTACAAATTGGTTCTCTCCAACTTGTATTGATTCTTTTCTTCCGTATTGACCAGCAGGAAGATTGTCCCTCTTCATTGTGAAGTCTTCTACTTCCGACCGCACCGGCACTGATGACTGCACGGTTTCGGCGTGTGGTTCACTTCTGGGTTCTTCTGGCTCTGAGCTTCTTTCTTGCTCTCTTGTTGCTGGTCTAACTTCTTCTCCCGTGAGAAGAGTGTACCCTTGAATAACTTTTTCAAAATCATTTTCTAGTATCCCGTTTTTTATTAGTTCTAAAGGTGACATGTTTATCCCCTACTGTACTTTCTTCTACTGAGTTCAAGCAGTGTGTCTGCTTGTTTTCTGATGTCTCTTATAATATCTAGTGAAGAGGTTACATTACCATCAATCACTCTTTTAACGCGCCATACCTTTTGCACAAAGTCATCTTCTCTTATGACAGAATTTACTTTGACTTCCCACTTAGTATACTTATCGAATTGACTTGAAACTTTTGATACTGCATAGTTTATAAACTCTTCGCACCACTTAGACTTAGCGACTTCTTTGTTATGCTTCTTTTGCAAGAAATTGCAATAGTTATATATAGCATAAGCCTTTTCACAGCATTCTTCTGAAGTTAAAGATTTAAGTTCAAAACCTGTGAGGGACAATATTTTTTCTACTTCGGAATTTGGTTTTATATGGGCGACATCAGACATGTATGAGTCTAGCCTACCTACAAACTCCTCAAGTTTATCTATTGATAATAGATTCTCGCCATTCATCTTCTGTTCCTGAATAACTTAAAACAATAAGCTGTATTTCATTATTATGAAGCCAGTTTGCTTTGTCTCGATCTCTGGCTTTTGATTTCCTAAACCCTCGCCTGTCTCCATGAAAATGGGCGACAAATTCAAAATGCTGTCGCCCGTGTACTTCTACCGCCAATGAATGTGACGGTATCAAGAAATCAACATACAAGGTAGACTTTCTTGATGGCTTATGTGAGCCGACAAGCGGCACTTCTTCAAGGATTGTATCATAAGGAAACTGCTCGCGTAGTAATTTTCTTGATAAAATATGCAATTTACTTCGAGGTCTTGTCTGATCCCCTGAAACTACGCATTTAGACAGATTCCAATTCCTTTCTCGGCCATCAAAACCTATAGCCTTCAAGATAACATTTCCTTTAATGAATTTTGCAAAGCAGACCAAAGATCGTGTTCATCTAAAAAGGTTCTGAGTTTTTGTTGACCTTGAAATTTGACTAGCTTTGTAATTTTTTCTTCATCATCTTTTTCAATTCCTTTGTCTTCCAAAAGTTTTTTGATCGGTTTTGGATCATCGACTAAGAAATCGCAGGTGTACCAAGCACCAGCTGCGGAGATCAAATCAAAATCATTCGCTTGGTCAAACAGTTCTTGTTTGTAGTCGATACCTATACCATACCGAAGCCATCCAATAGCTTCTGCTCCTACAAAACCTCCAAGAGCAGAAGTAACTACTTTCCAATGTAGTGCCTGTCCAATTTGTCGTCCATCGCTCTTTTCTTTCCAAGCTTGAATCCAAGCAATTTCAAGTATAGTATCTGCTTGATAACGAACTTTCACACCTCCATCAGCTACCTTTTTCTTGCCCATACCGCCAGTATTAGCAATGAAGTGGGTAATCATTATAATGATAGCTCTTTGTTTAGGAACTACGCTACTCATCTTCTTACAGAAGTTAGATAGTATCTTAGGAACTCCCGGCCTGTAATCACCTCTTACTTCTTCATCTAAATCTTTCTGAGCTATAAAGCTAGATATTGAATCAATGATGACTACACAATTAGGATGTGACTTTACTATCTTTTCTACAGCGCCTAAATACTTTTCTGCGCTAAGAGTTTCTCCCTCAGACTGAACAACAGTGATCTTACTAGCGTCAAGACCCTGAACACCTTCAAAGTTTTTAATGCTTAATCTTCCTTCTACGTTTACATAGAAGATAGGTCTCTCTCCATATTCTTTCTTTTGACAGGCTGCTGCAAATTGCAAAGCTGTAGTCGTTTTGCCGGACTTTGGATCTCCAATCATTTGAATCCAAGTACCTTCCCTGAAACCTCCTCCAAGAGCGTAGTCTAATGAGGGGCTGACAGGGATGACTTGCATGTCTTGCAACTCTTCAAATACATCCGCTCCGTTGACAAGTATGTTTCCATACTTCTTAGTAATGGTTTTTAATGCTGCGTCACTCATTGTCTAAACTTTCTAATTTGGAAAACAAGCTTTGATTGCCAAAACTCTTTCTTGGTTTTTGCAAAGTATTGTCTTCGTACTTAATTTCTTTTATCTCTTTAGCTTCTATCTTATCAATAGCTTCTTGTTCTTTCTCAATGATTGGTTCAAGAAACTTGACACGAAGAGAATATATTTTTTTGCCTTTGTAAGAGTTTAAGGCATTGATGATAGCTTTATCGCTATATTTTTTTAGCAAATTGTAAGCCTTTGTCACTTGGCTTTTGAATTTCTTTTGCCATTTCTCAGTATTCCACAGCGCATAAGCTGGTCTACCGACCCTTTGCTTCTCTGCCTCTCTGAGGCAAACCATTTCAGCAATATATTGAGCAGCGTTACATTCCTGCCCTGTTGTCTTGTGTTTGTAATTCTTGTTCATTCAATATGCCTTTCTTTACAATCAAACATTCAGGAGAAGCCTCGTAAGGATCTCTTTCTTCAAATCTTTCTGCAACCAACTCAGGAAGCCTCCAAGTCCTCACATAAAGCTTACCATTTTCAATATGGCCTATATTAAATGTGTGAACTGTTAAATCCTGAAATAACAAAGCTCCAGCACCTTTGCAAAAGAAATATCCATCATGTCCTGAACCAACATCTTCTACATGAGATCGGTTTCTAACTTTGATGCTTTCTATATGCAAATTGTTTTGTTCACAGTATTGCTTCATTCTAAGCCAAGCACTTTTAGGCTTAATGTCAGGTCTACCGTCATCTTGATAAACAGTCTCGCCGTTAGAGAGTTCTGCTATCCATATTGGATTAGAGTCGGCGTACTGATTTATGTAGCTGTCAATCTCTTTAGATAAGAATACACTCATTATTTTTTGATAGTATGAATAGCAGTTTGATGTCTTTGAGCTTTGCCAGTTCTAGAAGATCTAGTGTCATCGCCTCTTTCAGAAGCAGCAGGAGTCATTACGGTAACACCTCTTCCCTCTTTATGACCCATTAGATTTGACACATCAGAGGGATCAGACTTAGCTTTCGATGTGTGTGACTTTTCACCTAAGCTGTCAATATGCTTAGCCACAGAAGCTTCAGACCTATTTAGATCTTTTGCAATTTTAGAAGCTTCTATGTCAAAGTTATTTTCTATGTAGAACTTTTCAACCTTAGTTAGTTTTCCGGTTTTCTTAGCCATTTAAGAAGCTCCTCTCAGCCCAAGTTAAACTATTATTTTGTTTTGTCTCTAAGTATTTCAAGTAATGATTAAAAGTTTCATTATTGACTTTAGAGAACTTTGTATTAACTGAATTGATTTTGTTTGCGTCCATTCCAAAAGGATCAAACAAGTGACCTCTCATACATTTAACATAGTTAAACTCCTTACCTTCTACGGTAGCTACATAAGCACAAGAAGATCCAATCTTTTCTTCAGTAACTTGGCCGTCACTGTTGTAGTAAACATAAGTCGTGTCTTCTGGAGTTAAAAATTGCTCTACGTCATCCGTCATTGCTTTTTTACCTCTATTGTAAAATCATTTCCATCTGCGGTAACTTCTCCTAAATAAGTACCGTCCGCTGCATCTTGATAGTACCTACCTTTTAACTCAGCTCTCCAGCTTCCTCCTTCGCAAAATGGACAAGTGCAAAGAACAGAAAACTCAAAATCAGAGTCTTCTATTTTGACCATTTTAAGTAGAGTCTTTCCGCAGTCAGCGCATGATATATCATTGTCTACTAGTTTGGATAGGTCTGCAACCTCTTTTTCTTCATTTTCTTCCATCTTTGATGTACTTTGCTTTCTGCGATGCAGACATCTTGTTTATATCAGACTGGTTAGCATCTCCTGATTTTTGCCACCAATCTTTAGGTTTTTGTTTTTTAAGATTACCTTTTTGCTGCTTCGCTCTATGGTCATCAAGCTCGTAACGTCCCATCTTTTTAGTGTTCGCTTCAGCAAGATGACCTAGTGTAGTAGGCTCTCCTTTTACAAACGCTGTGGGAGCCTGATTAATGACTATTTTAATATCCTTGCTCCCACAAGAACATGGCTCAGGAGTTTTTCCAAAGCCATGAGATTGCTCAAATTCATGTCCGCAAGCATTGCATAGGTAATCATAAGTAGGCATTAGGAATATTTTACCGTATCGTCATAAAGAGCGTCTAAGATCCTAGAAATAATCTTGTTTCTAATTATATCATCTTCTGTAAGTTCAGCAATACCAACTCCTTCAACGTCTCCAAGACGGTCAAGAAATTCCTCAAGACCTCCTTGTTCTTTTGAAGTTAAATCTGTTTGGTCAATATCGCCATTGATAACAGCTTTAGAATCCCAACCAATTCTAGTTATGAACATTTTAAGCTGTTCAAACGTAGCATTTTGAGCTTCATCTAATATTATAAAAGAGTTGTGAAAGTTTCGCCCTCTCATATATTCTAAAGGCACTACTTCAATTTTACCTTCTTCTCTATATGCCTCAACTCTATTACTATTTAACCTGTACTGCATCTCTTCTAATACAGGAATAAGATAAGGATGTATTTTTTCCTCAAAAGTTCCGGGCAAAAAACCTAATCCTCTACCTGACTCAATTACAGGTCTAGTAACAACTATCTTCTCAACTCTTTTGTCTAATAAATAATCACAAGCTAAACCAACCGCTACAGCTGTTTTGCCAGTACCTGCTGGGCCTGTACAGAAAGTTACATCATTTTCATTTATAAGACTAATGTACTTTGTCTGATTGTCCGTTTTAGGCTTTAAAGCCTTCCGTCTAGTAGTATATCCTGACTCATTATTCTTTTTTCTAGCCATACTACTTACCTGTAGAACCAAACCCTCCATCGCCCCTGTTTGTTGAGTCTAGTTCGTGAACCACTTGTTGTATAAAACTTGGGGCTTCTTGTATTAGCATTTGGGCGATTCTGTCGCCCTTCTCTATATGATACGTCTCTTTTGCTGTATTGTGCAGGCAAACTTTTACTTCACCTCTGTATTCAGAGTCTATAACGCCTGCGTGTCTATGTATACCTTTGACTCCCATTGATGATCTGTCCCATATCAAACCTACATAACCTTTGGGTATTGCCATTGCTATTCCAGTTGAAACTAAAACTGTAGCTCCAGAAGGTATAGAGATTGTTTCAAAAGAGTATAAGTCCCAACCAGCGTCGTTCATATGACCTTTTGTTGGAACATGAGATGAATCATAGAGCTTCTTCGATTCAAAAAAAGCAGTCATTTAATTTCCTTCTTTTTCGTATTTCCAAATTAAATTGGAGAGCATACTGCGAGTAACCTCGTCACCATTTTCTATTTTTTTATTTATTTGCTCAGCTAACCATGTGAGCATTTTGTTATCTATCGTTACACTTCTAAGCATTAAAAATCGTCTTCTATATTTCCTACTGCGTATTCAGTAACACGAGTTTCAAAGAAGTTCTTGCACTTCTCTAAATCAATAATCTCGCTTAACCAAGGAAACGGATTTTTGGTGTTTTCATAAGGGCTTGGAAGATTTAAATCTTCTAGTCTACGATTAGCTATGTACTGCACATAGTCAATGAACATTTCTGAATTAAGCCCGAGAATACCATTTGGCAAAACATCTCTAGCATAAGCCAGTTCAAGTTCCATGGCCTTGTCTATATGTTCCAAAGTCTCTTTTTCAAAAGATTTAGTCCATACTTTTGGATTGTCTTCTCTAATCCTATTGATAAGTGTGGTTCCAAATTTTATATGTAAGCTTTCATCACGAAGTGTATACTGGATTTGTTCTCCAACTCCGGGAAGTTTATTTTGTCTATTAAAAGAAAGAAGCATTGCAAAGCCGGAAAAGAAAAAGATTCCTTCACATATGATGTAGTAGGTAATGATGTTTCTTAAGAACTCTCTCTTACCTTCTAGCGTATTGATATTGAAATCTGGCCTGTTAATATCTGTGCAAATATTCATCAGAAACTCATCCTTAGACTTGATACTAGGGACTGAGTTATATGCTTCATAAACTTGATCAATCTTTAGGCCAAGAGAATCACAACAATAAACAACAGTTAAGTTGTGTAGACTTTCTTCATACGCTTGTCTAAGGATGTACTGTCGGCACTCAGGATCAGTTACATATTTGAAGATGCTTAGTAGCAGATTATTTGCCACTAGAGACTCTGAACCGGCAAAGAACCCCAAAGACCTTTTTACTACTAATTTCTCGTCGCTGGTTAGCAAGTCAGAACGCCACTGTTCAATATCTTTAGCCATTGAAATTTCAGTTGGCATCCAATTATTAGCCGCGCCATCAATGAATAAATCCCACGCCCACTTGTTTGTGTGAGGAAGAATTTGATTAACTACCGCAACTTTGTCCGAAATAATTTCTTTAGTCTTTTTCATTATTGGCAACTTTCGCAATCTGGGTCATCTAGTGAGCAGGCTTTGACCTGACTTAAATCTTCTTCAGGCACTTCTTTTGTTGTCTGAACTGTAGATTTTTCAATCCTCGTAGCAGCTTTGCTTCTTAGGTAATATGTTGTTTTAAGTCCTTGCTCCCAAGCGTGCATATACATATCGTTGAGATACTTAAGACTAGTGCCTTTATTATAAAGATTTAAGGACTCTCCCATATCAATCCACTTTTGTCTTTCAGCTGCCGCATCAAGAAGGATATCTGGTTTAATATCAAATGCAGTTTTAAACTCTCTCTGTAGCTCTTCGTCTAAATTTATTGACATAACATCGCCGTCAGCAGCTTTAAGGGCTTCAACTAAGTCTTTTCCCCATATACCTTTTTTCTTTGCGGCTTCTACAAAGTATTCGTTGATCATTGTAAACTCACCGCTTAAAGTTGAGTAGACAAAGAGAGTTGAGTAGTCAGGTTCAATAGATTGCGAACAACCTTGTATGTAAGAAATTGTTGCAGTAGGGGCTATAGCCATTACGTTTGAGTTTCTCATTCCATATTCAGCTATGTGAGTCCTAACCTTATCCCAGTCCATCTTTTCAAAGTCGGCAGGTTTATAATGATTGTCTCCGCCGCTTTTTGTGTATTCTGGATGCCTCTCGTTCATCAATCGACAATAAGTGTCAATAGGCAAATTACCATAACTCCATTCAGAGCCTTCGTAAGATTCGTAGTGTCCTCGCTCTTTCGCTAACTTAGAAGAAGTGAGGATAGCATGATAAGAGATGAATTCTTGTATCTTACCACAGAGAACAACGGCATCTTGAGAGTTGTAAACAACTCCTAGCTTATGTAGCAAGCCATGAGTACCCATAACGCCTAGACCAACAGGGCGATTTCTTAGGTTGGACTTAGCGGCTTCTTTGGTTGGATAAAAGTTAAGATCAATGACATTGTCCAAGCCTCTAATAGCCACTTCTACTGTCTTCTGTAACTTTTTCCAATCAATAGCACGAACCTTAACATGGTTTTCAAGATTGATAGAGGCTAGATTACAAACAGCAGTCTCTCCTACTTCAACAACTTCACCATCTTCGTACACTGTTGGCTTAGTATGAAGAAGTATTTCTGTGCATAAATTGGAAGAATGAACAACGCCTTCATGCTTATTGCTATAGCGAATGTTAGAAGGATCTTTGAAGGTAATCCATGGATGCCCTGTTTCATAAAGAGACTTGAGCATCTTCTTCCATAAATCTTTGGCGTTTATAACACGGAAGTTTTTAATCTCTCCGTCTTTTGCCATCTTTTTGTATTTGTTATATACTCTTGTGAATTTCTTGCCATATGTTTCATGTAATTCAGGACATTCAGATGGGTCAAATAAATACCAATCTCTTCCTTTTTGAGCAGCCAACATGAAGTCATCACAAATCCACAATGCGGTATTCATATCGTGACAACGACGACGATCATCACCAGTATTTTTTCTGAGGTCTAAAAAGTCTTCAACATCAAGATGCCATACTTCCAAGTAAGCGCAGCCAGCACCTTTACGCTTACCACCTTGGTTTACGCCGACAAGAGTATCATTAAATATTTTTAACCACGGAATTAGTCCAGAAGACTGCCCATTTGTACCTTTAATATAAGAACCAGTAGAGCGAACAGAACTCCAGTCTACACCAAGACCTCCAGCATACTTTGAGAGTCTAGCCTGACCATGAATAGTGCCAAAGATACCGTCAATAGAATCATCCACCGTGCTTAGATAACAAGAAGATAATTGAGAGTGGCAAGTTCCGCTATTAAAAAGAGTTGGCGTAGATGGTGAGTATCTAAACTCAGACATCATGTTATAAATCTCAATAGCTTTCTCTTCTTTGTTTTCTTCATTTAAACAAAGACCCATAGCGACTCGCATGTAAAACGCTTGAGGCGTTTCCATACGCCTGCCTTCTTTATGTATGAAA
>Ga0208919_1001448_pt1 | contig 13674 bp, 8 predicted proteins | sample 4_EtaG_FD_184076 | JGI IMG/M metagenome (GOLD analysis project Ga0208919, IMG submission 184076) | Marine viral communities from the Subarctic Pacific Ocean - 4_ETSP_OMZ_AT15127 metaG (SPAdes) (version 3) | ecosystem: Environmental > Aquatic > Marine > Oceanic | place: Pacific Ocean | collected...
TCCACAAAGTAAAGGAGAGTTATATTAGCTTCCGTAGCTCAATGGATAGAGCAACAGACTTCTAATCTGTAGGTTGCAGGTTCGAGTCCTGCCGGGAGCGCCATTTAAACGCTAGGGTACCTAGGAAGCTCACTGGTGAGATTAGCTATCTTTCTGGTGGGTGGGTACCCGACACCTCCTTTAACCCCACTCACAGGGCTTCTCAGAGAGAAAAATTTCTCAGGAGCACACCTTTTCCCACGTTTCGTTGTGAATTAGAATGTTTCGGGAGGTAGAAGGGGTAAGCCTGTCCTCTTGTTCTAGATAGATAGGCTTCACCCAACTACAATTACTTTTGCTTGAGCCAACGCTTACGCAACTGCTTAGTAATAGTATCATCACTAAGCTGATCAAGCTCTCTTTCAACTTCATTAGCTTTCTCCACTATCTCCGACGCTTGCTCAAGCACAGCTTTCTCCGCAGAACTTTTACCTGCCTTCCATGCAAACAGCATAGGAATAACCTTGGTAAAAAATCCAAGAAGATTACCTACAAGAGAGAGCACTGTTAGGCATCCTTGACTTTGATCTTCTTGGCTGGGGTCTCACCTGTCTGCTTGGCCTTGCCAAAGGTAAGAGAAGCCCACTCGACTACCTTGTATATCTTACCCATTACAGTGTTAGGGTCAGGGGTCTTGGTACCAGCAACAATGACACTGGCAACTACAACAATACCCATGACTGCCTCAATGATCTCTGCTTTGTGTAACATAATTGCTTCAATCATCTTCTACTACCTCCTCAGTAAATAGTTCAGCACCTGTTATGATTTGATGTTTAATGTATTCAAGGACAAATAGAAGAGAGGTAGACTTAATGTTTCCTGCCATTACATCTTCAGCAAGATCACCGTCCTTGAACAAGAGCATGACCGCTCCATCTACCTCTTCGTTATCTACTCTTTGCTGTAGTAGCGTAACACATTTCTTTAAATGCTGCAACGCTTGCTCTTTCCCCTCTTTGTTTAGCGTACCGTCAGGGTTTACAATAGTTGAGTTTGTAAAATTAATTACATCCCCCATGCTGAGTACCCCTTCATTGGTTTAGGTCCTTCTATTTCCCATAGCTTGGCACCCATTCCTGTTCCTTTGAACTGAATGTGAATGTCCATTTCGTGAGCAGTCTTAAATAACTTTTCTAGATCCTGTCCTCCTGCCAATAGTTCTCCTGTGGTCCAGTAGCTTCCATCTCCCACAGATACGTTGATAAACTTAGGTCTGTCTTCTTCATCTGTGGCTTTTTGTTCTGCCTCTGGAGGTGCTTCCTTTAGGCTCATGTCAAATCCATAGAGGTGAAACTCTCTGAATCCTAGTGTATGTCCAATGCCTATGGTCCTGAGACCAGCGTTGGTACCGCCGGTGATCATCAGGGCATCCTTTCCAGAACCCTCTATGCCGCCCTTCACTGCGTCCGAGTAGGCGTGCCACCCCACAATGTGTGCATCTCTTTCTTGGAGTAGATCCACCACAGATGGGTCAGTCATAGACGCCACCCAGAAGTGGGTACGGGGGCTGATGCTGTCAAACAGAGTGCTCCTGACCACACCGTGAGTGGAGACACCTTCAATAGGTCTAGGGTCTAGTAGTGTGCACGCCCAAGGAACAAGGTTCTTTTCCATAAGCATGGGCAGTGCGTGTTTGACACAGACAACCTTTACAGTTTTACCACCTTCCTCTAACATCTCCTTGTCTTCTTTGATCTGTTCAACATCCAGAGATGGACCAGCGGAGACAACAAATATAATCTCGTTATTGACCCTGCACTTCCGGTCTATCCAGTTGTCAATCTTAGGTAGGTTAGCCTTGATGTTGTTCTGAATATCTTCAGAAGGTACACAGTCTTGAGGACGTACAACAATGGGAACTCTTGCTTTGTACTTGGGAAGAGAGGCTTCTGTTATCAGAGCAAGGTGAGTGATACCTCCTCCTAGCACAGGGTCCATGGAAGGAAGGAGATACTTGTTAACATCTTCTCTCTTCTTTACCTCTTCCCATAACTTGTTAACACCCTGATGTTCTTCTGCTGGTTCCTTCTCATCTTTATCCTTGGTGAAGTAGTCATCCAATACAACAATCTTGTTGTGCTTCAACTGCTTGTAGTCATGTGACACCGTGCCATACGAGTGACCCCCATCAATGAACACAAAGTCAGCAGTGGGTTTATCCTTCAAAGTTTTGTTGGTGTTCCCTTCAATAAGGTTAAACTCAAAGGTCTTATCATCCTTGGCCTTCTCCAGTGCATAGGCTGTAAGTCTTTCTGACACAGCTTCCACTGAGTTGGTTGCCTTGGAGTTAAATTCTTTTTTGTTAAGCTCTGGAGTGGTGGTGCCAAACAGATCGTACCCTGTATAGGTTACCTTGTCAGCGTGAGCAAACGCTGCCTCTGCCATTTGAATAGCCCTACCCCCGTTGTATGTCCCGGTCTCTATAAAGCTGGAACACTTGTAGAAACTAATCATCTCAGAGATCTGCTTGTACCTCTGCGCTGACTCCAAACTTACATCTCCAGAGACACCGTTCTTCTGTGCTCCCTTGAAGTGCTGCATCTTCTCAGCCAGAACAGATGTTGCAAAGGCATTGAGATCAGTGACGTTGGGCGTAAGGTTCAGAGCTTTCAATCCATGGTACTGGTGTAGCTTGAGCAAGCGTTCAAAGATAAACCCATCGTGCCACTCTCTAAACGTAATGACTTCGTAGTTATCATAGGTCTCGCGCAGGTCAGCTAGGAAATCTTTAGCAGGTCTATCCTTGAGGTTGAACGCAACAAAAGAAGTCTCACTATAGTCAGCGGCAGTGCGTCCCAAGTGTATAATGTCATACTGTTCATCACAGATGCTGTCAAGAAACTCACCAGTAATTTCAGAGTGCGTGGTGGTATCAGCATCTAGCCAGATGAGCCAGTCTTTTTCCTGTATGATATGTGGATCAGAAGCTGTCTCTGTCAGGGCATAGACTTTGTGACACCACTTGATAGCATCTAGTCTCCAGTTGTACTTAATCTTTCCTTCTTCTGTACCGTCATGGATTTTCATCTTCTCTCTGTAATCTAGCATGTCCTTTACATTATTTAGATTACAGTAGTTGATACGCTCAGTTGGTATCTCTAGTTCATTGAACCTAAGATAGAAAGGCGTGTCTCCAAAGTCATGGTACCACGCATGTAGTTTGATGTTATCTCCTGACCAGTTCTCAACATAAGAGTTGAGCATGTTCCTCCCGTATAGATCAAGTCCATCAGGATTAAAAGATGTTACAATATCATACTTACTCATACTAAAATATCTCCACTATTTTTCTGAAACTACTTAAACTAAATTCAAAGTGATCAAGCTCCGCTTCCCAATCTTCAGCAAACTCAGTGTCTTGGAAACCGTCAAACCAAGGACCACCAAGGCTGTAATGAACAGCTTTAATATCATTAATCCCAGAGCTAACACCGGGAATATAATTCCAACCATGAGGTATGCTACCAATCTGGTCATCACTGTCAAGCCAGCAGAAGTTATGTAAGTTTGCACCTGTTTCACTGTTGACCATTACCTCATCTAATCTATCATTGGCGGGGTGGTCCAAGTTGTAGAGTACAAAGGAGGACCAGAGCTTTTTGTTGTAGTCTTGTTGTAACATCCCATCCATCTTGATGGCTTCTTCAGGATGGTAATTATGTTTGACACACATAACTGCATAGTCTTCATCACAGTAATCAAATACCTCGCATACATCAGAGAGAAAAAGAAAGTCAGAATCACAGAAGAGTACCCACCCAGAGAGGTTGTTCCTTCTGGCTATCTCAGGTACTAGAAATCTACTGTGAGAAAATTCTGTGGAGAAAGGTTTACCATCTACCTCGTCCCAGTACTGGCCGTCCTCATCTATTCTCCAAGGACGGTAGAACATACCAGCATGGCGAAGGGTCTTGTGGTAAACGGGAGTTACCTCCACCGGGAGGGAAGACCTCCGGGTGAGGGAGTGCGAACACACCTTAAAAGGAATATGCTCTCGGGAATCATATCCTAGAAAGACATGCCGTGCTTTATTTTTAAGTTCATCCTGCATAGTCCTACACTAGCAGGGGAGAAAGAGCTAACAAACAAAAAAATTATCTAAACTTTAATTGATGTTTTCTTTTTGTCTGGTCTCCATCTCTTCCATACCACCTCCATACTTTTCTAATCCTAGAACTTGATCAGCGTAACGCTTGTGAACCGTTAGCCTTAGATTAAAATTAGGATCAATTCTATCAGACATTTGATCTTGTTTGAGGTCATGGTCTACAACATCTTTAAATAGTTTTTCTATCTCATTTCCTATCTCTGCTTTTTCCTCTGCAGAGCTAGTATTCTTTTGCTTTACCATAAGTCTTAGTATTTTATCAGCGTAATAATCTTTGATGGCATTGCTTTTTGAAAGGTAAGTTTTTAATCTGTACAGTTCTTGCCTAGGGATGTAGACACTCTCAGTTGCAAATCCTAGCGTCATGGCAGCTAGATCTTTAGGTCCTAGAGAATCTGTTAATATCCTACCCTTTCCTGTGGCAACTCCCATCTCTCCTGCTTCCCAAGCATTAATCATATTTTGAACCACAGCCAGAGGAGCCAATCTTAAAAGAGCTTTACCTAAATCACCTCTTTCAAAAGCATCAAAAGATTTTCCTATGGCGTTTGTAAAGAAAGCACCGGAAGGACCAGAGACAAGTTCTGTTACAGATGCTTGCCCTGTACCAGCTTCAATCAAAGTTCTAAAAGGAGAAAGAGATACACGTTGAGAAATGTCTATACCTCCCCATGATTTGATAGGACCTCTGGCAATTGCCTCTGCATAAGATAATGATTCAGGTCCAAAAATATCTGTCATTATATCATAGAACGCAAGCTCTAAGTCTGACTGTTGTAGACCCAGAGAAACTCCTACAGGTGACCTTATGATTGCTTTTATAACCTCTTTCATATCATCTGCAAAGGGAAGACCAAACATTCCTCCCATGATAACTTGAGGTAGTAGTAAGAAAGCAAGTGTTCTTTTACCTTGCGGAGTCATGTTGAGTACACCACCTCTGATAGTTCCGTACTTATTACCTCCGTACTTATGTATAGCATTTGCATATACCTCTGTCATCATGGTAACAAACGGTATGAACTGAAGAGTAACCCCTCCTATACCTTTACCTTCAAAAGCAATACGAGGTCTGTTAAAAGCACTAAGATTAAACTGGCTTTCATCTATGATATACTGCATAGCATCTTCTATAGTTACTATTCTACCTTGATTAGCAGTTTCAGCAGCAAACTGAACCATGGGTTCTAGACCAGCATTAACTATTGCCTTCTGATCTGTACTACCTTTAAGCTGTTGTTCACCGTGTGCCTTGACAGTATTGTAAGTGGCTAGTGCTGCTGCTATTCTGTTGGCAACCTCAGTGGTAGAGTATACCCCGTCTATTATTTTTTTACCAGTCTTAGCGTAGTCTTTAAATCTCTCTACATTTTTTGCATCTACTCTGCTAGAAACCTTTTGTTCTAGATTGTTCAGGCCAAGCTTCTCAGACCAGTACTCTGTGGTAAGATCAGCGTTTTCATTTAAAGCCTGTGTGTTAATCCTACCAATGCTTCCTCTTTTTTGTAATTCATATAGTGCATTAAACTGCTCGTTAGCTTCTGTTAAATTTCTAGCTGCCCCTGTCTCAAGAAGTATTTTAGATACATTAGCTTTATCTGCTTGGAGGAATGCTTGTTTTCTTTGATAGTAAATAGACAAGCGCGTGGCAGCTGCTGCAGCTTTAGCAACTTTAGGTTGAAAAATTTTACCATAGGCACCGAAGAGGAGAGAAGCTGTGACAAAGTTTTGAGTGAGGTTAAGAATAGAAGAAGAAAAGTTACCACCTAGAAAACCATAGAAGGCCAAACTTTTTAAGGCAGAGGCACCTCCTTGTGGAGACTTAGTGTTCTGCCACATGCTGTTCGCAACCTTTACAAAACTTCCACCTTTTTCTACCGCTTGATCTAGTGAGTTTAAACGCTGTAGCTCAGAATTAATTTCGTCTTCTACATCATTCTTGGCAACGTACCTACCCATGGATACAACGTACTGCGCCCAAGCATTATCATGGTATGAGTTAACATTCTCAGGTGTTATGTACCCCGGAATATTTTTTCTCCTCATCATAGAACCTCTGAATCCCTGTCCTTGTAGCCTGTCTCTTCTTTGTTTTGCCAAGAGTTTTATAAAATCCTCTGAGGTTTTTACAGTTTCATCTATAATGTTACCGTCCATGTCTCTGGTAACACCGCTCCAGAGTGTTGTATTACCTGAGAAGTCTTCATTAAGTTTAGCTTCATGGATAAGAATAGCTTCTAAAATAGAGATATCTGAAAGTTCTTCGTCAGCAAACACGGTATAGTTTTGACTTCCTTTAGATACAGCTTCTACACTTACATCTAATCCTTTCTCTTTATAGAAAGATTCTAAAGGATCTGTGTATTTTTTCTTTACCCAATCCATGGGTTGCTGATCACTCCTTAGTGTGCGCCACAGAGGAGCATTTACATCTCTCCGATAGACAACCTTTCTAAAGGTTCTTTCTTTTCCGTTCTTATCTTTTTCAGTAAACGTGGCAAAGACCCTGATAATAATATCACCCATCCTCATACGGGGAAAGAAGCCTTGTCTTCTTCCTTCTATTACACCTTCCATTTCTATAATGCTGGAGGGAAGAAGGTCAAAAGATTTCTTAGATATTCCTCTAGGTGTTCCTTGTTTTTCCTGTATTAACCGTTGCCTTTCATTTACTCTTTCCAAAGCTGCAAGAAAAAGATCAAAGCTTGTAAGCTCACTGACAACATCTTCTTTGGTTGACCCTTCTGGTAAACCTCTGAACCCCTCCAATAGAATATCATCCTCTACTGATTCTATATAACGGACAGTACTATAAGCACTACCATCTTTATCATCAGCTTCTGTTAGTTTTCTTTTTATGCTTCTTATTCTACTGGCAATTATGTTATCCCACATGGCATTAGCTGTGTTCTGTTCCTGAAATAAAGCATCAACAACAGCTTGATCAGTCTCTTCTATGTACCCTCTTTGTATTTCTTCCGGGGTAAAGTTTAAGTTTAGTTGAGAAGAATGTGGATCATACGCTTGATAGGGCATGATTTGATCCATGTATTCTTTTCTCTGTGCTAATTTTTGAGCTAGACTTAACCCCTGTTCTGCTTCAGGAGGAACTATATAAATTCTAGCCACACTAGCTGCTGATAAATCTCCAGCCCCTTCAAACTTAATAGGCTGGCTAATCATATCTGCTTTGGTACGCATGGTTCTGTACTTCCTACGTGGTTCTCCGCGAGGAAGAGCAAGCACCAGATTTCTACCTTCTATTCCCTGAGTGATAATAGAAAACCATGTTTCATTATATCTTTTTACAAGGTTATAAGTCTTTCGTAGTTCAGGAAATTTATCAGCTATTCTTTTATTAGAAGACATAAACCTCATGTACATACCCACACGGTTGAGCATACCTTGAGGTCCGTTGTCATCAAAGTTTACAGAGTTAGGAGGGTTGTCATCTAACTGCCCTCTTCCTCCTTTGTTATTAGCAGCATCTGTTAAATTCTTTTTGTGCTTCTGCATATCTATATCAAAAGCAGTAGGGGCCTTAACTTCTGCTGGATCAAACTTAATATCCACTGGTTCAAATCTTCTAGGACTAAGCTCCACTCTACTTGTAGGATCAACTCGGAGAAAAGGAATTTGTTTTTTAATGTGTTCTATTAGAGAAAGTCTATCTGGATACCTAACATCTCCTTGAGAATCAGTGGTCCCTACTTGCGGGGAGTCTCGTTGTTCTAACTCTTCAACAAGACTGATAGCATCTTCTTGAAATTTTATTGGTTCTTTAAGTACTTCTCTTATTCCAACAAGATTATTGTCTTCATCATACAAAGGAGAAGACTTTCCTTTTTTCATTATTATAGAACTACCTGCTTCATCTGTAAGTTCTGGTATAATATCTGCTTCTCCTACTATACCTGCAGGTACAGAGGCAGCTTTTATCTCAGCCTTTCTAGCATCTATTTCTAAACCTATGTTGTCTAATTGTTTTTTTAGAGCAGGGTGTTTGTTAAGAGAAGCTTGAAACTGAGGAGTGCTAATAATTTTATTCATCTCAGTTAGCTTGTTTAATCTTAATCTTAAATTGTTTGATACTCTTGCAACTCCTTCAACATTTCCTGTGACTAATCCTAGTTCTTGTTCAGCTGCAAGATCAGTGGCTTCTCTAGACAGCTCACCATACTCGTTGATAAACGCAGCAGTTCCATCACCAGATTCAGAGAATTGTTGACCGTCCCTGTTTCTTAGGTTCATGGTATCTGCTAGTTCTCCTACATCAACAGCAGGGGCTTCTTCATTTTCAATTTCTGTTACTTGAGTTTCTACTCCTTCTACAGATTCAGTCTTACTATCAGGAATTTCTATTTCAGCGGTATCTTCAACCTTTACGCTCTCCTCTTTTTCTTTGACTGGATCTGTTTTAGTCTTACCTCCTTTGAGTGCACCTACAACAGCACCCGGTCCAAACCCTGCTATACCTCCTTTAACAGCAGACTCTAGAATAGAAGAAAGAAACTCTTCATCTTCTATCCCTGTGGAACCTTCTGCCAGAAGAGTTCCTATGGCTTCTTGAGTTCCCTCTGTAAGACCTTCTCGGGCAAGCTGCTTTGTTCCTTCTATTCCACCACTGGCTAATCTACCTCTGTTTATATCTCTACCAGCTGCAATGATATTAGCTTCTGCCTTGGCAAAGTCTCCTCCTGCTTTCTTGAGTTCATCTATTGCAGTGGCTGTACCGTTTCTAGAAACAACAAAGTCAATCCCTGACTTCTCTAGTGCTTCAGTGGTAGCCTTCTGAGTAAATCCTTTACCTAAAAATTTAAGAGCAGGTATAGCAGCGGCAGCAGTATCCAGTGCACCTATGATAAGACCACCTCCCATGGCAGTGAAGGGGTCTTCATAGTCAGAATCACCTGTGAGGTTTTGCATCTTTAGCTGGACTTCACCTGCACCTAGAAGAGAAGAAGGAAGGAAGGCACCTGCGAGTGCTCCTCCAGTGGCAGTCAGAGCAGCAACAGGAGTAGCAGCTGCACCTACGGCACCTACTGCCGCACCCGCTGCAGCTATTCCCATGGAAGGTAGGGTTTCTCCTAGGGTCTGGATGATAAAGTCAGTGGTGTTCTCACCAAAGTCTACGTCATCTAATCTAATTTGTGTGTACTGTTTGGCAGACTCTTCAGCTTCTTTAAGGTTTTTTTCTTCTAGGTCTCTACCATATTCTTCTAGACTTTCTAGATTAAAACCCTGACCAACAGCTTTAATACCTGCTCCTAGAGCAGCTTGTGCTGTGTCTGCTCCGTAGGCCAGAGCAGGGAGGAAGTTGTCATCTGAAGGAGGAGGGACAGGTGCAGGAGTAGGTGCAGGAAGCTCTACCTCTGATGGTTGATTGAGTGCACTAATAATAAAAGAAAGAACTTCTGCCTCTGACTTTCCCTCAAGTTCAGGAAACTCCTCTGCAGTAAAACCATATTTTCCTATGTCAAAAGCAGGAGTGCTGTCCTCCATAGTAGGAGAAGTTATATCCGCTGTAGGAATCTCAACCATTTACTTTCCTTTAAGAGCACCAGCTACTGTTTTTTGTACTTGTGGAGATAGTCCTTCCAGTATAGTTGTTGCTTGGCCCAGATCTCTACTAACTGTTGCTGCTCCTGACTCTTGTAATAGTTGGGCTTGCATGGCTTTATCTCTTAGCAATTGATTTTCTAGTGCAGCTACTTTTTCTGGACCACCCTGTTGCTGCATCATATACTGCCTACTCATAGGTTCTAGTAGTGTAGCTGTTGCTTTAATAGATTCACCCAAAGCTTTAGCTCTGTCTATATTAGGGGCTTCTAGGTTTCTAGCAGTTTCAGACATAATCTTTGCTCTCTGAAGAGCATTTGTTATACGTTTATCTGCAGCTGCAGCCTTCTTCAGTTTAGCTTCACTAATCTTTCTACGTTGCCCCATCTCTGTATCTTTAAATCCTTTGTAAGCTTTCAGTGCTTCAGAGATGTTGGCCAGTGTTACGTTCTCTCCTGCAAAGTATCTCTTAGCTGCCTTCTGCCCTGCATCAGAGTCCATTAAACTAGCATAAGCTGCTTCTTCTGGAGATCTATAGAGGTCTGTCTTAGTTTTAGTCTTAGGATCATCTGTACCTTTCTTAGTCTTAGGATCTTTAGTATCTTTTTTAGGTTTTAAAGAATCAGGAGACTCTGCCACCGCTACTTCAAAATCTTCAGTGACAGACACTTCTTCTTCTCCTCCAAGAGCAGAAGGAGCAGCACCTATAAATTGTTTACGCAGTTGCTCGTTTATTCTTTCGTTCTCTTCGTACATTTTACCACCTGTTCCCGCAGGTTCAGTAAAGATAGCACTTCCCATAGATAGAGGTCCTTGCTTCTGCCTGAGTAGTTCATTTCTTTGTCTGTCTCTTTCTGCCATGGCAGCTTGACTAGCAGAAATATTATCTAAAAATAAATCAAAATCTGTTGTAACATCCTGATAGGCAGTCTTACCAAACTGTACCCTGTTGGTAGGAAGGTTGACCATCTGTTGAAGACCACCTCCTCCTTTGAAGGGTTGCCTCACCTGAGAACCTACTTGCCCTCGAGGAGTACCTTGTGATCCTGCCTGTTGAGCCTGTGCTGCTCTCTGTCTTAGCGCAGCGTCTATCTGTTTGTCTATCTCTTCTTGTGAAGGACCACCAGCATCAGAGACAACTGGAGGAGGAGGAGCACTACCACCACCACCACCTCCACTTAGAAGGTTTTGGAGATATCGAAGACCACCCGGCATCTTGCCTTTAGCAATTGAATAAGCAGGACTTAGAAAAGATGCAAGACCTCCTATCCCGTCCTTTTTCATAGCACTACCCATAGGACTCAAGAGGCTCATTATATCTCCACCTTTGGCCATCTGTATAACAGGAGAGGCGTCAAGGTCTTGTGTTTTCTGAATCAGAGAACTAAGAGCACCTCCTCCTTGGTATCCCACTGGCATCTCCTTGACCATGCCACCAGCTTGACCAAAGGGTTTAAACCCAGCTGCGCCCAGTGCTCCCAGAGCCTGAGTACCCACGCCCAGTAGCTGAGTAGACAGGGGTTGAGCAGCTGAAAACTGTTGAGAGGTAGTTGACCGGGTAGGATCAATGGGAAAGCCTCTGAGAATAGAGGAAAACTCTTGAAGAGTTCTAAGAGGGAAAGCTTCCTCTGCTTCAAACTCCTGCCTAGCCAGATCAATAGCTCTCTGGCCTTGTGTCTGCCTAGCTGCACCTACACCTGACAGTGCGCCTAGTTCTTTCAACTGTTGAGCAGGTATGGCAGAACCCAGAGATGCCAGCTGAGTAGCACCTGCTGCTTCTCTTGCTCTCTGTTGGCCAAGCCTTGTCTGAGCATCTTGGAAAGAAGCTGCCAGTCCTCTGGCTTCTATGTCATCCAGTTGCTGACCTAAATTACGCTGCCTCTCTGCCTCTAGTATAGCTGCTCTGGAACCTCCAAAGGCTCCTGCCTGTGCAGCTTGCGCCCCTAGTTGCTGTTCCTGTACATCTGCCACCCGCTCTGCTTCTCTCTTCTGAATATCTGTGACATTTCTAAGAAATGGATTCATAAAAGCTGCTACTTCTGCAGGGTCAGTGGGAGCAGTGGTGGCTTGTCTAGCAAAAGAAGTAGCTTCATCAAACAGTGGAGCAGTAGACCCGGGAATATTTTCTATGGCTTCAAATGCTCTGGTCTGAGCAGGATCAAAATCAGCTTGAAGTGGTCCCTCAAAAGCTTGGAATCCTTCGCGCTCTCTTTGTTCTTGTATTCCCTGTGCCTTACCAAAGATATCTTCAATAAAAGGTTTTAGCTCCGTAGGAAACTCAGACTGATTTACCTGAGTTTGAACAGCTGGAGGAGGAGGGGGAGCAGAACCACCACCTTTACCATAACAGATGCCTTGCCCCTCCATAGACAGAAGTTCTTCCTCTGTCCACTGGTCAAAGGGGTTATCATTCCAAGTTCTTTTTAAGTTTGTCATCATGTCAATGGTCTTTCTATAATGCTAAATCTTTTGAGCCATCCTAATTTTTTTACCTTACGTTCCCAACCTGATCTTCCACAGGCTTCTACAAAATCACATTCCATAACCTTGGCAAAGTCTACAAACTTCTGGTCTATCTCTGGCATCCACTCTGAAAAGTCATCACCAGATAGAAAGACAACAGAGAGAGCTTTCTTTCTAGGGTACTTTAAAATCTCTGTACACGCTGCGCCTATGTACTCTGGACCTTCTTTATAAGCAACCCACAAATTAAATTTATTTATTACACACTCATGCAGGATATCTATCTCTTCATATCTTCCGTAGGTGTATTCAGCTGCTTTCTCTAAGTGTCTTGAAACATCTCCCCAGATATTTCTAATCTCATCAACGGGTACAAGTGAAATATTAACCATACTAAATTAAACTATCAAGTCCTCCGCGCATCTCTGGTGGTTGTTCAGGTCTACCATACTTATCCATTCTAAAGTTTCCTATGAACGCATCCAACTCATTTGCGCCAGCAGAGCTTGATCCGTTACCTAGCATGGACACTACATCTGCTGGTATGACATATTCATCAGGAGAAAGAACAGCAGGTTGCATACCTATCTGGCCACCTTCTTGCATACCTGCAATGACAAACGGAATGTTATCTGTCATGCCGTCTCCGGGTCCTTCAACTCTACCTTCAAAGAAAGGTTGACTATAAGAGGTATTAAAAGAATATCCACCACCTCCTCCTCCTCCTCCACTTGATGGAGCACTAATAGGTTGAGGAAGTGGTACACCAAAAGAAGATTGATTTAAAAGCTGTTGTACATTTTGTGGTGAACTGGCTAACTTCGATTGCATTTCTGGTTCTTTAAATGCGTTTTGTAATACCGCGCTCAATACGCTACCTGAGAAGGTGTTTGGTTGCAACGCTGGATTTGTAAGTTTACCACCTTCTTCAAAAGGCTGGGCAGGTTGTCCACCACCTACAGAAATACCACTGGTTGGCACGGCTCCTAGTGTACCCAGAGTACCCAGAGGATGCCCTGCAGTTACAGCCTGTTTCTCTTCTTCTTCAGGTTTGGTAACTGCTTGTGCAATCATGGGAAGAATTGATGCACCTTCTCCTCCGGTCAGGGCTGTGACAGCTTCTGCAACCTCTCCTCCTGTTTGTAGTCCCACCAGACCACCTGTTTTTATTGTTTCTGTCTCTTCGTCTATTTCTGTAAACACAGTAGGTGTAAAGAACCTAGAGGACTGCCCCTCTGGTAGACCCTGCACCACCTGCAGGATATCCTCTTGTGTTATTTCCCCGTCCTCGTCTAGGTCTAGATTTCTACGGGTACGATCTGCTCTGAGGTTCTTAGGAACAAAGGGTTCTCTTGTGTCACCTTGGGGTCCTACTGCTGCTGGACGTTCATCAAACTCTCCTCCTAGTGCTGCGAGACCCAGAGGTGCACCTACTCTCTTTAGAGTATCTTCTGATAAGAAATCAAAAGCTTCTTGAGGTGATCTTATTAAGTCTGTGCCGC
>Ga0208919_1001450_pt1 | contig 13669 bp, 15 predicted proteins | sample 4_EtaG_FD_184076 | JGI IMG/M metagenome (GOLD analysis project Ga0208919, IMG submission 184076) | Marine viral communities from the Subarctic Pacific Ocean - 4_ETSP_OMZ_AT15127 metaG (SPAdes) (version 3) | ecosystem: Environmental > Aquatic > Marine > Oceanic | place: Pacific Ocean | collected...
ATAAGCTACAATTGCTTAGAGAGGACTTAGGTTTTCCATTTATTATTACATCAGGATACAGGTGTGCAGAACATCCAGTTGAACGAAAAAAAAGTAAACCAGGAACTCACAATTTAGGTATTGCAGCTGACATAGCTTGCAGTCACAAACAAGCATTACAAATAGTATCCGCGGCAGAAGGTTACGGATTTACAGGAATTGGAGTTAATCAAAAAGGCAATGGAAGATTTATACACCTCGACATCGCAAAAGCTACGCATGATTATCCAAGGCCTCATATCTGGAGCTATTGATTTCTAATGGAGCTTTCATTTTATGTAGTGTGGAATATTTTTGTAACTTTGGTTATAGCACCATTGTTCTACTCCATACGCAAAAATGAAAACGAAGCAAAAAGAATTGACATATTGGTTAATAAAACAAGAGAAGAGATAGCTAGAGACTATGTGACTAGAAATGCACACAATGTCGAATATTCAAGATTAATGGACAAAATAGACAAACTTGATGCTAAAATAGATAAACTAATAACTGAATAATATGGCTTTCGGACAAATACCAACACAATCAAGGGCAGGGCCAGTCGCAACTGGTCAAGCATATGCACAACAAATAGCTGGCGGTATGCCAATGGAGCAAGTCATTGCGCCAGGCGTTAGTTATTCTCCAGAAATGGCTGGTGGTTATACGCAAAAAGATTTAGATATGATTGCGGCAGGCCCAGCTCCTGTTATGCCTATAGCACCTACGACTGGTGAGGTTGCAACCATAGAAGATCAAATGGAATTTGCACCTCCTGGTGTACAAGAGCCAACAAGGTTTATGCCTTTTATGCAAAATTTAGATTTCTCTAGTTTGCCAAGGTACGAAGATATTAGACCAACATTGTTTGACATTGATGTGGAAGAAATATTAAAAGATATAGATTTAACAGATGTGGATATGCCGTCTATAGCACCAACAATGCCTCAAGTACCAGTTCAAGCACCTATGAACTTTACTGGATTACCTCAAATGCCAGCCATGCCTCAAGTGCCAATTGTGCCACAACCAATTCAGCCAATGAACTTTACTAGATTATCCGATTTACCAGTATCTAATTTTGCACAACCTAGCGTTGAGCAAATTATAGCTCCAATTAGAAAAGCAAAACCAATACAGCTACCACAACCAGGATTATTTAGTTTAGTATAAATGTCAGTTACACACGAAGAAGCAGTCAAAGCCGAACAGGCTCAACAAATTTTAAATTCAGATGTTTTTAAGGAAGCAGTAGAAAACCTTAAAAACGAATACATAACCCATTGGTTAAACTCTCGCAATATCGATGATGTTGCGGTTAGAGAAGACTTCCACAGATCTTTATTACTTCTTCCTGAAGTAGAAAGACATCTACGAATCATGGCTGAGAAGGGCAAACTCACAAAAGCCAACATTAATAAAATTCGTAACATAGCTTAAAACTTTCCCTTTTATACATTATTGGTTTAAAATATCCCTAAATACAATATAGGAGTATTTATGAGCAATAACGGAAAACCGACTGCTTTACAAACCGAAGGTGAATCAGCTACCGCAGCGTTTGAAAGTTTCTTAGCCCCTGAAGAGGACACGCAAGAAGAAGCAGTCATAGAGGAAGCTGAAGATGTCATTGAACCTGAGATCGATGAACTAGAAGAGCAAGACGAGGAAGATACCGAAGAGCTTGTTGATGAAGACGATCTCGAATTTGATGATGAAGAAGATGGTGAAGAAGAAACGGAAGTTGAAGAGTTAGAAGAGCAACCCGTCTATAGAGTCACAGTTGATGGCTCAGAGATAGAGGTCACGCAGGATGAACTCATTAATGGTTATTCACGCCAACAAGATTATACGCGGAAGACACAGGAACTTGCCAATCAAAGAAAAACGATTGAGCAACAAGCCCAAGAGCTTCAGCAAAGAGATGCGATTTACGCACAGTTGTTACCGAAGATGGAAGCCCAATTAAAGGGTGAATTGGTAAACGAACCAGATTGGGATAGTTTATACAATGATGATCCGATAGCATTTGTACGCGAAAAACAACTCTGGGATGAAAAGAAAGAAAAGCTTAAAGCTGCTGAAGCTGAACAGCAAAGACTCCAACAAGAGTCATATGCTCAACAGCAAGAACAAATTGCACAACAAGTGCAAGAAGGCCAGCAAAAGATTCTTGAAATCATACCAGAATGGAAAAATGCAGAAGTTGCTCAGAAAGAGAAACTAGCAATTCGCGACTATGGTATTAATGTCTTGGGGTATTTGCCTCAAGAGATGGATGCAATTTATGACTATCGTGCTTTACTTGGTTTACGAAACGCCTGGTTAAACTCTAAAACAGTTGAAGCCACGAAGAAGAAACCAACACAGAAAGCACCTGCAAGAGTAGCCCGACCTGGAACAACTACCAGAAAAAAATCGGTAGCTCCAGCGAAAAGAGCAAAACAGGTTTTAGCTAAATCTGGCAAAGTCCAAGATGCAGCTAAAGTTTTTGAACAATTTTTAAAATAATTTTATAGGTAAATATAATGGCTAAAGTAACAAACGCATTTGATACATATTCAGCGACTTCAGACAGAGAAGATTTAAGTAATATCATTTACAACATCTCTCCAATGCAAACTCCGTTTATGTCTTCAATTGGAAAAAGAAGTATTAAAAATGTTGTCTTTGATTGGCAAACAGAAGATCTAGCGAGTCCAGTCTCAACAGGTGAACTAGAAGGTTTTGAACTTTCAAGATCAGCTGCTGTTGCAACAACTCGTGTTAGCAATGTTGCTATGATCTCAAAAAGAGATGCAACTGTATCAGGCTCACAAGAGTCTTCAGACCCTGCTGGTAAGAGATCAGAAATGGCTCACCAACTAGCTATCATGTCTAAAGCTCTAAAGAGAGATATGGAAGAAGCTCTTTGTCAAAAGAATGGAAAAACTACTGGTAATGCGACAACTGCTCGTAAGACTGGTGCTTTTGAATCTTGGATGAAATCTAATGTAAGCAACGCAGCAGGATCAACTCCTACTGGCGGTGGAACAGCTCCAACAGACGGAACACAAAGAGCTCTAACAGAGCCTCTTTTGAAAGCTGTTTTACAGTCTTGCTTTGAAAATGGTGGTGAACCATCATTAGCAATCTGTGGGCCTGTCAACAAGCAGAAAATCTCTGGTTTCACAGGTAGATCTTCAGCAAGACAAATGATCGATGCAACTACTGTTGAAGCATCAGTATCTATCTACTCATCTGACTTTGGTGAACTCAAAATCGTTCCATCAAACAGATCAAGAGAAAGATCTTTACTGTTGGTTGACCCAGAAATGGCAAAAGTATCTTACTTGCGTGATTTCAAAACAGTTGACATTGCAACAATCGGTGATGCAGTCACTAAAATGATCGTGGTTGAGTATGGATTAGAAGTATCCAACGAAGCTGCTCATGGTGTGGTTGCCGACCTTACAACTACTTAGTTCTAGGTTAAGAACCTTAAAGGGATGTTTCGGCATCCCTTTTTTTTGTGTTAAAATTCTTGCATGGCTAAAAGAACTGTTATAGATCATAAGACTGGTTTTACCAACGAGTTTATTACTGAAGACGATAAAGAAATTTATCATACAACTCAGGATCTAAATCCTGTAATAGAGCATTGTAAATTTATTGCAGAAACTACTACACCAGGCAAAGATCTTCGCCATGTAGCAGAAGTACCATTGGTGGTATATCAAAGAGCTTGTCGTGAAGGCTGGGCTAATGATATGTCTCAATGGAGAAAATGGTTAAACAACTCAGACAATAAAGTCTTTAGAACATGGCAGGGTAAACTATGACATACGCAGAATTAAAATCTAACATTGCAAACTTTTTAAATCGATCTGATTTAACAGATGTAATTGATTCATTTATTGATAGCACAGAAGCAGAATTTAACCGCAGATTAAGGGTTAAGGGTATGATTAAACGTGCTACTGCAACATTAGATTCACAATATATCTCTGTACCAACTGATTGGTTAGAGGCTATAAACATACAAATTGATGGCGGTGATTTCTCACCATTATTCCAACAATCTATAGAATCATTGGATGTCTACAGAAAGTCAAACGATAATGTCACAGGCCAACCAATTTATTTTGCATTGGTTGACGATACAATTGAATTTGCACCTACCCCAGACGGAAGTTATACAGTACAATTAACCTACTACGGAAAGATAGATGCGTTGAGCGATTCTAATACCAGTAACTTTTTATCCACAGGATATCCAGATGCTTACCTTTACGGATCACTAAAACACGCTTCTATCTATTTAATGGAAGATGAACGAGTGCCATTATTTACAGCACAGTTCGAGAAAGCTTTAGAAGAAATGAGACTAGAGCAAGAAAAAGCTGAGTTTGCCAAAGGATCTCTCATGCAAAGAAGAAGAACCTACGGGAAACGCAGAAAAGATATTTATTATTTTGGTAATAATTAGGAGTACAAAACATGGCTGGATTTAGTGATTATTTAGAAGACAAGGTACTTGACCATGTGTTTGGTGGAGTAGCTTATACGCAACCAACAAAACACGTTGCTTTATATACAGTAGCACCTACTGATACTGGCGGTGGTACTGAAGTAACAGGCGGATCTTACGCAAGACAAACTGGAGCATTTACTGTTTCAGGAACTAATCCCACAACAGCAAGTAACTCTGCTGCAATTGAATATCCAACAGCTACAGCCAATTACGGAACAGTAGTTGCAGTTGGAATTTTAGACGCATCTTCAGGCGGTAATTTACTTGCTTATGCAAACTTAGACACATCAAAAAGCGTAACAACTGGAGATGTATTTAGATTCGATACTGGTGATTTAGACATCACCCTAGCTTAATAGCATGGCTGAAAAAGCCTATAATTACGGGAAATATAACAAGTCCCTATACGATAACCTTCAATACGAAGAAGCAAGTGCAACCATTGCACAAACTTCATCTGCGTCTGCTACAGGTGATTTATTAGATTCTGGTAAGGCAACCATATCTGCTGTTTCTAACTTTACTGCAACAGGTGTACAGATTGATGGTGGGTTTGCAACCATTGCACAAACCTCTGGATTTACAGCAGACAGCCAAATCGTATTGGTTGGTGAGGCTACCATAAGTGCTACATCCTCTGCTTCTGCTATTGGCAGACAAATAGACAGGGGATCTGTAACCATAAGTGCAACATCTAATGTTACTGCAAGTGGTTTTGTTATCCGTTCAATCAACGCAAACATTCAGGCAATATCTGATGTTAATGCGTTAGGCGGAGTTATACACAGGCAATCTTCTTTGATAGCACAAACAAGTGGTTTCAATGCGATTGGTGGTTTAAAATGGAATGACATTATAGTTCCAGGCGAAGACTGGACAGATCAATCTGTATCAGCAACATCTTGGACACAAATAAACAATCAATCAACTGATTGGAAAGAACTAGACAAGCAAGAGGCAGCATAAATGGCAGACACTACAACAACTAATCTGAGTTTAATTAAACCAGAACCTGATGTATCTTTAGATTGGGGTACAAAACTTAACACCGATTTAGACAGCATTGATGCTATTTTTAGTAGTTCTGGTACACAGGTTAATCTCAATCCTAATCAAATAAACTTTGCTGATAATAAGAAGGCCATCTTTGGAGCTGGTTCAGACCTAGAGATTTACCACGATGGTGTTAATAGTTATATTAAAGATGCAGGAACAGGCAACCTAAGAATTAATGCAGATGATTTTACACTTACAAATGCAGCTAATAATTCAAACCTACTCTCCACCTTTAATGGCTCTGTTTTTCTATACAATAATTCTAATCTCAAGTTGCACACAACCTCAACAGGTGTAGACGTTACAGGTGTTTTAAGTGCCACTTCTATAAGTGTTGGAGATTCACACACTATAGGCAATGACGGCTTTGATAATTTAGAAATCACATCATCTACAAGTGAAAATATAGTATTAAAACCAGCAGGGTCAGTATTTTTATATAATGCAGGAGCACCAAAACTTGTTACAACCTCAACAGGTGTAGACGTTACAGGCGAAGCTAAGATTTCAAGTACAACTCCACGATTAATTTTAGAGGAAACTGATGTAACAGATGGACATTGGGATTTAAGATCATCTTTTGGTATTTTAAAAATTAGGTCATTAGATGATGATCTATCGACATCAAACACAGTCTTGCAGTTTGGTGGAAACGGAGACATCTCCTTTTACGATGATACAGGTTCAACCCAAGGTTTATTCTGGGATGCAAGTGCTGAATCACTTTGTCTAGGTAACACAGGGGCAAGTGCAAAACTAGATATTAGGCAAGACAGTGGATATGCAATTAGAGCAGAAAACGGCTCTGGTTCATACTTTAGAGTTGCGGCAGGTGGTGCTACTGAAATAGGCGGAAATCTAGACGTAACAGGTACAGTTTTAGCTACAAGAGCAGAGTTTGGTGGAATAGAAACTTCTGCTGACAGACCTTTAATGGTTAAAACAGATACCAACAATTTTGCTTTGCACATAGAAGAAAATAGTGGAGCAGAAAGTTGGCAAATTGGCGTGGATGCAGATGGTGATTTAGGTTTCCATAATTCCGCAACAGCAGCAGCTTCTGTTACTTTTAATGATTCTGGAAACGTAGGTATCGGAACTGATTCGCCAAATTGGAAATTACACGTTGCTACCAACGCAGGATTTATCGCAGAATTTCAGAACACCGCAGGGGCTAACCACAGACCTGTTAAATGGACTGATAATAGTGGAGCAACTGTTGGTACATTAGGAGCAGACTTTACGGCTGACGAGTTTATTTTACAAGCTTTCTCTAAGCCTTTAATATTTGGTACAGGCACTAACGGAGCAGAAAGAGCCAGAATCGATAGCTCTGGAAACGTAGGTATCGGAACAACTTCGCCTACTAAAAATCTACACATTTCACAAACTGGTTCAGAGCTTTTAGTTGAAGGCACAAACAACAGTTTAAGCAGTCTTATTGCAGGTGTTTCTGTAAAAGCTCCTTTTTATAGAAAAGCAGGTTTTACTATTTACGATGAATCTGATAACGAAGATTTTTTCATAGGCAGACCCTATGGCTCAACTAATTCTTTTGATATAAGCAATGATGGCACTTCACGTTTAAGAATTAATCATCTTGGAAACGTAGGTATCGGAACAACTTCGCCATCTCATCCGCTGCATGTTACTGGAAGCGTTGCTGGAGGTTATGCAGCAAAAGTTGAAAACACAAACTCAACCAATGGTTTTGGCTTAATAGCTAAGACTGCACATACTGGTACTTCTGCTTTTGCCTTTGGTGCTTATGCTGCTTCTAATCCTCTTATGGTTGTTAGAGGTGATGGAAACGTGGGTATTGGAACTGATTCTCCTACTTCTAAACTTCATGTATTTGGTGGTTCTTCAGGTACAGATGTAGATGTAGCTGCATTTAAATCAAATACAGGAGCTTTTGCTATTAAATGCTCTAATTTAGCAGCGGCTAATCCAACATGGACACTTAGAACATTTAGTGCTGAACCCCTTGCATTTGGACAGGGAACATCAGAGTCTGCAAGGTTTGATAGCTCAGGAAACTTCGGTATCGGAACAAGTTCGCCAACATCACTATTAACTGTTGGCTCAGGTGGTACGGCTAACCCAGCATCTACTGTTGCTATTCATAACACAGCAGCAGACGAGTATCGTCTTAAATTAACCTCTGCTTCATTTAATGCTGATGGCAAATGGCTTGGTCTTGGTTTTGGTTATTCAGACAATTACATGAAGGCTGCAATAATAGCAGAAGCAAAAGACTCCAATGCTAGAACAAACTTACATTTCTGCTTAGACGGCAATGCAAACAACAATAACGCTGAACTTGCCGATTCAAAAATGACTATCACCTACGATGGAAACGTAGGTATCGGACTCAGAGACCCTAGTTCTATATTAGATATTAGGGGCAGTGGTGATGTAGATGTAATGTCTAAGATTATTAACACACAGCAAACAACAAATGGCAGAGAAACAGAATTCCTGTTTGGTAAGGATAATGGAGCTAATTTAAGTGGTGTATTAAAGTATGTGTATAACTCAACTCAGGCTTCAAGAAGAATTGATTTAGTTCATTATGAAACAACAAATGGAATAAGTATTCTCGATGGTGGCAACGTAGGTATCGGTCAAACTTCTCCGCAAGCTGGTTTAGATTTAAGCTCTTCTGCAAAAGGCACATGGTCGTCAGGCAACACATATCATGTTCCTTCTGGCAATGCTTACATAAAAGTACAAGGAACGGCAGCTCAAGATAATTGGATTGGTATTACAGGTGGATATGACCAATCTTCAGGTTCAGCCAACTTATTACTACAGGCGAATATTAGACTTGTAAATGAGCAAGCAGGAAACTATATAAGCTCTGAAGCACAATCATCGACCTCTGCTGATATAACTTTTGGCAAAATGGTAGGCGGTTCAACCACTTCAGGAAATTCTACAAAATCAGAGTTTGCCAGAATCGATAGCTCTGGAAACTTGTTGATTGGTAAGACTGCTTTAGATAATTCTACTGTAGGCATAAGAATGAACTCTACAGGCGATGCTTCTTTTGTTAAGGATGGTAGTAGATCATTAGTTTTAAATAGAAAAACATCGGATGGAGATTTAGCAGTTTTCTTAAAAGATAACTCAACAGTTGGAAGTATTGGTACTAATGGTGGTTACATTTATGTAGGCTCTACCAATACAAATATTAGATTTCATGACGGGGCAGACGCAATTCTTCCAGCTACTGCTGGAGGAGCTAGTAGAGATAATGCTATAGATCTAGGTAGCAGTGGAGCAAGATTCAAAGACATATATGCAGCTAACGGAACTATTCAAACTTCAGACATTAATGAAAAACAAGATATAGAAGATTTAACAGAAGCAGAAACCAGAGTTGCGGTTTCAGCGAAAGGTTTGCTTAAAAAATACAGATGGAAGTCTGCTGTTGAAGAAAAAGGCAATGACGCTAGAATCCATTTTGGAATCATGGCTCAAGACTTGCAAGACGCTTTTGCCGCTGAGGGATTAGATGCAGGTGATTATGGTATGTTTATATCAACCACTTGGACAGACGAAACAACAGGTGAAGAGAAAACTAGATTAGGAGTCAGGTATAATGAACTCTTAGCATTTATAATTGCAGCAAATTAGTATTTGACTTGATTGCAGGCATGGAATAACAGCAAGAATAGAGGCACTAGAAAACGCTTAATTAAACATTTGCGTAAATAATTATACGAAGGTTAATTATATTGTTTATAATTAAACTTAAAAACACTAACACATTATGGCAGATACATTTACTACTAATTTAAACTTAACTAAACCCGAGGTTGGTGCATCCACCGATACCTGGGGTACAAAAATAAATACAGATCTTGATGCTTTAGATGGCATTTTTACAGCCAATGGCACAGGAACAAGTGTGGGCCTTAAAGTTGGGTCTGGTAAAACCTTAAATGTTTCATCTGGTACTTTAACTTTAGCTGATAACCAAATATCAGGCGATAAGGTTGAGGGTGGCACTATAGCCGCCATCACCATTACAAGTTTAACAGCCACAAGTGCAGACATTAATGGCGGAACGATCGATGGATCTACCATTGCAACTTCCAATGTTACTGTTGGTTCTGGCAAAACGCTTGACGTATCTGCTGGAACTTTAACTTTAGCTGACAATCAAATTAGCGGTAATAAAGTAGAAGGCGGAACAATTGCTGCAACCACCATTACAGCTCTAACATTTGGCAGTTTAAATGATGGCACAATTAATGTAACTGGCTGGGTTGACGAAGACAACATGGCTTCTAATTCAGCAACCTTAATACCAACGCAACAATCTGTTAAAGCATACGTTGATTCACAATCAAGCGGTGCAAGTACATTAACTCAGGTTTTAACTGCTGGTAACAGCACAAGCGGATCTGATATTGTTCTTACCTCTGGCGATAAAATTACAGGGTTTACTTCAACTGGTATTGACGATAATGCTACATCTAACGCATTAACGATTGATACAAATGAAAATGTTTTTGTAACAAAAACTGTTACAGATGCAACAGTTGTAGGTTGGTCTTTTGGCAATGATGGTAGAGGTACACAAGTCTTTGATTTTTCTGGCAGTAATGAAGCTTTAATATTAAATAATACCAACGCCTCAGAATCTACTTATGTGATAGATTTTAGACAGCAAGGCACAGACTCTGGAAGAATACGAGTGCTTGCTAATAGTGTAGAATATCAAACCTCATCAGATTACAGATTAAAAGAAAATGTAACTTATGATTGGGATGCTATTCCAAGATTAAAAGAACTCAAACCAGTAAGATTTAACTGGATTAAAGACTCAACGAATACTGTTATTGATGGCTTTATTGCTCACGAAACACAAGAAGTTGTACCAGAATCTGTAGGTGGTGATAAAGACGAAGTTTATCCTGAAGGTCACGAAAAAGCAGGTGAGCCTAAATACCAAGGCATTGACCAATCAAAACTTGTTCCATTACTTGCTAAAGCAATGATTGAACAGCAAGAAATAATAGAACAGCTACAAGCCGATGTAGCAGAATTAAAAGGAGTATAAAATGGCAATATCATATGAATGGAATGTAAACACAGTAGATGTATATCCTACTGACGAAGATCACACTAATGTAATCTATAACGTGCATTGGCGAATAAACGCTACTGATACTGAAGTAGATCCAGAGGGTAATCCTTACACAGCAAGTGTTTATGGAACGCAATCATTAGACACATCTGATCTTTCTGATTTCACAGACTTTGACAGCGTAACTGCTGCTCAAGTACAAGGCTGGGTTGAAGGTGCAATGGGTGAAGAGCAAGTACAATCTTTAAAAGATGGTCTTGACTCAAAAATTGCAGACGAAATCAATCCAACAAGTGAAACAAAACAATTAGTTGCTTAATTGAATGGCATTATTTCCGATCACACCTCCTGCGGGTATAGTCAAAAATGGAACTGATTATGCTAACAAAGGCCGTTGGGTTGATGGAAATTTAGTTCGTTTTGAAAACGGATATTTAAAACCTATTGGTGGTTGGACAAAACTTAGAAGCACAGCACTAGATGGTGCACCCATTGGGATGTACGCCTATAACGATAATTTAGGTCAACCTATACTGGCAGTTGGTACAAGAGAAAAGGTTTATGTTTTATACAAAAACACCTGGACTGATATTACGCCATCAGGTTTTGTTAATGATGCAAGTGCTGATCCGTTAGGTTATGGTGCATACCATTACAATGTAGAAGATTATGGTGATGCTCGTTCACAATCAGGATTGCCTTTAAAATCAGGTCATTTTTCTTTTGACAACTGGGGAGAACACCTAATCTTTTGTTTTTCCGTTGATGGCAAAATCTATAAATGGCGACCAAACTCAGGCGGTACAGCCGATACCATAGGTACAGTCGTAACCAACGCACCTACAGGATGTCAAGCAATCATAGTAACCAATGAAAGACATTTGGTGGCTATTGGTTCAGGTGGAGATCCAAGAAAAATCTCATGGTCAGACAGAGAAGACAACACTAACTGGACATCTAAAGCTACAAACACCGCAGGTGATTTGCAAATACCTACAGGTGGTAGAGCAATCATGGCAGCATCACATGGCAATGACATTATCATTTTTAGTGATACTGGTATAAGCAGAATGTTTTATGCTGGTTCACCATTTGTTTATGGTATTGCAGATGCAGGTACTAACTGTAAAACAGTCAGCAGAAGATCCATTGTTACAACTGGTAACTTCTTAACATGGATGGGTGAAAACTCTTTCTTTGTGTACGATGGTACTGTTAGAGAAATACCATGCGAAGTGCATGATTACGTTTACGATCAACTTAATGTACCAGGTAGACAGGCTTGTTGGGGCGGTCATAACTCTAACTTTAATGAATTATGGTGGGGTTTCCCTAGCGGTGATAATCAATACGCACCTAACAAATACGTTATATGGAACTATGGCGAAAATGTTTGGTCTATTGGTGAGCTAGACAGAGGTTGTTGGGTTGACCAAGGTGTCTTTGATTTCCCAACATCAGCAGATAATGCTGGATTTATTTATCAACACGAATCAACACTATTAGGTAACTCACCAAATTTAGGCGATGCTGTACCATATGCCACCTCTGGGCCTATCGAAATAGGCAATGGTGATAATTATGTGCAATGCAATCAAATACTTCCAGACGAAGAAGCTAATACACTTCCAGGTGTCACCCTTAGTTTCAAAGGTAGATTTACTCCACTAGGCCCTGAAACGGACTTTGGATCATTTACTTTTGAAACTGATGGCTACACAGATGCGAGGTTTACTGCAAGACAAGTCTCATTGACAGTCACAGGCAGTACCACACAAGATTTCCAAGTAGGAAAAATTAGATTAGATGTACGCAATAGAGGTAGAAGATAATGGATTTATCCGCAAAAAGACAGTACATTCAAAGAGCAACCAATATTAAGTATTCTTTTACAGCTACCACACAACAAACTATCTATACAGCACCTAGCGGTGGCGATTTTGATTTTGCAATCATCAAGGGTTTTTTAGCTTGTGACCATGGTAATCAACAAACCAATTTAGATGTATCTATAACAGATACCAGCTCTAATGAGTTTTTTATTTATAAGCAACATAACATAGCGGCACACGCTACCGAAGAATTACAAACCAATGCAGGAATTATTTTGCAACAAGGCGAAATCATAAAAGCACAAGTTAATCATGCAAACATTGATTTGTATTTAAGTATTATTGAATATGGAAAAGGCGACTAATAAAGTCACACCCATTAAGAAAGCACCAGAAGAATGGGAAATTCAATGGGAGCGCTGTAAACCATATATAGCAAAAGCTATCAAACATCAAGATTCCTATACAATAGACGATATAGAGGATAAAATAAGACATGGAATATTCCATTTATGGCCAGCTAAGAAATCGGCTATGATAACTGAATTTGTAGTATTCCCCCAAAATACAGCAATGAACTTGCTATTTTGTGGCGGTGATTACAAGGAGTTAGAGGATATGTTGCCATCCTTAGAGGCATTTGCAAAAGCTGCTGGTTGTAAAAGATTATATGGCGGTGGCAGGAAAGGATGGTTAAGAAAACTAAACCACTTAGGTTTTAAATCAGAAAATTTAATAAGTAAAGAATTATGAGTAAAGGCAAATCAACACAATCAGTCAGTCTACCAGCATACCAAGAAGCACAAGCAAAAGAGTTATTTCAAGCTGGTAAATCATTAGCTGGTCAACCATTCGTTCCATACACAGGCCCTAGAGTTGCTGGTTTTAATCCAGATCAACTTAGACAGTTTCAAGCCACTCGTGGTTTATTTGAAACTGGTATGGAGTTTGACCCTCTAACGGGTTTGCAATCATTAGCACAACAAGAAGCGCCACAAATCGGTCAGGTTGGATCATTGCTTGGTGCTGACATAGGCGCATATCAATCGCCTTATCAACAGCAAGTTATCGATCAGTCTATGGCTGACATACAAAGACAAGCTGATATAGCCAGAGGTCAAGCGCAATCACGCGCAATTGGCGCTG
>Ga0208919_1001451_pt1 | contig 13663 bp, 8 predicted proteins | sample 4_EtaG_FD_184076 | JGI IMG/M metagenome (GOLD analysis project Ga0208919, IMG submission 184076) | Marine viral communities from the Subarctic Pacific Ocean - 4_ETSP_OMZ_AT15127 metaG (SPAdes) (version 3) | ecosystem: Environmental > Aquatic > Marine > Oceanic | place: Pacific Ocean | collected...
TCACTACACTTACGTGATCCTGCTCACGGCACGGGAAAGCGTCGAGGCTCTTTCAGAAGCCTTCGACCGGGGCGTGGACGACTTCATCTACAAGTCCGACATGACCAAGCAACTGATCCCTCGCATCTTTGCCGCAGACCGAATGGCCGACCGCCAGAACACCCTGCTCCGGGCCAACTCCCTGCTGATCGAGAACAATCGTGAGCTGGAATCCACAAACATCATTGATCTGGAAACCGGTCTCTGCAACACCAAATACGGTCGCGAGCGGCTGACCAAGATGCTGCGCCACGCTGAATCCCGAGGCGGCAGTTCTGCCTATGTACTGTGCGGCATTCGCAACTGGCAGGAACTGAAGCGCAAACACCCGCCCACAGTGATGAGCGAACTGGCCATCGGCATTGCCCGCCGACTGAGCACCCTGATTCGCCCCATTGATGCCCTGTGCCGCGTTGGCGACAACCAGTTCGCCATCATTGCCTACTTCCCGAACAGCGATCACTGCACTACCACAGCGTTCCGGCGCGTCTTCGATGGCATCAACCACAAGGCCCTTAAAACCACGGCCGGCTATATTTCCGTGGAAGCCGGCATGGTGCTGTGCAAAGCCGACGCCCAGAACGGCACACCCTCGATCCAGGATATGGAACGGGCAGCGGTGCAGGGGCTGGTGGATGCCTACGATACGCGTCGGTTTACCGAGACTGCGCCGGAGATCGGAGCGACCGCCTGAAGCGGCGACACACTCGGTAACACTGATACACACTTCACAAACAGACAGGAAAGGCCGGACGACTTATTCTGCAATTGTGGATTTAAGCAGTATCCCCCATGGTGGAGGAGCCGAGTAGTACCTCCGCCGCCATATGGGGAATCGAATCCACCGGATTAACGAATTTTTCAGGCACTTTCGTTCTTTCCTTGTTTTTTGGGCCAGCTTTTTAGCTGGCCCTTTTATTTTCCGCTCCAGACGTTTCCGCACCAGTTCCGTTATACTCCGGCTATAACGACTCCAAAAACAGTGCTGTAACCATGAAAACCCTCGGAACCGCCTCTTTCGCCGCCCTGCGCCAATACGTTCGTGCTGCCGAATCCGCCGGCGTGGATATCAATCGCCTTTTCGACCAGGCTGAACTGGACCAGAACATCCTGGACACCGACGACGGCCGCATTAACGGCGAGCAGTTCCAGCACTTTATCCGTTTATTGTGCGAACAAACCGGCAACCCGATCCTGGGCCTGGAAACTGGCGACTTCGTTCAACCTGGCTCCTACAGTGTGCTTGGCTACATCACCATGAGCTGCGCCACCCTCGGCGAAGCCGTGGCACGCATTGCGCCGTTCGAAAAACTCGTTGGAGACATGGGCACCACCAGCCTCGCCATGAAAGGCGACGACATCAAACTGACCTGGAACTGCAACTACACCGATCCTGTCGTTCGGCCGCAACTGGTGGATAACGTGTTTGCCTCCTGGGTGAACTACGCCCGCTGGCTTGCGGACAATCAGGAGGCGTCACCCAGCTCGGTAAAACTCCGCCGGGCCTCTCCGGGCTCAGAATTTGAAAAGGCCTATCAGGAACGCTGGCACTGCATGGTCACATTCTCAGCAGATGAAGACAGCATCACCCTCAAGAAAAGCCTGCTGGAAACCCGCCTGCGGCAACCGGACCCCCTGCTCCGCAAAACCCTGGAAGCCCATGCCCTGAGCCAGTTGGCCTCCCTGGATACCGACAGCGACCTTACCTCAAGAGTCCGCCACAGCATCCAGCAACAACTGATGCACGGCATTACCCGGCAGGACATGGTGGCTGAAGACCTGGGTATGACCAGCCGAACCCTGCAGAGAAAACTCGGCCAGGAAGGCGTGTCTTACCAGAAATTGCTGGATGAAGTGCGGCAAAAAATGGCCGAGGACTATCTTCGCAACAGCGAGCTGGCCATTCCGGATATTGCACTGAGGCTGGGATACAGTGAAACCACGTCGTTTCACAGGAAGTTCAAGGCGGTAACGGGGAAGACGCCCGGAGAGTTCCGGGCGTCCGTAGAGCAGACTTAAAGCTTGCGGCCTTTGCCAGCAGCAATTCGCAGACGCAGCGCATTCAGCTTGATAAAGCCTTCCGCATCCTTCTGATCGTAAGCACCCTGATCTTCCTCAAAGGTGGCAATCTTCTCGTCGAACAGAGAATCCTCAGACTTACGGCCAACCACATCCACATTGCCCTTGTAGAGCTTCAAGCGAACAGTGCCGTTTACATAGTGCTGGGTCTGATCGATCAGAGCCTGCAGCGCCTCACGCTCCGGGGACCACCAGTAACCGTTGTAGATCACCTCGGCGTAGCGCGGCATGATGCTGTCTTTCAGATGCGCCACTTCGCGGTCCAGAGTGATGGACTCAATGGCACGGTGGGCACGCAGCATGATGGTGCCGCCCGGGGTCTCGTAACAGCCGCGGGACTTCATGCCCACATAGCGGTTCTCAACGATATCCAGACGACCAATACCGTTGGCACCCGCCAGCTTGTTCAGGGTTTCCAGAACCACGTGGGGCTTCATGTCCTGACCATCGATGGCAACAATGTCGCCCTTCTTGTAGGTCAGCTCAACGTAGGTCGGCTCATCCGGCGCAGCTTCCGGAGATACACTCCAGCGCCACATATCTTCCTCGGCTTCCGCCCAGGGATCTTCCAGATTGATGCCCTCGTAGGAAATGTGCAGCAGGTTGGCATCCATGGAGTACGGGCTCTTGCCCTTCTTCATTTCCACCGGGATGTTGCGCTCTTCGCAATATTTGAGCAGCTTCTCGCGGGAATTCAGATCCCACTCACGCCAGGGCGCAATCACCTTTACACCCGGCTTCAGCGCGTAGGCACCAAGCTCGAAACGCACCTGATCATTGCCCTTGCCGGTAGCGCCGTGGGAAATAGCATCGGCGCCGGTCTCATTGGCGATATCGATCAGACGCTTGGCAATCAGAGGACGGGCAATGGACGTACCCAGCAGGTACTCACCCTCGTAGATGGTGTTCGCGCGGAACATCGGGAACACGTAATCGCGCACAAACTCCTCGCGCAGATCCTCGATGTAGATTTCCTTGACGCCCAACGCCTCGGCTTTCGCCCGCGCCGGTTCGACTTCCTCGCCCTGGCCGATGTCGGCGGTGAACGTCACCACCTCACAGTTATAGGTATCCTGCAACCACCGAACGATGACGGAAGTATCCAGGCCACCAGAATAGGCCAGCACCACCTTTTTAATATCAGACATGCCCTTGCTCCAGACTGAACAGAATGGATGTGTTGAAAATAAGGGCCGTATTGTACGGGAGAGCGGGGGGAATGGCTATTGGGCCGGGGTATTAGGCGACCATGGGGCTAACAAGGGGTCAGATGAAACCGTTCATCTGACCCCGAATTCAATGTAAGTGGTTCGCGGCTTCAGACAGCCTGCTGCTGGCCAATAGCCTCTTCACGAATACCGTCCCATCCTTCTTTAACAGAACGCAGAAGGGTCAGAACCTCATCCAGCTTGGCCAAATCGTTATTGGCACTAGCTTCCAGAAGCGCCCGCTCCATGTAGTCATAAAGCGCCTCAAGCCGCGCCGCCAGATCGCCACCCTGCTCGAAATCAAGGAAGGAACGCAGTCCACCAATGATTTCGATGGCCTTGTTGATCAGTTGGGCCTTACCAGAGTAATCCTTCGCCTGTATCCGAGACTTAGCCATATTGATGCGCTCAATAGCGCCGTTATACAAAAGCTGGATCAGCTTATGGGGGTCTGCATCAGTGATGCTGGTTTGGGTGTTTACGCGCTGGTATGCCTGTAAACCGTTCATATCTGACCTCTTCGTTCGCTAACCGGCTGGAACCGATCAGTTATTGTTCCGGTTGTTTTGGGGGGCAAGCGCAGCAAGCTGCTGGCTTACGTAATCCTGTGTGCTGTTGAGCTGGGAAATCAGGGAATCTGCCGCTGTGAACTGACTCACCAAGCGCTCACGGTAAGCAGCAATACGCTCCTCAAGTCGCGCCTGATTTTCCTGAATTTGTTCCAGATCGCGATTGAGGCTCTCGGTCCGCGATTCGATGGCGCCATCAGCACCCACAAAACTGGAAACCAGATCAACCGTCCGCTCTGCAACGCCTTCCACAAAAGTAATCGAGCCACGACTGCCAGTCTGGTCGCCCAGAATACGAACCTGCAGACCAGACGCACCACCATTGCCACTTCCCAGAAAGAGCACCTGCCCGTCGCCTTCCGCAGTTCGGCCACCAATGGTGCCGGCCACATCAACACCTGAAGTGCCGGTGGCAGCAGACAATCCATAAGCGGAACCATCTTCTACTGATGTCAGGCTGACGTTCGAATCACTGCCATAATCGGAGGAGGTAAATGTCAGCTCGCCGCCGCTTCCAACTCCAACCTGGACCCCCGAGCCAGACGCATTCAGAGCATTATTGGCATTCAGCTGAGCCTGTATCTCGTCTGCCAGCTCCTGAGCTGTATTGTAGGTTTGCTGAGTGAGCTGAACGCTCACAGACGTTTCACCATTAACCTGGAACGTCAGCTCGTCATTGCCGGCTCCAATCGTAACCGGTGCCGTGAACGCCGCCCCTCCGAGTGAACCCTGTGTCGCCGCCTGGGTGATGTTGATATCGTAGCGGCCTGGCTCAGTATTCAAGCCACTCCGGACGAACTCGACCTGGCTATCGGTTGCCCGGCCTTGCTCAGCAAACAGTGCCGTCACATCGTCCGGATTATTCTTCAGCTGCTCTTCAAACCTGGCTCGGTCAAACTCCAGACCGCCTGTTTCAAAGTTGGTCGTGATGCCCACATCGGCCAGACTACGAACACTGGAATTTTCCAGGCCCGGCACAACCCGCGTCAGCACCTGGCGCAACTGGTTCTGAATCGAACGGACGGTGCTGTCGCCCGTGAGCAAGCTGCCCACGCCCGCCTCGGAATTAAAGCCGGCGAGGCTATCTATAGTTGACTGAAGCGAGTTAAATTTATCGACGAAGCCCTGCACCCGATCGGCAACTGCACCGAGGTCTTGCTGGACCTTGATAATCGAGGAACCAGTCTCGGTGATATCGAAGGTCAAGCCGTCAATTACGTTCTCAAAACTGTTGGTGGACCGGGTAACCTCAACACCGTTGATTTCCATAACCGCATCTGACGCGGCAATGGTTTCGCGCAGACCGGAATCCACATCCATTCCAGTATTGAAGGCAAAGCGCGACAACCCCTGGTTATCGGTATCGGTTCCAACCGTGTCACCCGATACGGAAATACTGACGGCATTGGCGGTACCGGTCTCATCTGCGGAAAGAACCAGCTGGAAACCGTTGCCGGTATCAATCACGCCCGCCGACACGCCGGCGTCGGCATCATTGATGGCATTCGCCAGCCCCTGAAGCGTGTCGTTGCTGCTATCAATGGTGATGTTCGTGGTTTTGTCGCCAACATTCAGAGTCATCGCCCCCTGCCCGACGCTGGTCGCATCGCGGTCGGCAAACACATCACGGGAAGCCAGCGCCTGTGCACCGGCAAGGCTGGTCACCTCCAGGCTGTAGGTGCCCCGGCTGGCCTTGGTGCTATCCACGGACACGGCGATGTCTTCATTGGAGGAATTAGCGGAAAAGGCCTTGAGATTGTCCGGGGCACTGAGCTGGCGCATGGGCAAACGCAATTCGGTAACGGCGCTACGCAGCCTTCCATAGGCGGAAATCAGAGCCTGGGTCTGTTCCGTTTTTTGAGTCAGCCGGTTTTCGGTAGGCGCGCGCTCTGCCTGCACCAGTTGATCAACCAGATCCGAATTCAGAACGCCTGAACCAAGACCCAACGATGATATGTTTGCCATGCTCATGCCTCCTCAAGGGGGCGAATCTCTTCATTGTTCAGTTTATCGGCAAAAAGCGGCAAAACTTTGCCTTTTTCTCCCACCGATTTGTAACACAGTGTAACAGTGGCGCCACACCGAGGTCAGAAGAAAGCCTTATTCTGACCTCATCTTTATTGGTGCCAAAAACGCAGAACACCGCCGGCCCCTCTCGGGTGCGGCGGTGCTGAAATACCGTCGTTCATATCGGTGTAAAGGCAGCGGCCTTCAGACTTTGATATTAAACAACGTCAGCGGCTCGTCCTGTTGCAAGTTTTCTGCCAACCTCAATGCTAGCTCATCCGGAATCTGGCGAATAACCTCTTTGGTCGACTGATCAACCACCTTTACGATCGTCTGGCCCAAATCATTATCCACTTCAAACTGCAGATCCCGCTGCACATTCTGAACAAAGTCGTTCAGTTGGCTCACCGCATCATCCAGTTGCTCCCGTGTGGCTTCATTTTGAGCCTGGAGCTTTTCAGCTTTGGACACGTCTGAAGTTGTCTGGGGATTCTGGGCCTGGCTGACCGCGGCGGGCGAACCAGCAAGGTCGGAGGCATTCCGGCCTTCGGCCTGAGATGACGAAATTGCCCGAGCCGGTGCTTGCTCACTGGTACGAACCAGCTTCAGATCCGGGCTGTTCAGGTTAACGTCATTCATAGCTTTACCTCACTATCCTCAAACGGCGTTCAGCCGGAACCCGAAGGTTCCAGCTGTTACCGCTAGCCCCTTACTGCAGGAGGGACAGAACCTGCTGCGGACGGGCGTTCGCCTGAGCAAGGACAGAGATACCAGCCTGCTGCAGTACCTGGGCCTTGGACAACTTCGCAGTTTCTGCCGCGAAGTCAGCGTCCAAAATTCGGCTGTTAGACGCACTCAGGTTTTCAGAAGTTGTAGCCAAGTTGGCAATCGTTGATTCAAACCGGTTTTGGATAGCACCCAGCTCACTTCGGAAGTCATTTACTGCTGTCAACGCAGAATCAACTCGCAAAATCGCTGTATTTGCATCCTCCACAGTTGAGACATTAGCCGTATTCAACGCATCATTGCCCAGGGCAAGACTAGTCGCGGTAAAACCAATATCAGTCGGGTTAGATCCACCCACAGTGATTTGCTCGGTAGCTGTGAGTCGGATTGAACCTCTAGCCGTAATGGAACCAACAGCTGCGGGGTTCAGAGCACTATTTACAGAGTTGTTATCACCAGCGGCTGCAGTCAGACCATCCGTTACGGCAGCAGGAGTACCACCGCCTGCATCAACCTCATCAATGATAATGTCGCGACCGTCCTCAGCAGAGAGAGTAACTCGGTTGTTGACACTATCAAAACTCGCGGTCACACCAGTTGCGGAGGCATTAGCATTGATCGCATCGACCAACACGTCTCCCGTCAGATCGTTACCACCAGTGTTATCACGATTGGTGAAAATCTGGGCGCCGTTAATACTAAGGTTGTACTCGTCTACCGCGGTTTCAGTTGTAAATCCGAATGTAACCTCTGTATCCGCATCAACTGTCAAACCGCCCACACCGGCTTGATTAATCGCTTCGGCCTTGGCGGCAGCGCTCGCTGCGGTGAGGCCAGCTGCCGCGTTCTCTGCAGTCGACGCACCGATTGTTACGGCATCACCTGTGCCGATTGCAATCGTCAGATCTCCTGTATTGAGAGCGTTTGCATCAACGCCAGTACCCTGCGCACCGACGGCCAAATTAGAATCGAAAGCGGCACCACCTACGTAGTCAGCGGTCTTTCCGATGTCTTTAGTCTGCGTACTAGTGGAAAGACCCAAGGAAATAGTCTCTCCAACATTGGCACCTACCTGGAATTGGGCATTACCGAAATTTCCGTCCAGAATTTTCTGACCGTTAAAGGCTGTTTGAGTCGAAATGCGGTCAATCTCATCCAAACGCGCCTGGACCTCCTGATCCAAAGCAGCTCGGTCGGAAGCGCTGTTAGTCGCGTTCGCAGACTGAACTGCGAGATCACGAATGCGCTGCAAGTTGTTGGTGATCTCATTAAGCGCGCCCTCTGCGGTCTGGGCCAGTGAGATACCGTCGTTTGCATTACGCTGAGCAACGTTCAGACCAGAAATTTGCGACTGAAACCGAGTTGAAATGGCCAGACCAGCCGCGTCGTCCTTGGCTGAGTTGATACGAAGACCAGACGACAAGCGCTGCAGCGCTTGGTCAGAAAGACTTTGCGACTTACCCAACTGATTCTGTGCAGACAGTGATGCAACGTTAGTGTTGATACCGAGAGCCATATTACTTCTCCTTCGACAGATGTCGTTATTTCATGGAAAAGGTCTGGCGCCCGATTTCAGTTTGGGAGCGCCGCCCTGTTACCCCATTTAACGGCTCCTCGTCCGGTTGCTTTAGAAAAAAATCCGTCGTTTTTGTTAACAAATGTAAAACCGGCAATTCGATTCCCATTCGAGCGGCAGCTAGTTGGCGCCAGAGGCTCTAGAGCCTACAAAACCAAAAATAAAACTCTTTTCTAAACAGACGACTAAGTGAAAAAACCAAAAACTGGCACAAGCTTCGCTTACCACCCAATAAAACGGCAATTAAACGAATTTCCGCCGGCAAGGTTCCTTTTTAAAAGCGGGTACCGAGCTTCCGGCACCGCTGAGCAGGGAGAATTGATATGCCTCAGGTCATTAACACAAACATTGCTTCGCTAAACGCACAACGTAACCTTAATGCCTCTCAGGGTCAGGCCAACGTGGCTCTTGAGCGTTTATCCTCAGGCCTGCGGATCAATTCTGCCAAAGATGACGCCGCTGGCCTTGCGATTTCCGAGCGTTTCCAATCTCAGATTTCTGGTCTCAACCAAGCACAAAGAAATGCGAATGACGGCATCTCCTTGGCGCAGACCGCAGAAGGTGCAATGGATGAAATCACCAATAACCTTCAACGCATTCGCGAATTGGCGGTCCAGTCCGCCAACGCCACCAACAGCATCTCTGATCGCCAGGCTCTGAATCAAGAAGTCCAACAACGGATTGACGAGATCAACAGAATCGCAAGCCAAACCTCGTTTAACGGCCTCAAAGTTCTCGACGGGACCTTTGGAACGCAGACATTTCAAGTAGGCGCAAATACCGGGGAAACAATCGGTGTGAGTGGACTGGATTCAAGAGGAAGTCAGCTCGGCGCCACCACAGGTAAAACAAGTGGCTTTACCTCACAGATTGTTCCTTTCCCACCAGTCGAAACGAACGCATTGGGACTGGACTATACAACGAACGTTACAGGCACCCTCACCCTTGACGGCACAAATGTTGCGATTTCCTACACTGGTGCGGCGGGTAACGATGCAACCGATCTTGCTGCCAGCATTCAAACCGCTCTGACCACACCTTTCCCAGACATTACTGTAACCGGAGATGCGACGAACGATACTTTGATATTTACAAACGCTTCCGGAGAAACACTACAAGCAACGCTTAACCTGACAGATGGCGTAACGCCCACCGCGAACACGTTTTCCCAAACCTTTGAATCAGGTGGTGGCTCTCTCGCAGATTTCTTCGAGGCAAACGAAGAAGCATCCATAGACTTCACTGTTAACGGTGTTGCATTTACCGCGAACAATGTCACCTCATTGAATGACCTGATTGGCGCAGTTAACGCCCGATCGAATGACACTGGCGTCGAGGCAAACCTTGACAGAACAAACCAGGAAATCATCTTCGCGTCACAGTTTGGTGAAGATATTGACGTTCAGTTCACCTCGGACCTGGATGGTGATGGCGCAGACGACATAAATTTCAACCAGTCGTACACCGCCGCCGCCAACACCGTATCGTTGAACGACACCGACATTTCAACGCCAGACGGAGCTGACCTTGCAATGATCTCGATCGATTATGCAATCGACAAGATTAATGGTTTCAGGGCTGAATTGGGCGCCGTACAGAATAGATTCGAATCCACCATCCAGAATCTGGCAACGACGTCAGAAAACCTCTCGGCCTCCAACAGCCGGATCCGCGATGCCGACTTCGCCGCAGAATCCGCCGAACTGGCCCGAACCCAGGTCCTCCAGCAGGCTGGCCTGTCCGTTCTGGCCCAGGCCAACGCAAGACCGCAGCAGGTTCTGCAGTTGCTGCAGGGGTAAAGATAAAGAGAGGAACCAAGAGGGCCCGGTGCAGACCAGGCCCTCTTTTTTTGGATAAAAATCGCATTCTTCATTAGATGTCTTGCTTCCTCAAACTGGCACACCTTTCGCAACACCTCCTTCAAAGCACGGCAAACCGTCAAAAACTGCAGACCTTTGCCGCTCCCAATTGCGGCTGTATTCACGAGGTGTCCCATGCAAGCCAAGCATCAAGTCCAGGTATCCCAATCCCAACAGGCCCAGGTTGCCCGCCTGCTTCTGCAGGCCAACCTTGCCTATGGGGAGTCCAACAGCAACGGCCTCAGCCATATCCGGCGGCTAAAGGCCCGGCAGGAATGCCGGGGCTATCTGAACGAGGCGCTGGCTCTGGAGCCGCAGAATGCCGGTGGGCTGGGATTGCTTGGCCGTGTGGAGATGGACGACGGGCAGCTTGAGAAGGCACACACCCTGTTCAACGCCAGCCTGGACCATCAGCCGGGCCAGGTTCAGCAGTATTGCAACCTGGGTTACTGGGCACTTAAAACCGAGCGACCGGCGCTTGCGGAGCAGTATTTCCTGCAGGCCCTGGAGTGTGACCGGCAATCTGCCGCCGCTTTCTGTGGCGTTGCCCATTCCAAGCGACTGCAGGGGCAGTTTGATGTGGCTTATTTGCATTATCGCAAGCTTCTGGAAACCGGCGCTGAATGGGATTCCGCATACAGCGGGATGCTCACTTGCGCCCAACATCTGGAAGTGAGCAAAGCCGATTCCGCACTGGCCCATGATGCGATCGCCCTGCTTCAGCGGGAGGGTTTGCCGCACCAGGAATTGGGTCGGTTTGTCGGCGCGATTATTCATCATCAATATGGCCTGGATAACCCGGACGCACAGATTTCACTTGAGGCCGCCAGCGAGGACGAATTGCTTATCCTTGCTCTCCAGAAAACCCTGATGCCCAATCCGGCGGTGGAAGAACTGGTTACCCTGCTTCGTCGGGCGATCATTGCCGAAGTGGCACAAACCGTTGAACTTCGGGACGAGCTGCAGCGCCTGACACTGGCCATCGCTCAGTACGCCGACAGAACCGGCTATGCCCTCGCTGCTGAAGACGACGAAGAACGACTGGTCTCAGCCATCAACGACAGCATCCAGGCCCAGTTTGCCCTTGGCGAGGAACAGGACGAACTCATCGGCTCTCTGATGATCACCGCAATGTATGGCGCTCTCTTCCATCAGCCCTTCGCGGTACAACTTGGCCAATGGAATCTCGTAGATTGGCCCCTGGCATTACAGCCAGTCCTGGCCGCCAGCTATTACGATCGGGCCGAAGAGGAAGCCATCAAGCAGAATTTCGATGAGAAGGCCGAGGAGCTTTGCCTGGCGAAGACCGATGTTCCCCAGGCATGGCCGTCCTGGTCCCGGTTGGCCTATCGTACCGAAAGCAGCCTGAAAACACTGATGGCCACTGAACTGGGGCTGGACACGGAAAATCTCCCGGCCACCCTTCGGATCATGGTGTGCGGTGCGCAGTCCGGCCAGCGGGCGATGGAACTGGCCAGCTATCTGGACGACGTGGAAGTGATCGCGGTGGATGAATCCCTGGCCAACATCGCCAAAGCCACACGCATGGCCAACGAGATGGGTATGGACAACATCGTGTTCTGGCCCTGGTCCATCGCCCAGCGTTTTGTGGCGGATGGCCACCAGGTGCACTGGATTGAAGTCGGTCGCCTGCCCTCACCGGCCATGACCACCCTTTCGCTTGCCGCCCTGGTTAACCAGGCCACTGGTTCTGGTGCAGTGGTGCACATGCACACTGCCATTGCGGAACAAACGGCTGGTGACAAACAGATTCGAAAACTGGTCAGTGAGCACAAGCTACAACCCACGCGACAGACATTGCGCCAACTCCGACGGATGGTTCTTGCCAATCGCAACGATGCCGCCTGGCAGGAACTGACCGCCGACGCTGATTTTTACAGCCTCGGGGGCTGCAGGGACCGATGGTTCCGGCCGCAGGACACAGCCCAACTGAAAGAGCTGATGGCCATGGCGAGTAACGAGGTGGAGTGGAAGCTTGTGAAAGCGCGGGATGTGGATGGCCACAGCCTCGCTACCGCACCGGTTCAGAAGCAGATCCAGGCGGAGGCCCTGGGCAGTGAAGTGCAGAGTCTGATGGGGCAGAATCTGAGCGTCTATTTCCTGAAGCGGCGGTGAACAGAAACCCGAGGTCAGATGCAGAGTATCATCTGACCTCGCTTCCGCACTCGGATCCTCAGATGTAGGGGATTAAAGACTCCCCATACAAATGAAGATCCTCAAGGATATGCCGCTTTTGCGGCGTGAGTTCCGGGTCTGCCGCCAGTCGCTGTAGTTCCTGAGCAAAAGCCTCCAGAGACCGCCAACCCTTCTTCGGGTGCATTAATCTCTGGCTGCGAAACTCCTCCCACCTTTCCATCTCTTCGCCCATCAGGCTACCCGGGTAATTCCGCGCCCGATAACGAAAGAGCAGCTCCTGCAAGCGATCGTCTTCGAAGGTCACCTCCAGCTCGCCAAGCGTCTCAACCGGCTGTTCCAGCACCCAGTTCAGCTTCTCGCGGTCAGTTTTGCTGATAAAGCCACCTGCATAGAGCTGTTCATCCGGGTCTGTCAGCTCGCTTTCGTGGGGCTGGTCGAAGGCCTCGGCAATTCTGGCGGGCAAATCCGGCGCCTTGCGCAGCATGGCCAGGTTGGCTCGCAGCGTGTCCCCGTCCAGGGCCAATTCTTCGAGGCGCTCCGGAGAAAGGGTGGATAGCATATTCGCCGGCGCCAGCACCGGGCACTTGTTCAATTGCACGCCTTTCAGAGGAAAGCGACTGACGCCCTCCCCCAATTCCGCCTGGGAAGTAAACACACGCTCACGAATCTGCTCAGCGCTAGCGGCGATCAGCTCGCTGGGGTCCTCGCGCAGGTCGTAAACAATCACCAGGTTCTTGTTAGTTGGATGCTCGGCCACCGGAGCAACCAGTGCACAGCATCCACGGGTCGCCGGGTACTTGGCGGATATGTGGAACACCGGCTTCATGGTGGCGGTGTCGAGCATGGCCCGGGCGGAGTGCTTGTCCTTGTTCTGCAGCACGAAATCAAACAGCCTGGGTTGCTTTTCCTTGATTAGCTTTGCAACGGCAATGGTCGCCTCCACATCCGACATGGCATCGTGGGCGGCTTCATGGGTGATCCCGTTGGCGACTGTCAGCGCCTCGAGTTTGAAACTGGGGCTGCCGTCTTCCTTGCGGGGCCAGTTGATGCCATCCGGGCGCAGGGCGTAGGTCAGCCGCACCATATCGATGATGTCCCAGCGGGAATTGCCATTCTGCCATTCACGGGCGTAGGGATCGCGCAGGTTCCGGTACAGGGTGTGGCGGGTGACTTCATCGTCGAAGCGCAGGCTGTTGTAGCCCACCACGCAGGTGCCGGGCTGGCTGAAGGCTTCGTTGATCCGGGCGATGAACTGGGCCTCGGGGAGCCCGTCTTCCAGCGCTTTTTGCGGGGTAATACCGGTAATCAGGCAGGCTTCCGGTGATGGCAGGTAATCGTCCGCCGGCTTGCAGTAAAGCACCAGCGGATCCTCGATGATGTTCAGATCCGCGTCCGTCCGCACACCGGCAAACTGGGAAGGCCTGTCATGAACCGGATCTACAC
>Ga0208919_1001452_pt1 | contig 13654 bp, 14 predicted proteins | sample 4_EtaG_FD_184076 | JGI IMG/M metagenome (GOLD analysis project Ga0208919, IMG submission 184076) | Marine viral communities from the Subarctic Pacific Ocean - 4_ETSP_OMZ_AT15127 metaG (SPAdes) (version 3) | ecosystem: Environmental > Aquatic > Marine > Oceanic | place: Pacific Ocean | collected...
ATTGATTTATGATTTTAGTGAACAAAATGCAAGTGGAACAATTTCTAGATTATTTATACCAAAACAATTAAGAGAAACCATTGGTGAGAACATTGGATTATATGGAACGACTACCTACAGAGCCATGATAGATTCTAATTATGTAGTTCCAAAAGATTTTAAAAAAGCAGCCATCAAAGAAATTCGAGAAAAAATACCAGGTCTTGAATCTAAAAATGCTGCTGAAAGTGCTTTTTCTAAGTTAGTTAATCCTGGCAACTCTAAAGGAACTCAAACTCCAGAGATGTTTATGGAAGGTATAAATTTTAGTTCATTAAAAGGAAAGACATTAAAAGATTTACCAGCAGTAAGAAAGGCTATGGGAGAAGTTACTGCACTTGATTATTCTAAGTCTAGTGATTGGAAAAAAGCATTACTAGACGAATCTGTTGCTGCCTCAGAAACTATGTCTAAGCTTGGAGCTTTAGCTGGAAAATCAAAAGCTTTTGAAGAAATAAGATTTTTAAACGACACAGCTGAAGCAACTGGTAGAACAACATTTTTAAAAACAGCTGAAGAATTATTTCCAAATGGCAAGATAACAGACCCTGCCCCTTACATTGATGGAGTTCAATATTTTAAATTTGGAGAAGATGCAGGACATTTAAACAATACTTTTGCACCAGAAGTTTTTCATGAAGCTTTAAATGAAACTGCAAGTCAATGGTTAAAAAATGTTCCTCCTCCATTACAAAAAACATATCAAGGACTTCTAGGTTTAAAAGCCATTTCTCAATATGGTAAAACCATTCTTGGTCCCACTGCTCAAATAAGAAACAATACCAGTGTTCCTTTTATGGCTATGATGAATGGTAACTTGGGACCGAGTGGTAACTTTGCAAAGAATTTTAAGTTAGCTTTTGCTGGAATATTTGATCCTAAAGGCAAAGCAAAACTTGCTGATCAAATAAAAGAAGCATCTGAATATAATCTGATGGTTGGTAGAGGAACTCAACTACAAGAAATAGCTGACGTTGCTGCTTTTTCAACTAATAACATGGAAATTCTAGGAAGATTAAAAGCAAGACCAATAGGTGAAATCATGACCAGGTTAAAAGAAGGACCGCTTGGTATTGCAGAAAGAGCGTACACAGGATCAGATAACGCTGCTAGGTTAATTAACTGGAGTGGAGAACAATCAAAACTTTCTAAGGTTATAGTTAATTCTACAGATGACACAGTGCTTCCAATAACTGCTGGTAAGAACATGTCCGATCCTCAAATTCAAAGTCTTATAAAATTAAATGATAAAGGCCAACCTGTTATTAATGTGGGTGAATTAAAGGCTGCTGGAGATACTGTTGTAGATAAGTTTATTAAAGGTGAAGCTGCTGACATAGCATTGAACGTAACACCTACCTACTCAAGAGTTCCAGAGATAGTAAAAGAATTAAAATACTTACCAGTCATAGGTAACTTTACAGCTTTCCCTGCTGAAATAATAAGAAATACAGTTAACACTATGTCTAGAGGCATAAAAGAACTTGCGAGCAATAGTGTTGAGTTGCAAAAAGTAGGTGCCAGAAGAATAGCTGGTGGTATGACAGTAACTGTTGGCATACCTACTGGTCTAACAGCTACAGCAGTAGCTTTAACTGGAGCTGAAGAAGAAAAAATAGATGCTTATAAAAGATCCTTTGCTGCTCCTTGGGAAAAAACAGCTACATTAATTCCTACAGGAACTGATAAAGCAGGTAACATCACAGGCTTCTATAACTTTAGTTACACCAATCCATATGATTTCTTACAAAGGCCTGTTAAAGCTATATTTAATGCTGTTGCTGAAGGAGAAAAAAACGAAGAAAATTTAATGAGAATATTAACTGATTCATCCTTCGGAATGGTTGGTGAAATGATTGATCCTTTTGTTTCTCCGAGTTTAGGAGCAGCATCTATAGCAGAAGCATATGAAGGCAAAACAGCAACAGGTAAACTTATTTACAATGAATCAGATTCACCTGGAGAAAAAGTAATGAAGGGAATGCTTCATTCATTTAATGCTGTTTCTCCAACTGCAACTCCTATTAGATTTGAAACTGACGCAGATGGTGTGCAAGTTGTACCAAAAGATTTTATTACTGCAGCAGCATCATTAGCAACTGGAACAAAAGGTGTAATTTCACCAAGAGGTAAACCAATTGATGTTGCAGAAACAATGGTATCTGCTTTTTCTGGAATTAAAGTAATTAAACCTCAACTTGACAGATCGCTTTACTACAAAGCAGCTGAAGCTAAACGAGCTATCAGAGAAACAACCAATGAATACAACCGGCTTTTAAGATCTAGTAACAAAAGAGATGCAGATGAATTTATTCAAGGTTATATAAATTCAAATGAGTCTAGGTACAATTCTTTACGAACACTTTATACAGCTATTGAAGATGCAAGAAAGCTTGGTTTAAAAACTTATGAAATAGACAAACAATTAAAAATAGCAAAAGTTGCCAATAGAGACATGGTGATGGCAGGACTATTTAATCCGATAGAAATCAGTGATGAAATGATGAATTTTGCTTTACTAGGTACAGAAAGAAAAGCTGCTCAACCACTACCTATAGGTAAATTAGGAACAACTAGAGCAAACTTAATTGCACAAAGTTTGCAAGGACAATTTATAGATCCTAGTGTAAAATCTACAAGTCCTTCAAGAACAAGAGCAGCAGATGTTTTAAGAGAGGAGGAACTGAATAAAATTCTTACAGGAAAACCTTAAACTTGGAAATAGATTTACCATTAGAAGTCTTCTACTCAAAGAATAAGAAGTTCATTCTCAACTTAAACAACTATCGCAACGCTCACTACCGGGTGTTATCCACAGCTAAAAGAGTTTATTCAGATAACCTTGTGCCTAGACTAGAAGGCTTTGATAGCTTTTCTGAGCCAGTAGTTTTAACTTACACTTACTACGCTAGAAGTAAAAGAAGATTGGATGTTAGTAATCCTTGTTCAATCATAGATAAGTTTGCGTGTGATGCTTTGGTAAAAGCTAATATTCTAGAGGATGACAGCTTCGATCAGATAAAAGAAGTGGTGTATAAGTTCGGTGGTGTGGACAAAGACAATCCAAGGTGCGAGCTAGTAATAACTAAAATGGAACCCCTGTCTGAACCCAAGGCTTGATTTCAACTATTGTTCCTTTTAAACACCTCTTAATCCAATCAGCTTTTTCTAATACATCCATAGGGAACCCAGAGTTAACCACCTGAATCAACTCTTCACTAGAGTAGAAGTTAGTATCTTCAGAACTTTTGTCAGCTGGAACGTTAACAAATCTAAAGTCATCTTTCTCATACACAACTATGTCCTCATCTTTCTCTATAAGTGTGGCCGGTATTAATTCTGGAATATAGTTATGACGCTTACATCCTTTAGTCTGACGATCAGTGCTAATCTTTTGATTGTGTTGAACGCAATGCCAATGAGCGTCTCCCTTATCTATATCTACTTTTGCAAACCGACATGAACGACAGTGCATTTTGCCAGGCAAAGCTCTGCCTAAGTAAGAAGCTTGTTGCCCTGAAGTCATGTAACTGCGAATGCGATAGTCAGTCTCAGGTATGTAATTTTCTGGTGGTGACTCAGACAATAGAACGTTTTTAGCTTTCTCAATTAAAGAATCAAATAGATCTTTATCAAACTCTACGATCTCAGTATATAAGTCTGAGTTATTTTTATTATAAACAATAGCTATAGCATGTTTGAACTTAAAGAATCCCATGTATAAATGCAATTGAGCAGCGTATTCATCGGACCATTCACAGTAGCTACCTAGTTTATTTAGGTTGTTAAAGCGATTGTCGTTAGCTGTCTTGAACTCTAGTAGATATGGGTTGTCTTGATCCAAACCCGGAAGATTATTCGCTACACCATCTATATGGCCTTTAACGTGCCCTCCTAGAGCTTTTGTTTCAAACTGCTTCCCATCCTTGTCTACATCATAAATCGTTGCACCAGGTATCTTTCTGAGCTTCCTAATGAGATCATCTTCCACTACGTTACCTAGATCTAACAAACGCAATACTCTAGGCTCCCAATCATCTGGCATCAACCAACGATAACGCATCCATACTAAACGTTGATTAGGATTACCAATACCACTGATACCTAAGTAAAACCTTTGATGTTTTTTTTCATCTAATTCAACCTGGTCTAATAGATCATGAACGATTGTCATAGCTTTATTCTCTCATTATTTTTATTTCTAATACCAATGACGTTCTCATACTGACCTTGCTTTTGCACAACTATCTCAGCTATAGAGTCAAAGGCTCCATTATTTATCAACTCAGCAGCCATCCATGCTTGCTTCGGAGATCCCCATTCGTTAGTAATCTTCTTCCATTTACGCACAGCCATGTGGTGTGCAGTGGGATGTCCAAACATAAGAGGCATCTTCTTAGGAAAGAACTCATTGCCTACTGTAAAAATTACCTGACAGTATTCACTTCCACTTTTTGATTTAGTTACTTTAGCAAATATGTCTGTTACAGGTTTAAAGACTGGCTTGGATTTAGCTCTTTCGTCTGAAAGCACAGCTTGTTTTTCTGCTTTGGTCCTTCTTGCTACCTCTCTTTCTTTCTTAGTCCATAAAGATTTAACTTGTTTTGCCTCAAAGACTTGTCCACATTCAACACATGCTTTAGCTGATGGTGAGTTGATTGCATTACAAGATGCACAAATCTTAGGACGATACCTACCTTCAGACTCTCCAGGCGATACTTCATCTAAACATCCATGTCTAGCAACGTTCTCTCCATAATCTAGAAGCAAGCAGTTTGTTTTGTCTTCGTGTATTCTCATGCCTCTGCCACACATCTGGACATACAGTCCTACGCTTTGTGTTGGTCTAAGTAATGCTATGCAATCTGTTCTAGGAGCATCCCATCCTTCTGTAAGTACACCAACATTACAAAGAGCGTGAATCTTGCCAGCTTCAAAGTCAGCAAGCGTTTGATTACGTTCTTTAATAGGTGTCTCTCCGGTTATAACAGCAGCACTAATACCATACTGTTTCAAATATTGTGTCATCTTTTCAGCGTGTAAGACTGATACACAAAAGAATACAGTAGCAGTTCTGCCTTTAGTGTAAGCGTTATCAATCCAATCACTTACCACTTCTACTATGGTTTCATCCACCATAGCTACTTCTTCTAGTTCTTTCTCCCTAAAGTCTCCATTTTTAAACTTAACACTAACAGCTCCAGCATCAATAATAGCTCTATCATTTACAGCATAGGCCGAGAGCCTACATAAATAGCCCTCTCTGATTAATTCTGGTATAGATACACTGTAGGCTAGACCTTTAAAGAAATGGTCCTTACGCTTGCCGTATATGTATCCTTGACCCATTCTGTAGGGTGTTGCAGTGCAACCCATAACCTTCATGTCTCCACGATCAGATAACTCAGTGATAATCTTTTGATACCTGGTGTGTGATGTAGGCGGTACGTTGTGTGCTTCATCTATAATCATGTAGTCAAACTTTCCAACCTTGGCTAGTCTTTTGGGTGAAGCCAATGTATCTCTGCTGGCTATTAGTATCTGTGCATCATGCTCAAAGCGTTTCATTCCTGCTGCTAATACTCCAACTGGAGCATCAGGCCATACAGATTTAAGTTTCTTTTCTGCTTGGTCTACTAATTCTTTTCTGTGTGCTAAGACAATAAACCTAGCTCTAGGGTCTTTAGCCAACACTTCTTTAATAAAGTGAGAGAAGATAATCGTCTTCCCAGCTGCAGTAGGTAATGCAATTAAAGCATGTTCGTTAGATGGTTTGGTTTCAAACCAATGGTGTAGGGAATCTATTGCATCCCTTTGGTAGTATCTTAGTTTCATTAGTGAACTGAACCATTTTGAGATTCATTGAAGTCAAAGAAAGCTTGCATAAGATCCTGGTCAATCTCATTATTCTCTAGTTTTTCTAGAAGCACTCCAGATATAAGGCCCATAGCATCAAATGTATTATCTGAGTGTCTTAATATTAACTCTATAGTGAATTGTAAAAGCGTAACGACTGTCGTCTCAGAATCCAAATCAAGCTTGCTCCATTTATCAATGCAATTAGCTAGATCTTGCATCACCAGGTCTGATGTCCTCTTGTCTAATACTTTTATTAAATCTTCATCCATGTTTTTCCTTGTGTATTATTAACACATTATCATATACGTTATAATAATGAAGGCGAGGAGCAGTTGAAGCATTACTCAGGTCATTGAGAGCATCAACCACTCGCTCGGTTATCTCATCACAGAGTCCCTCTCTCCTAACAAAGTGACCTGTTAATGTAACTCTGCGATGAAATTCTTTTACTTGTCCCAATCAAACCCATCGTCATCGTCATCAGTAGATGCGACAGCTTCGACAGGTGTTTCTGGGGCAGGTGCTGATTGTTGAGGTGCTGGTTTTGATTCAGCTTTAGGATTGAACTTGGCGATAACGTTTTTGTCATCCCATTTAGTTCCATCGCCTTTATCTTGACCAACCTCTATCTTTAGAGTGGCATCAAAAGGAACGTTCATCATGCTCTCAAGAGCTTCAAGGTTGAAGTTTTCAACGTCAGGATTTAAGCCCATAGCTTTTCTCCAATTACGAATCTTTCCTTTAGATACATTCAGGCCATTACCTTCTAGCATAAAGTTTTCCCAAACTTTTCTGCCAGCGTATTGAGGACCAACAACTTCAAAAGTTATATTGATCATCCTATGGTTGTTGGCTTTGCTTTTCCTAGCTTCCCAGGTTTGTCCAACTAATTCGTAATCTCCAGCTGGCATAGGTCCTATTGAACTCGTATCAAGTTCTTCAACATCAGTTAAATTAATTTCAAAATCACTCATTTTTTTACTCCTGTTTTAGATTTTAATGATTCTTTCAAAGCAGTCATGAAGGCACTCCACTCTAGTTCTAAAGGGGCACTCCCCAAATCAACTCTAGACTTAGCGTCAAACGAAGCTGCATACTTATGAAACAACTTTCGCTTGCCATAAGACACGCCTCTAGTAGTTTCTTTAAAGCCCTGTCCACTTGTACGAGTTGTTACCTCGTAGTTCGCAAACAGATTAAAATCTACCCATTCTTTTATCATTGCTGATACTTTCTTGTGTAGATTCAATTCCCAACGATCATAAGGTTCTCTCTCAGGATCGTTAAAAGTTCTTATGGATACATGTGATAGTAAGACGATGTTCATCTTCTTCTTCTTTCCCAGATCATCAAACATAGCTAGTAATGAACGATATAGTTCTGATGCTTCTGTGTATCCTTTACCAAAACCTAGAGCTTCAATTGATTTGACTGAATGATTCTGGCACACCTTCTGATGTATCAGTTTCTCAGCCCAATCAGTCGTATCAAAGACTAGGGTCTTGTAATCGTGTTCTTCATGCAACAATGTAGAAATTTGTTTTAATACATCATCATAAGCCTGGCACAAAGGAAAAGATGGCACGTCAATAAAGTTTGTTCCATCTTCTGTCTTAATAAATATTGGTCTAGGTGCTTGTGAAGCAAAGGTGCTTTTACCAATGCCATTAGTTCCAGACACATTGATTTTTAGCGTAGGCACTTTGATTCCTCTCTCTACTGTTTCTAATAAACTCATTTATCTATCCTCCTAAGTAAACTTCTAATTTTTTTCTTTTCTAAATGATCAATATCAAAATCATAAGCGGAAAATTCATAACCTCTCGGTGTGGTTTTATATGACTTAGGTATGTCACCTGTTTTAATTGCGTAGGCAGCTACCAATAAATACCAAATTAAAGATTGGTCATCTTCATGTAGCTGTTCTAATATTTTTCTTGCGGATGGTCTTGGGATTGTACTCATTTCTTATCTCCCTTCAATGGATCTATGAATTGTATGTAAGGCCTTTCATTAATCTTGGTTTGCAATCCCTCTTGTATCTTGTCGTATACATCTTGATTCTCTTCTGCAATCTTTTTTGATTTAACTGTATCTTCTACGTATTGAATCTTAAAAGGGAACATACTCTTAGGTAGTTCTTTCTTTACCTTACAAAGAAAGTCTTGATCCCAGGATCTTGTAACTCTGTATTGCACTCTAATATCTAATGGAATCACATTGTCCAAAGGGACCCTGGTAGATCCACCAGTATTAGAAAGTTTCTTGATATGCTTTTGTATCTCAGGACGAGAAGCAATTTCGTTATCCAGCTCTGCACTGGCTTTTTTTAAATCAGCTTGCATTGTTAAATTCTTTTTCTTTTCTTTTAACAAATCTGCAAGGCAGAGAATACTAAGATTTTTCTTTTTCATTATCAGTCTCCAAACTTTTAATACCTTTATATTAATGATATTAAATTTGTTGTCAAGAGAATACTTTACAATTTGTCAGTAAAGAATTATTATAAAGAAGCTTTGTGGAAAGCACGACACGTTTCAAAAATACTTTGCCACCCTAGACAAAGTATCCACATAAACTTGAAGCGTGTCACTTTATTAAAACAGGAGAGACATGAATTTAAAAGATTATATAGAAAAGAGGGGTGAAGAACCTTTAGCTAAAGAGCTAGGTGTATCTGTTGATACAATCAAGTCTTGGAGGTATGGCAATAGGCAACCCTCTGTAAATCAGGCAAAGAAACTTATTAAGTTAACCGGGCATGCTTTGGATTGGGAAGGCATCTATGGATCTATAGAGGGGTAGTATGTCTCTCGATTTACAATTCAATCTTGTTGGAGACGAGATCGATGATAGGTCACGAAAAGATATGTTGGCTTCATATTATGAAAACAACTTTCATCTAATACCTTGTGGCTCACGAGACGATGTAATCCCAGATTACTTTAAAGCAAGACATCCCAACGAAGAAGAAGATGTTTTAATAAAGCGATGGTCCAAGACACCAAGAGTCAAATGGTCTGACTACATTACAAATCAACCTAGCAAAAACGATATAGGGAATTGGTATAAACAATTTCCTAAATGCAATTGGGCAGTGGTAACAGGCATTACCTTTGTTGTATTAGATGCAGACTCACAAGAAGCTTGTGACTTTGTAGAATCTGGAAAGATCACAAGGACTACACTCAAACAAAAGACTCCTCGTGGTGGCTATCATTACTTCTACGCAATCAATCCAAATCTTACGATACGAAATACAACAGGACGATTAGATATTAGAGGAGAGGGTGGCTATGTCATGGTCAGTCCTTCTAATAAGTATATGTTTGAAACAGTTGATAACATGATTATAGATTCAATAGACGATCTTCCAATTCTTAACAGTCAAGACATGAATGTTATCTATGACTTTAATAATGATGGAAAGATTATTTTAGATAGCAAGACACCTTTATCCCTAGATGGTGTGCAATCTGGAATGCGTAATGACACGCTTGCAAGATTGGTAGGCAAGTGGATCTTGGAAGGCTGGGGAATGCGTGAAGTTCTTATCAAAGCATTAGATTGGAATCAAACCAACAACCCACCTATGAGTGTGCAAGAGGTATTGCATACAACCAATAGTATTTGCACAGGCCATTTAAAAAGAAACCAGGATCATACTGATGTAGGCATACTTAAATGGAACACAAGTCAATGGCAAATACCTTTATCAGATGAACTTAAAGAGATCATGGATCAAGAAGATCCTATTGATCAGCAAAAGAAAAAAACAACAGTTGAAAGAGATCCATTAGGTTTGAAACCTTTTAATGATCCTTTCTGGGATACGATGGACTCAAGTCGCATCGAACAGTTTTGGGGAGATGCATTTATATTTGAACAATCAAGAGTCTTATTGTTAGGTAAGCCAAAGATAGGTAAGTCTCATTGGTTAGGGGCATTTGCTGCATCTGCCACGACAGGCACAGAGTTTATGGGAACACAATTCTCTAGACCTCTTAAAGTCATGTGGCTACAGGCAGAGATTATTCATGAGTTCTTAAAGAAGAGAATAGAAATGTATTACAAACCTTTTCATCATGACCCAGAACTATATAACTTGGGCAAGTCAAACCTGATAGCATCAGGCAGACTTAGAAAAAACATTATGAGGGACAGTGATATGGATGCTATAGCAGAAAGTATTGAGTATCATAAGCCTGACCTATTAATGATTGATCCTATTATTAACTTCTTTAGTGGTGAAGAAAACTCTAACTCAGAGATTCATGAGATGTTATCTAGGATAGATAAGTTAATAGATTTATTCAAAGTAGCAGTCATCATTGCTCATCACACAGGTAAAGAAAGGGCAGACGATCTGTCGTTCATGTCAGCTCGTGGTGGTAGTGCCTTTGCTGGTTGGATGGATTCAGGTATCAAGCTGTCAGGTACAAAGCCTAACGTTTCATTGTTCTACGAAGCAAGAAATGCAAGAGAACCTGATCAACATCTAGCTTACTTTGACTTTGAACGTGGCTTCTTCAGGATTGTGGATGCACAAGACAGTCCTGATGAAGTAGAGATAGCTAGAGTCATAGCTGGAGCAATGAGTTCGTATAAGTTCTATACAAGGCAAGACCTAGAGCTACTGGCTAGAACTGCATTGAAAGAGAAAGACTTAGCTTCAGGAGAAAGAGCAGCAAGATATGGTGTATCACATGTTCAAAAGTATCTTGGAGATAAGGTAAAAACACATAGCGTACCAGGCAAGAACACTTGGTATTACTTAGAAGATAATCAAATGGAGAAACCTTGGGGTAAAAATGACTCTTCCAAATAAAAAATACAACATTATCTATGCTGATCCGCCTTGGACTTATAAAGTTTGGTCAGGCAAGGGTAAAGAAAAAAAATCTGCTGAAAATCATTATGACTGTATGGATATAGAAGATATATATAATTTACCAGTACAAGATATTGCAGATGATAATTGTGTTCTTTTATTGTGGGTTACATATCCTTTATTAAAAGAAGGGTTGGAAACAATAGAAGAATGGGGATTTACTTACAAGACTTGTGGATTTAGTTGGGTAAAAAGAAACAAGAAAGCTAACAGTTGGTTTTGGGGATTAGGACATTGGACCAGAGCGAATAATGAGATATGTTTATTGGCAACTAAAGGTAAACCCAAAAGGGTATCAAAATCAGTACATCAAATAGTTGACGATAGAATAAGAAAACACTCACAAAAACCAGATGTAGTAAGAGATAAAATTGTAGAACTGGTTGGAGACCTACCACGCATAGAACTGTTCGCAAGAGAAACAGTAGATGGTTGGGATAGTTGGGGTAATGAAGTTGATTAAATTACCTAATAAGAAGTACAGTATTATTTATGCTGATCCACCTTGGAAGTACAAGGAGAGTTGGGGAAATGGTAGCAATGAACACACCTATCCCACCATGACCAATAAAGATATAAAAAATATGCCTGTAGCAGACATAGCAGAAGATAAAGCACATCTATATTTATGGGTTACTAATCCGTTTATTAAAGAAGGTTTAGAAGTCTGCGAGTCATGGGGGTTTGAATATAAAACCCTATTGACATGGATAAAGACCTACAAAGACGGAACACCTGAAATGGGTATGGGTTATTACTTTAGAGGTTGCACCGAACATATTATTTTTGGTGTAAAAGGAAAAATGAAGTGTACTAATAAAACAACCAAAAATATGTTTATGGAAGTCAACCCAAGGTTGCATAGCCAAAAACCAAGTAGCACAAGAGATTTAATTGTAAACTCAAGCGGTGATCTTCCACGCATAGAACTATTCGCTAGGCAGAGAGCAGAAGGCTGGGATAGTTGGGGTAACGAAGTATGAGTAACAACATAGACATTCAACTACCAAACAAAAAATATAACACAATAGTTCTTGATCCGCCTTGGGATATATCAATGACAGGTTTGGTTAAAACAAGAAAAAACAGAAAAACAAAATTAGATTATCCAACAATGACTATTGAAGAAATAAAGGCATTACCAATAGGAGATATAGCAAATTTAGGTTGTCATGTTTACACTTGGACTACTAATAAAATGCTTCCACATACCTTTGATGTATTAAAGTCTTGGGATGTTAATTATCATTTAACTATGGTTTGGAATAAACCAAATGGCATGATGCCTTGTTTTGGATATAAGTTTGCTACAGAATTTTGCTTATTAGGCTTTTACAAAAAACCAATGCAGAAGTTTAAAAGTATGGCAAAACTTAATCATATAATTTGCCCTAGTCAAAAACCACACTCAACAAAACCACAAGAATTTTTTGATTTGGTAGAAGATATGTCGCCTGATAATTATTTAGAAATGTTTGCTAGAAATGAAAGAGATGGTTGGGATGTATGGGGTAATGAGGTTAGTGATGATTAAGATATTACATGGTAGTTGTTTAGACAGACTTAAAGATCTAGAAGATCAATCTATTAATACTTGTATTACCTCTCCGCCTTATTGGGGGTTGAGAGACTATGGCGAAGGCAAACAGTTAGGTTTAGAAGAAACACCTGAAGAATTTGTTAATAACTTAGTTGAAGTGTTTAGAGAAGTAAAACGAGTGTTGCGAGATGATGGCACAGTTTGGTTAAATCTTGGTGATAGTTACGGACAACAAAAAGGCAAAGGATTTAACGCAAATTCAAAAGAAGGTTACGTTGTAAGCAGAAGAAAAGAACTTCAAGAAAGACAAGGAAATATTGAAGTAAAAACAAATTTACCACCTAAAAATTTAGTTGGAATACCTTGGCGAGTAGCGTTTGCCTTACAAGCTGATGGTTGGTATTTAAGACAGGATATTATTTGGCACAAGCCTAATCCCATGCCAGAAAGTGTTAAAGATAGATGCACAAAAGCACATGAATATATATTTTTATTGAGTAAGAGTCGTAAATATTATTGCGATATGGAATCTATTAGAGAGCCAATAAAAGAATCTAATAAAGGATTTATTATGGCTAGGGCAAGAACCGCACAAGGAGCTTTAGGCGGGAAAAATAAACATAATATGGAAAAAAGAAATTATAAAGAAATTAAAGGTGCAAACAAACGCTCAGTTTGGACAGTCACCACCAAACCATTTAAAGGAGCACACTTTGCAACCTTCCCTATGGATTTAATAGAGCCATGCGTGTTAGCAGGTTGTCCTGAAGGTGGTACGGTTTTAGATCCCTTTGGTGGTAGTGGAACTACGGCTTTAGTAGCCAATGGACATAATAGAGATGCTGTATTGATTGAAATTAACGAGGAATACATAGAGATAGCAAAGAAAAGATTAGGTGTTGGCACTGATCTTTTTAATAAGATTGAGATTAAAGATGATTAAGATATTAGATGTGTGTTCCGGGATAGGAGGATTCAGCCTTGGACTAGAAGCTACAGGTGGTTTTGATACTGTAGCCTTTTGTGAGTATGATGAGTTCTGTCGTAAAGTATTAAACAAACATTGGCCTGATGTGCCAATATATAAAGACCTAAAGGAGATTGGAAATGAACCAACAAGACTTATTCAAGAATTCGACCTCATCTGTGGAGGCATCCCCTGTCAGCCGTTCTCCCTCGCCGGGAAGCAAAAAGGCAAGGAAGACGACAGACACCTCTGGCCGTACATGTATGAAATTATTAAGCACAAAAAACCCACTTGGGTCATTGTCGAAAACGTTGGTGGCTTCGTCAACGTGGCACTCGATGATGTGTGTCTTGACTTG
>Ga0208919_1001453_pt1 | contig 13639 bp, 19 predicted proteins | sample 4_EtaG_FD_184076 | JGI IMG/M metagenome (GOLD analysis project Ga0208919, IMG submission 184076) | Marine viral communities from the Subarctic Pacific Ocean - 4_ETSP_OMZ_AT15127 metaG (SPAdes) (version 3) | ecosystem: Environmental > Aquatic > Marine > Oceanic | place: Pacific Ocean | collected...
GGTAATAAGGAAAACACTATTTTTATAGTGTAAAACCTAACAACTTTTTTGAAGATTATTCTCACATTGCATATTTTTAGAGCGGCTTCCGCCGCTCCTATTGTTTATTTGTGAGACATTTTACGAATGCAAACCAACGCTGCTGAACCAATTGATGGTTCTTTGTAGACCTTCTTGAATGTCTACAGAAGGAGACCAACCCAAATCATAAGCACGTTGTATTTCTGGTCTACGTCTTGTCGGATCGTCCTCTGGTAGCTTCTCAAATTTGATTTCACTTTTGCTATGTGTCATATCAATAATCAAATCTGCTAGTTGTTTGATTGTAATCTCATTGGGATTCCCCAAGTTGACAGGCCACCAAGGACCTTTCACTTCATCCATGACTTTGATCATCCCTTCGATCAAATCATCCCTATAGCAAAATGATCTTGTCTGGCTGCCGTCTCCGTAGATTGTTATGTCACGATTGTTGAGTGCCTGATTGATGAAATTGGATACCACACGACCATCGTTTTTGTCCATCTTAGGTCCGTATGTATTGAAGATCCGGACAATCTTGGATTCTATTCCAAATTCACGGTGATAGTCATTGAAAAGACATTCGGCTGCACGTTTCCCCACATCATAGCATGATCGAATGCCTATAGGATTAACATTCCCCCAGTCATCTTCATTCTGGGGATGGTTCAAAGGCTCGCCATAAATTTCGCTGGTAGATGCCTGTAGGATCTTTGCATTTTTTCTGCAAGCCATATCAAGCATATTGATAGAACCCTGAACTGAGGTCTTCATGGTTGCAATTGGATCTTCTTGATACCGAATTGGAGATGCGGGACAGGCTAGGTTATAAATTTCATCAATAGGATCCCAGAATTTCACATCATTATTTTCTGTTATGTCGCACTGTATGAATTCAAATGTATCACGCTCAAGGAGAGGCTCTATGTTAGAGTGTTTACCGGACAGAAGGTTATCCATACAGATAACCTCATCCCCTCTATTCAGTAAAACTCTGCAGAGATGAGAACCTAGAAAACCTGCTCCGCCCGTCACTATGATCCTTTTAGTCACTTGATATTTCCTCTAAATAAATTTTGATATTGTGTTTTGCTGCAACTGTTTGTAATCGGTATATGTATCTTGATTCTGATCTTTTATCCTTGATCAATAATATGATGGCTGGTTTTCTATTTGTAACAGCCGCATAATATAAGGACTGACCAATAGCTTCCGCCCACTTTCTTGGCCACTCAACTTCAATGGCATATTCATCGTTAAGCAAGTCGACACGAGTCATGTCCCATAGGATAACTTCAGTTTCAGCTTTATACTTCGCTGCCAATCTCCTAGTCTCCTCCACTTCTCCAGCGAATGTGGAGGAGCAGAGGAGGAGTAGGATAAGGATCAAATTTCGCATCTCTTTTCCTTAATTTGTTTCAGTTCAGTGACAAGGTCACCAATGGTCATTTGGAAGGAGCTTAGTCTCTTCTCGGAAAGTTTCCGAAGAAGTTTCATTTGTACACCTAACAAATCCTCTTCTATGGCTTTTGGGGCATGGTCGTATTGAATATCAACGGTGATAGTGTGCAGGAGGTAGTCTAATTCTGATATGAGATTTAAGGCTTGCTTGTAGTCTTTTTCAAATTGCTCTTTTTTATATTTCATCGGATTGATCCTTTTTCTTATTATCGAGTTGAAATGATTTTGAAATGAGCAGTTTCATATCTTGCTCAGGATATTCCTCTTACCAAATTGGGTGATACTCAGTTTCCACTGAATCAGCTGCCACTTCCTCTTGTCTGCGGGCTTCACCTTGGTTCATCGCCAAGACCCATGAGTGCCAAGAAGTGTTTGTGTAGTCAAAGTCAATCAAAGATTCAGTTTCCATCATAGCTTGAAACATTTTGATTAACTCATCCTTCAAGTCGATTTGTGGATTCGCATCTTCCGTAGGCTCGTGTCCCAGAACTTTGTAAGCCTCTTTGTGCCGTTTGAGACTTCGTTCGGCAAAGTCATCCATAGCTGACTGGTAATGCTCTTTGTCAAAGGCAAAAAGATGAACATGCATACCTTCTCGCCATTCAACCACAACCCTCTTTTTATCTTCGCATTGATAGCCCAAGAATTTGGCCATTGTTGGATTTTCATCCCAATCTATGAATCTGTGGCACTTTCTTTCCAGAGACCTTATAGCCCGTTCTGCTTTTTGAACACCGTCAAATGCATCCGTATCAGCCCATGTTAAAAAGGTGTGCCGAAAAGGACTATCTACTTCCAATTTTGCCCAATGCTTGCCGCGTGTTTTCCATTCACCGTAACTCATGATTTTGATCCTTAAGTTTGAATTAACTTGATTAACTTTGATGCTTTAAGCATATCAAATAAATCGTCAATAAACAGCACTATATCTTCACTTTTTAGAAATAATAAGAAAGTAATTAGAAAACACTATTTTTATAGTGTAAAACCTAACAACTTTTTTGAAGATTATTTAAGAATGAGCCTTTTTTACACTTGCTCAGGTGCAGAGCATCAAACATTTGATGACAATCAAATGTATCTGGATTTCCTATCAACAGCACACTCATTTTCTATTTCGTTCCATACCTTTTCGACAAGAGCGGCTACTTCAGATTCAAGTCCCTTCTCTTGTATCCCTCTGATGAGTTTCTCACGAGTTGCTTTAATGTCGAAATCATCAGCGTTGATTGTCTGCTTAGTTTTGGTCCAGTATTTTTCTGATATAAGATAATCAATGCATGAACCAACATCATCAATGCCGAAAGAATGGTACAGAGGTATTACAATCTCACGTAGCCTTCCTGTGAACCGATTCTTCTTGACTTTGATTTTTGAATTGATACCAATTTCACGATCCTTTCCTCGGACTGCCTTCTTCATCTGCCCTGCTTTGGAGGACCATATCTCCAAATGAGCATAGAATCTTAAAGCGTGACCGCCGCTTCTGGTCTTTGTCTCGAAACCAAAACCAATGTTATCACGGGTCTGATTTATAATGATTAATATGGAATTTGTTTTTCTAAGGTGAGGAAGAATTTTACGCAGATGGCTTGAATTGGTTTTAGCCTTACCGTCCCCATATGAACCTGCAGTTGTCTTTCCTTTTCTAGCAGCTTCCTTTTGTTCGTCAAATTTATCTTGCTCGGCTTTTGAGCTTAATGAATCCATTGAATCCAATATGTAAATAAATGGACGACCATCAAGGATAGCATCGTCAACGTTGTAATAAAATTCCTCAACTGTTGCAGAACTTATCGGCACCCCTTCTGCATCTGCTGCAGGGGATTCTAATCTTTCGGCTACCTTAGATCCAAAAAATCTTTCTATGTCCATCAGTGCTCCATCTTCACTGTTGTCATAGATAAATCTGTAATCATCAAATTCAGAATTAATGGCTGCCTCTGCTAAACAGGTAAGACTGATCCAAGTTTTACCGCTTGCTGAATCACCCACAATAAAGTGATACTTACCTTTGGCAAATCCACCCTTGGCTAAACCAGAGCAAGCAAGGTTAAGAATGGTCGAACCTGTGGAGAGCCAATCAGAAGTTTTGATGGGAGGTTCTTTGTCTTTTGGTTTTAATAGGTTTTCAATTTCTTGATTTTCCATTTTATCTCTCCTATAAAAAACACCACACAGGGCATTCCATTGCCCCGCATGGTGTATAGGGTCTCCTTTGTTCTATTTAGAAATCATCATCCCAGTCATCTTCATCATCTTCATCGTCATCTGTATCATCTACCTCATCAGATTCTTCTTCGGATTCTTCTTCGATTTCGGTATCATCCTCAAACGGAGCATCATCTTCTGATTCTTCTGGTTCTTCCATGAACAAGATAGCTTTGAGTTCACTATATGAAAGAACCTTGAGAAGATTTTCAAGAGGTTCTAAGTCAGCCCAAAGTTCCTCATCAATCTCATCCTTTCGTTTGACAAAATCAATAGCTGCAACTTTGTAGAACTTATTACCTGCAAACTGATCTTCTGTAACCCCAAGCTTGATGGTTAATCCATCATAAGGATCAAAGAATTGATCATATCCATCTTCTTCTTCAGCCAGCATAATTTTTTCGTCAAGTTGTTTGCCGAATAACCAATATGACATATCCCAAAGTTGGACACCCTTTTCAGGTTCATCATGATCGAAAACATAGAATAACTGCCGTTGTTTTGCCCTTAGGCTTTTGATATGTTCTTCATCAGCATTCGGATCATTATTCAACCGAGAGTATTCTTCATGAACAGGACAACGTTCATTGAAGGTTCTTTTAGGGCTGACATAGGATTGATTATCGGCTCCTATTCGATTAACCCAATAGGTTGCTTCAAAGTGATATGTCCCTTCCACCCCATGCTTATTCTTTGCAGTTGCTAGGACTGGGAGGATTTCAATTTTCTTTCTACCCTGCTCCTTTAGCTTAAACACTTCCATCCCCTCAGGGACTCTGAAAGATGTTCTTTCAAATGGCTGAGACTGCGAAAGTGCTTTCTTTCTAGCCGATCCAAGTTTCAGTTTCTTTTTAGTTTTTACCATTTTAGGTTCCTTAATTAAAAATTCCTCATTGTTCTAATTCTGGTTTTGGTTACATCTTCAAGGGCTTCATTATCTGATTCTGATTTAGCCAAAGGTTCAGAAAAGTATTTTTGACCGTGAAGGCTTACAAGACTTTCCAAGGCACGTTTGCGATGGTCCAGAGCAGTTACAACAGCTTGCAGCAAGTCCACTTTATGCTTGGCTTTGATAACTTCTGAATTGGCTTCCATATGCCCTGCTTGAGTAACAAGAGCATGATTCACAGTGGATTCTGTAATTTTATCTAGGCCATAATTATCTGGATTGCTACGAATATCCAAACTGAGTTTTGCTTTAACAATCTCAAATCCACTTTTAGCAGCATCATGTTCCCCCTTGGCATCTGCCAATTGTGTAGCCATTTCGAGATATAGGGAAGGCTGCTTTTTCCATTCGATGTCTAAATTGTATTCATCGATGTCTAATAAAGTTTTTGAACTTTCGTCCATTTTGTATCTCCTTGTTTTTCTTATTATCGAGTTGAGATTGATTTCATTTATTCATCATTAAAACAAACTTCAAAACAGGCAGCTGCTAATCCGGCCAATTTAGAATCATAAAAATTGTCTCTGAATGCCTCTATTATCCTATATGCTCGCATTGATTTTGCATTAAGTCTTTTTTGTTTTATTAATAAAGTTTTTGCATAAGAAAGAATCATCCAACGTATTGATTCAGGTTCCTCTGAAATCGAATTTATAATATGAGTGATCTGCGACCAACTAGGATTAGGCTGAAACAATGCTCTGCATATTTCTATTGCTTCACGTCTTGTTTCACTTTTATAGATGGACTGTAATTGTTCGTCCTCATCTTCGATGTCGATGATAGAGTCCAAAAGGACTAAAATCTGCCTAGGAGATCCGTCGCCATATTTGATAATAGCATCGGTTACGTCCTCAGATAGCTGGACGGATTCTTTTTCGCATACCGATTCTATCAAATGCTCAGAATCTTGACTATTTAGCCCTTGGACATTAAATGTTGTGCATCTGGTTCGTATTGTCTTGAGCAGCTTTTCTGGCTCCGTTGTAGCCAATATGAAATAAACATGCTTTGGAGTATCTTCCAGCATTTTCAGTATTGCGTTTTGAGCAGCACTGGATAATTGGTGTGCCTCATCTATAAGCCATACACGTACATCACCCATTATAGGGGCAAGATGCATCAACCCCCGAATGTCTCGGACCATATCTATTCCACGAAAGTCTGCACAATTGACCTCGTTGAAATCTGAATCACTACATCCTAATTTCTGTCTGATTATTCTAGCCAATGTTGTTTTCCCACAACCAGAAGGTCCAGCAAATAAGGTAGCATGCGGGAATCTTTTATTTTTAATCAGTTTATTGATTTGAGCAGTAACTGATTGTCCTTTAACATCCTCGAATTCGGTAGGCCTATATTTTTTATATAATTCAGTCATTTGATTTCAACTTCCTTTTTCTCGAACCATGAACCATTGACTGGAGTGATTTCTGCTTCCACGTCCAATGGGACATTAATCCATTCAAATTTTTGTCTAATCTTCTTTGTCATTATCGTTTTGGCAATTTGTAGAAATTCATCAAGCTCATCATCATGTACATCAGCAACTATGGAATCGTGAATCTGCCCTACTAATTTTGACCGTTTGTTATTTTTATTCAGCCAATTATTTAATTGAATCAAAGACCATAGTAGACAGTGAAAAGCCGAGCCTTGAACAGGGTAGTTTATGGCGTCATTTTTGCCTAGCAGTCCTTCAATCTTAAAGCCTGTGAGAGTATTAAATCCACCTTGTCTAATATATTTTTGATGCCAATCTTTCTTCCATTTGCCGTATACAGGAAACCTTTCATTCCAAAATCTTTTCTCAACTTGCTGTAGATGCTTCTCAAAGGTTCCTGTTCGTGGCTTTTCCTGCGGTTCGCACAGACCTAATTCACGTATCCCATTCTGCTGTAGATGTTCTTTCATAGGCACGCCATCTACTTCGTGTCCCATAGCATCAATAGATTCCCATAATGATTTGGCGTTATTGATATAGAAATCACCATAGAACTGTGGAAAGACAAACATGTTCTTGCCACAATATCGCAATTCCTTAGAGACCTGATCTGGTTTGCACTTAAAGCATTCAGCTGCCATGTCTCTGTGCATATCTTTTGATTCATCTTTGATGTACTGGAGCATCGTAGGGTCCTTATGGTAGCACGCAGCTATGCGAACCTCAAGACCTGTGTAGTCAATCTCCACGATTCTATGCCCTTCACGAGGGATAAAACATCTCCGAATCAATTCACCGGCTTTGGGATCACGGATTGGAAAGTTCTGAAAGTTGGGGGAGTCTGAACTGCTTCGATAAGTTTGAACAGTATGTAGATTAAATACCGGATGGATAAATCCATCTTGTACTTGTTTCCTAATACCAGAAAGGAATGTGTTTTTAATCTTTTTGAGTTGTTCTATTTCTACGAATAATTTTGCAAACGGTTCTTCTATGGATGCGATAGTTGCAGCATCCATTTTGGGTTTACCGGTTGGCGTCCTATTATCGCATTTGTGTCCTAATACATCGAATAGGATTTTGCCAAGTTGTTCTCGGCTTCCTAGATTTGTCCTTTCCCCGTATTGTCTTTTCCATAATTTGAATATCTTATCGGATTTAATTTCTTGTTCCAAATCTTTGATTTTGAAATCTAAATCCTTGAAAGTTCTTTCAAGATATCCAACATCAATTCTCATACCGTTGGCTTCAACATTGCTTAAGGCAATGCAACCATGATGGAGAAGTCGATATGCGTCAGGAGTTGCTGGCTTCATGATAATTAGATGAAAAAATAACTGCGGGTATTGCTGTGATTTGCGGCCAGCAATTCTAAATTGCGAAGAAGGATCAAAGACTAGGCAATTCAGTTGTCATGGGACATCCCGCAGTTATTGTTTTAATGATTTGCTGAGCCTTTTTTACACTTGCTCAGGTGTACTCACACACGGATCTTATATTTAATAATCGTAGTGAGTTCATTTTGAAATGAACTTTTTTTTGATCATCCAAAGGAACGATTTAATAATGCTCCGATGATGGACTTTGTCTTTCTTTTCTTTTAATCCAAAATGAATCAGTGAACATTTATCGCAGAAATAATCGTGACAAATTCTACAGCGGTAAGCATCTCTATACGACATCTGCATTCCGCATTCTATGCATTCTGTATCTATATGATGCACCAATTTTTGGCTTTCGCTATTCTAGCCATTTCGGATCTGACTTTAGGGATGTTACCGTAATTCATTCTGCTGCCTGAAACTCTTTTAGGCTCGCTGAGCTTTCTGGATACTAAAACATTTCCTTTCATATCAACAAGCTGCATAAAATTACCGTCATCTGTTCTTTGGAGATTAAAAGAAACAAGCATTTTGATCCTACTCCCATTCTTTTTTGCCACCGTATTTTTCGTTATGAAGGTAACCTTTATAATACTCCAATTTTTCTGCAACTGTTAAATCCGTGACGGGATCCCCATTATAGGTACCTTCAGGATACCAGTGAGGATTATCTGGACGACTGTACCAGCTGTCTGCTTGTCCTCTGTCCCATAGACTCCCGTGACGGTCTCGGTCGAATTGTGGTAGATTGATCGTGAAGTTGGGCCATTTTGAATTTGGCATTTGATTGATCCTTTATAGTAATTAATTAACAATGTTTGATAGAAATTCGAATGTATGTCCAAGCGGAACCAATTCTACATCACCAGCTTGAAAATCATCAATATTGAAATTGCCGGTGAACAGAACCATCTCACGTTTTGATTCTGCCGACCAAAGGTTTTCCTTGGAGTATTCTTTTGTCCATGGAGTAATAAGTGCTACAAGATTTTGTTTGTCATCTATTTGTGAATAGACAGTCAAAACTACTTTTTCGCCATCTACAGTAATTTTAGGATTTTTACTGTTGGATATTTTTCTGATTCTTTTGGACATTTGATTTGATCCTTTAAGTTTGAATTAACTTTGATGCTTTAAGCATACCATATATTTCGTCAACTAACAGCACTAAATCTTCATTTTTTAGAAAAAATAAGAAAGTATTTTGATCTATGGTTTGGGGTATCCCAACACGTCCATCTGCTTCATGGCTACTTTATACTCCAAGATAGCATCCATTGCATTATAGGTCAGCAGTTCTTTTCGATCAATCAAATGGATATTATTAGATCCTTCCTTATTGCCTGCAGTCAGATATTTTTTGATATGATCATCATAGGATGAGGCTCCCAGCAGAACAAAGGATTGAAATTTGATGCTGGTGATCCTAGGTCTTTGATCTATAACGTGAGCTGCTAGCATAGTGTCCCAGTACCAATTGCGAACACGCTTGCCAAGATGCTTTCTTGTCCATCTATCTTCAAATTTTAAGTTGCACGCAATCTTAGGAAGCGGTGAATGAAGTAGTTCACGAGTGGCTTCAATAGCCTCTCCCTTCCAGTCATAGGCGATTGTTTTCTTGTCGTTCCAGCAGATAGCACAGGAGACGATTTTAGAGTCATCGCTGTCTGGCTTTATTCTATCTGTTTCATAATCAAAAGCCACTGTACCGCCCTTCTGGATCATCTTGCGAATAATCCTAGCTGCTTGTGATGGCTTGTCTATGATTTCAATCTGCTTGTTGTAATCGGGCAACTCATCGTATGGTTTTCCCTCAAGAGCAAGGGCTGCTTTGATCTGATTTTCAAAATGAATCTTCAGGACTTCTTTTTTAGGATCGTTTGATTTATTTAATTGATGGACATAAGTTGGTGAATAAGTTGGACAGATCCAAGAATTAATCTGCTGTGATGGGATTTGAAATCCATACCATCGTGAAGCCGGCCCGACGTGCTCCTTCCACAAGTGCGGAATCAAGGAAGTGATTGCGGACCTTCCTGCGGGGATGATAATGTCTGGATTTAACTGCTTAATTATTCTGATCAAATTAGGTCGGCAGTGATTAATCTGATCAGATGTAGGTTCCTTACCGCTGTAACATATTAAAGCAGTAGTCAACCAGCAGTCACGTTCCAGAACAATACCTGATTTTCTTAATGCTGTTTCAAGGGGCAAAGAGGAACGGGGGTTGGAATATAATTTTCCATTCTCATCATCACTTTTGGATGGCGACTCAGATATGATGAGAATCCTCTTTTTACCCTTCCCTATGTAATCCAGTTTTGGTGAATTACATTTCAGATTAAGTTTACAGGCTCCGCACTTGGGAAGGAGACTTGTCGGGGGTTTGGATTCTAATAATGAGCTATTGAAAAATCCGCTATTCATCGTCTGCGATACTTAATGATGTGACATATGTAAAATTATCGTTTTGAACTTTTATCAATTTCTCATTTAATTCGCATTCATCATGTTGGTTGGATATTTCTATGAGCATTTTTGGAGATATTCTAAACCTTAAATCATCTCCTGTATAATTTACATCATGTATTTCTTTGAACCAGCCATTATTTCCTTCACCTTTGATTCTTAATTTACCTGATTTCAGATGAACTAAAATCATATCGGATTCTAAATTTTCGGATGAGAATATCTCAGCCTTTTCTACTGCTTCCGAGATTCCAGCTGGCAGTTTTGTTTTCTGTCCTTGGAATTTTATAATGTCATCAAAATCTGGGAATTCATTATCATCGGTGGAGTATCGCCTACACGAAATAATTAATCCAGTAGGATTTCTAAAATGTAACCAATCTTTTGTTTCTGCTATTTCCGTCATCCCTAGGTCTACAATACTTTTCAATGTATCTTTACGGACAAGTGCTGGAGATTCTATGTCCGTCTGTATTATATATTTTGACAATTGATAATTGTCTGTGGATTCTAATTCATTAGGAGTAATATGAATGCAAGTTAATCTGAATTGGGTCTCATCGGAACTTGTACATTGAGAAACAAGTTGAACGGCTTGATCAAACTCATCTGATAGTTTCCTCCAATTTTCTGGAGTTTCTACAGTACGAACAGGAAGGACAATATCCTTTTCTAATCGGATACCTGCTTCACGCCTTTTGCCCCTAATAATAAATTCAGAATCTGTTATTTTGATTTGAATATCTTCTTCGGTCATTTTACGCAGAACGGATAATAATGGTTCTGCTTTGACAGCAGCTGTTAGATTGCCTAAAATAGAATCGTATGAGCAACTGACTTCTTCATTAAAGGTATACAAGCGGCCTTCTATAAAAACAAAACAATCCGACTGTTCGATTAATTCCCTTTTGCTGAGACCTGCTGAAGTCATTTCCAATTCTGATAATAATTCACTCTTGCTGATTTTCATTTTTTATTCCTTACAAGTTCCATCCCATAGTTATTTGTTTCCCTTGTTTTAGTCACTCCAGCACGCAGTATGGGCTTGTTTTTCTTGAATGGCGTATAATCCACGTGATGATGCCAACGTCCCCATCTCCACGTTATATCGACGACATCGGGATGCTGTTCTTTTAGTGACTCGGCAAATGATAGCCTATAATCCTCATCATTATATACGTGATCCGTATTGCCGCCTTTCATACCGCCATTATCTTTTCCAGTGCCTTTATGGGTCGTGAACTTCTGCATCGTAAATGCTGCGAATAAAACAGTACACAATCCATCCTTCAGCATACGCAAAGCTAGGTCTGTATCCTCATTATATCTGCCTCTCCACCTATAATCTAGGTCTGTGTCTATTAGTATGCAAGAATAAACTCGGCTGTTGAATATGAAGGCTGCTTTTCTTGGGTCTCGGTCTGCTACAAAGCCACGACTATGGGGTCCGGCCAAAGCAATGTTTTTATAACGATCAGCAAAGTCCTCCATTGCATTAAAGAACCCGCCACCTTTTACAATCAATCTGCGATTCATATGGGTTCTGGAAAAATCGGTGATATTATCGTCCACTATCCAGTGCCGCCTATGTCCTCTTTCTTTCGCCCATTCCCATATAAAATTCCTTGCCGGAATGGAGCCTTGTTCTAGGTCATGGAAGGGCATTACCTCAACCTTATCCTCTCCTAGATGCTCTTTGTATAAATCTTCCTCTGTCTCCTCAACAAAAAATTTATAGCTGACTCCTAGGGAATCAAGGACCTTCCCTGTAGTCTGAACATCATATCGTCCTTTTGATGGGATACAAATAGGGTATTTGCTATCTGTTTTTGGACCATCGTAATGAAATTCACCTTTTAGTTGTTCCTGAGGCGGATAAAATAGTGAATTGGTTTTATTTGTAACCTTCACGCCTAATTTCTTAGCAAATTCCAAAACATCTTCATGTGTCATGAAATTCATAGTGATTCTTTGCCTAGGTGAAGCATCATTCATTGTGTAGTCTGGCATAGACCACCAATGATCACGCCAATCTGGTTCTATATCGAACAGTCCCTGCTTCTTCTCTCGGATAGGCCTACGTGATGCTAGATCATCCATGGGGTCCATTATTGATTCTCCTCAGAAATCCAATATCCCTTTTTGCTCGAACTGACACGAATGCTCCGAACAACTCTGAGCTGAGTCGGCACTTGGCTATTTATACTGGCCATGATGGATCGTTCAGACTTCCTAGGGAATCTGGATATAATTTTTGCAACTAAATCTTGTTTATTGATGGGCGATTCTTCGGAAGCATCGCAAAGAAATTCTACAATGGATTGAATCACGCCAACCTTCCTTCGCGATCCATCCTTATTCAGGAAATGCTTTTGGATTAGCTTGTGATAAAATGTACCCTCGGATACCAAAGGCTCCATGATTGCATCACCTTCTTCACTCTGAATAATTACATCATCATCCTCTGCAATTGCTATCAATAATTTATTGAGAAGGTCCTGAGATTCTTTTGCATCAGTGTCTTCATTTACAACGTATGGGATCCAGTCCAATTTTTGACTGATTCTTTCAACAGACCATTTTTCGGATACAGGAAGTTCAAGATCCCTTAGCAGTTTAATTGCTTGATCCAATATAATTATCATGTGATATTATCTCCCAATTCGGATGTATTGATTTTGTTGTTTCCAGCCTAAAAGTTGATGAGCAACCTGAAAAGGCTAAAAGCAATCCAATTGTAAATACCACCAGACATAAGGTAGCTGCATCAATTGGATTGGTTTTTTGTTTCGATTTGTTTTTCATGGATTTCATTCCTTATAAAATTGACTTCCTTGTCTGCATCGAATGTTAGCAAAACACGATTAGGATTCACGATATGTGATACAGTGATTGTGGCTATAACTTCATCATTCCTTTTGACTATAACCGAACTGCCTTTTTTACGTGATAGTGTAAGCATAAAGTCCTCCTTGACTAATATCACTTCCTTGTATTTAATTATCGTAGTGAATAGAATTTGATTTGACATGGGCTCTCAAGACATAAATAAATATTATGAGAATAAATAAACCCATTGCCTTAAAGGCACTAATCTGATCTGGTGTTAATGGAAATTGCATTGCTGATCCTTTAGTTAAAATAAGGCACGCCGTCCGGTCCTATTCCGTCCGGTGTTCGTTCTGCCCCTATGCCGTTCGGATTCCGTCGCAGTAAACTTGACAGTGCTTCGCAATTTTTAATCAATGGATAGGCACCTTCCATCACTGTTTGCAGTTGTCGAAATTGAGCAGATGTCTTGCATACAGTATCTGCTTCCTCAATAATAACATCCAAGGTTTGGGCGAGTTCACTGATTAGATTGTCAATTAATGTAATGCTGTTGTTTGTGGTCAGGTTTTTAGTGTGAGTGGTCATAATTTCATTCTTGGGGTTAAAGTTTCATTTTTGGGGTTAAAGTTTTTAGATTGAAAATCCCACGCGGTTTTTGAAACGGCGTTTTGAGATCATTCGGTCAAGATTATTTTTCAAAGTTTTAATTTCAGAATCAATCGCATCGACATCCATTCCGTTCGACTTCATTAGATTCTTTTCAGCTTGAAGCCGATTCAGTCGTTTCCTTGTTTCGATTTGATTTGACATTTGATTTGATCCTTTAATGAATTAACTTTGATGCTTTAAGCATACCATATAAATCGACAA
>Ga0208919_1001455_pt1 | contig 13630 bp, 18 predicted proteins | sample 4_EtaG_FD_184076 | JGI IMG/M metagenome (GOLD analysis project Ga0208919, IMG submission 184076) | Marine viral communities from the Subarctic Pacific Ocean - 4_ETSP_OMZ_AT15127 metaG (SPAdes) (version 3) | ecosystem: Environmental > Aquatic > Marine > Oceanic | place: Pacific Ocean | collected...
GGATTAAAAGGTATGTAGCTTGCGTGGATCCATCCCGAGTTAGGTTCGCCGGGAGTGTAGTACTCGAGGATCAATTGATCTACCTCACAATTCATTTTAACCCAGTCTGCTACTTCAGCGTTGTCAATTCCCATACATTCGAAATCAACAGCCTCAGCTTTTGAATGTTGACTGGATAAACTCGATCCTATGGCTACACACAACTCTGGACTACGGAACCCACTAGTCACCTTTACTCTACCAAATTGATCACGCACCGGCTGTAAAATATTTTCACACAATGCTTTTAATTTATCTATTTGATCAGCGTTAGGTTCGTTGTCGATACCCTTACGTATGGCTGTGTCTGACTTGGTTAATTCCTGAAGGGAAAAATTTCTACTAAGTTGCATTTTAATTTGATAATGGATTTTTTGTGCTAACCTTTATTTCTTCGATTTGTATTTTCAATAGTTCTATTTCTTTTTGTAAAATTTTTACACCAGTGTTATCGTGTAAATGTGACGTATCATGTGAGTGTGATGTATCTGCATTTTCTAATGCTGTTACTTTTTCTTCTAACACAGCTATATTTGCAGACCAATCAGTACCACCTGCACCTTCTAATGCATCTAGTTTAGTTGTTATCTCACCATACTTTACAAATCCACCACCTATTGCTGCGATGACTCCAAGTAATGCTGCGACTCCTGCTAGTTGATTTTTAATTTTATCCATTTTTAAGTACCTCTAACTCCATTAAGATTTGTTGTTTTCTTGATCTAATCTCTTGAAGCTTACGTGCTTTGATATCCATCTTATCATTTTGAATATAAGTTGCAAGACTCTTATCTGCATAAATTAATCTATTATCCATAAGGTTTAATTGGTCTAAATATATATCTTTTGGCCTATAAAATGAAGTCGCTTGATACTTGTCGAGTGATGCTTGATCCGTGGTCATAGCTTCCATTTTAATTATATTTTTTATTTGTAGATTTTTAGATATATCTTTTATATCCTTATCAACTTTTTCCATTACTCTTGCAAGATTTTTAATGAGAGCTTTTTTCTGTTGTATTGCTTTTTGTTTGGCAATTTTTTTAGTTTGAATAGCGGACTTTTTAGGAGTCTCGCTAGTAGGTTTCTCTTCTTTAACTTCTTCTTTTTCATTTGATTCTTCTATAGCTTCTTCTTTTGATTCTTCTATAACTTCTTCTTGTTTTTCTTCAACAACTTCTTCTTTCTCCTTAACAGCTTCTTGTTTTTCTTCTATAACTTCTTTTTCTTTTGGTGCAGCTGCCATAGTTTTAGGTTCTTCTTCAATTATTTCTTCTTCCATAACAGGTTCTTCTTGAACCATTTCTGTTTCTATTGGCATTTCTTCTTCAGGAGGAGGTGGAGGTAAAAATTCTGTAATTAGTTCTTCTGTTTCTTGATATATCTCTTCTTGTTCAGGCCCTGCCATAGCAAAAAAAGATGTTTTAACATTTTCTTCCATAGGCATTTGTTCTATTGGCATTTCTTCCATCATCATTTCTTCTTCCATTGGCATTTCTTCCATAACCATTACAGGTTCAAAAGTCATTTCTTGAAAATCTTCTTCAACCATTTCTTGCATGGGTGGAGGTGTATCAAAAAACTCAACCATGTCTTCAAACATATCTTTTATTTCTTTAAAAGTTATTTCATCTTCTATTATATCTTCTATATCTTCAAATATATCTTCTATGTCTTCTATAATACTGTTATCAATTACCGTGTCATCATAAGTCATGGTAAGAGCTGCACCCAATAAGTTAGGACCACCTCGTTGACTAGATCCTGTATTATTATCAATACCAGTCCAAGACCAATCAACTTTGTTTGATCCATGACTATTAAAAATTACTTGATCATTGTATTGTCCACAATTTGCAGTTTGGCCTCCAGAGTTTGATCCTGGATATCCGTTACAGTTTCCTTGAAATCCTGTTACTTCTGTTCTTGTTTGTGTAGTTGTGGATAAAACATTACCCGATGAATCTTTTAATTGTATTGTAACTGTATGTGAGTCTACATTTCCTGATCTACCTTCACAGTTACCTGGTTGACTATCACAGTTTGCAACATCAATATAACTATTTAAAGTTATACCGTTGTCTAACATTTCTTGGGTACGAGTATTATTAGTTAAAGCTACATCATCTACAGAAAGAGTTGTAGTTCCTGTAACCTCTAAATCACCGCCTGTGCTAAATTTATAACCACAGTTAGCTTGCGATGCAGAACACGTTACATCAAATCCATTTAAGGTGTCACTATTATTTACATAACCTGAACCACCTGGATTAATTTGATCTGTAGAATTAGATCCCCAGTCTACACCGTCACCTGCGTTTGGTAGTAAGTTACCTGTAGTCTGTTGATCAGCTTGTGCTACAGTAAATAAAAATAAAAAAGGTATTAGCCATTTCATTTTAATATAAGTTTTTTGATTGATTTAGATCCATCAATGTTTGATTCTAACTCAGCCATCGACTTTATGCACTGGTAAACGACATTATTATTTTTATTCGTTCTCATTGCAACCCTCTTGCCTTTCAAGCACATTGACATTGAAGGTTTACCTGACTCAGGATCAATTTGAATTCTATGTTCTTTAATTTCTCCATTAACAATCATAAGTAAGGCTATAACTAACTCTGGCATCAGTGCGCTGCTTTTCCGTTTGCTCTTACTTTATCTTTTAAATCTTCTATATCACTTAATGCTTTTTCTAATTGTGTATTAAGAAATTCTATGTTGACTTTGTTTGTCATATTCATTTCTTGAGTCTTCTCCATTTTTTCTACAGACTTATATAAATCTTCCAATAAAAAATGTTGCTCTTGATCTACTGGGACCTGTTCGGATTTTTTAAGTAAATCATTTTCAAACAACTCACGTGAAGTCTCTAACGAAACTAACCTTGCAGTCAGCTCTGTGTATGCGAACACGCCCATTGCAACGAGAATTATTAGAGAGGCTACCGTCTTCATCGGCATCTGTACAGCTGCCTCTTCAGATATATTCATTGGTTTTTTATTCATTTTTTCTTTTTCTTTTTAGGCACAAATAAGTTCTCTAACCATGCAGTATGAGTATCTAAAAAAATACAAAATTTTATAATATATTTATCTATCATCTAGGATGTTTCCACTCTTTCATTTTTTTAGCATTTTCTAATTTTTTATCTTCAATAGCTTGTAGTCTATCTATTTCTTCTAGTTCTGCTGTAATTCTTTTTTGTTCTGCAATATCAGCTTTTTCTCTATCTTTCATACGTTTGACATATGTAGTATAATCTGGTCTTTCATGATCATACTTACCCCATAATTGTTTAGCTTCTTTACCAATCTTACCGTCAATTGGACATGGCGTGCCTGCTTGAATCATAGATTCAAATACTCTTTCGTCTTGACAAAGTATTGCAACAGCTGCAACTTTCATACCAAAGTCATTAAGTATTCTAGCTAGTTTTAATCTTTCACAATTTTTATCAACAAAATGTTTTCCACCACTAACACCTAAACCAAATGTTTGCACACCTAATGATCCACCCACTGCACAAACGTCTTGTGTCATAGAATTGTATGATGGCGATGAAGCTGATGGCGGCGCTGATTTTGTATTAGATGTTGAGTTATTGGTTGTTGTGCTATTAGAACTTGATCCTGTTTGATAAGTTGTAGTAGCTGTAGATGTATATCCACCTTCGATTGCCGTATTAGATCCAGATGTATTAGTTTGAGTAGAACCTGGGTATGCTGGTTCCATGAATGTTAATAGACATATTAAAATTACTAATACGCCTGTAAAATAATAGTTCACCTTACTAACCTCCATTATTTTTTTTAACCTCATTTTCATATGTTTTATCTACACTTTTTTCACATTGGCACCTTTCGCAAGTGCAAACTCCATACTCATCTGCGTGTAATTGTTTTTCTTCTCCACAATGACAAGGGTGAAAACATGTATTACACGAACTCATATTATTTAATCCAGCTAATTAACCAATTCCAAATTTTTTTAATAGGTTTTACAATCCATCTTCTCCATAGATTTGCTGATCTATTTATTACTCTTTTAATCATTTTTTTTCTCCTCAATTTCGTAGAAAAATTTATCCGTATCTTCAGTTTGCCATTTACCAGAATCTTCTACGTTCCACTCTGATGTCTGTACCTTCCAATCAGGAATACTATCTTTTACTGTAAAAGATGGTAAATCCCATATAATTCTATTGTTAGGTTGTGCTGCAAAATTACCATTATCTAAGGCAATTATGTGAGCGCACTTGTGTTCGTGCGGTATTTCGGAATGTTCCGTATCGAGTATATTACTATCTGGATGTGCAAAGTCAATGGTAAATAGATAATTACCATGATGCCATTTTTTATCTTTACCTATGTATTTACCATGTTGGCCACTTAAAATGTCATATACAGTAACAGCAGGATAATAACTAAAAGAATTCCAAAGCTGTAATTCATCAAGTCTTTTGGTTGGAACAGTTGATGGTTCATAACCACGTTGAATAAAAGCCGTAATTGGCAAACGATAAAAGACTGCGCCATTTTCCATAATAGCATGCCATAAGATAGCACGACCTGTAATACAGCTAATACCAAACACAATACAGTCTTCAACTTCTCCATGATGTTTTTTGCCGTCATATAAATACTCTCTTCTTATTTGTGCGTAGGTTGGTGGTATGTTTGCATTTAAATATGCCATAATAATTATCCATTTATTTTACCCCAATTATCTCCAAATTCATAATCAACTTTATTGGGAATTTTTAACTTAACACTGTTTTCCATAATCTCAATAATTTTTTCAGCTTGAGAATCAGATTCTACAGAAATATCTAACTCATCATGAATTTGTATATGTGGTACAATGCCTTCTCTATACAAATCTAACATAGATTGTTTAGTCATATCTGCAGCTGATCCTTGTATTAATTTATTTAACGCTTTGTAAGTCATAGCTCTTCTAATATTTGCTTGTGTGGCTTTAGGATATTTTTCAAAATAAGCTGCCTCTGCATCTGCTTTACTCATAGGTGGAGTAAAATTACCATTGTTCCATTCTGCTATTTCCCATTTATCAAACCTACATTTTCTACCACCAAATGTTTTTATATATCCAAACGCCGCACCATCTCTAGATATGGCATCCATTAAATCTTTTACAAATGGTACACTGTCGTGATATTTATTAAATAGTTTTGTAGCTTCATCTTTTGTAGATAGTCCTAATTCTGCTTGCAGTTTAGCTTTACCCATACCATAAAACAATCCAAGATTAATTGTTTTGGCTTGTGTTCTAGATATGTTAGCCATATCTGCTACTGTTTGGTGAAAGTCTACAGTATTGTTTTGAAATCTTTCTACTATTTCTTTTACCTCTTCGTCTCCTTTAAATTTTGTAGCCGCATAATGCACTACTAACCTAGGTTCTTGTTGAGAATAGTCAAAACAACCCCACTTGTGGCCATTCTCAGGTATAAATAACGATCTAATCATAGGTCCTAGTTGCTTGTTCCTAGCCGGTATTTGCTGTAAATTTGGATTTGAGTATGAAAACCTACCTGTTACAGTTCCTCCACTATCTCCTCTAATTGGATTAATGTCTGCATGTATTCTACCTTTATGTTGATACTTTATTATGGTATCAATAAACGTAGTATGAGCTTTGTTAATTTCTCTAGCTTTTGCTATCTTATTAACAATTGGATGTGGATGTTCTTGAAGAAAATTTTTAGTAAAGGAAGGTGCTTTTGATTTTGCAGTTCTTACATAAGATAAATTTAATTTATCAAAAACTTTGGCGATGCTTCTTGCTGCCCATATTTGAGGTTCTAGGCCTGTTTCTTTTTTTACTTCTAGGAGTAAGCTATCTTCTTGTGATGCTAGTTGTTGCTTTAATTTATGAGCTGCTTCAACGTCTACGCGTACTCCCTTAAATTTCATATCAATTAAACACGGAAATAACTGTGTTTCAAGATCAAATACCTTAATTAAATCTTGTTTTTTAATTTCAACAGATAGTTTTTTAAACAAAGCTAAAGTTAATTCTGCATCTTTTTCAGCATATTTACCTACATACATCGCTGGTAATTTCCACATTTCAGCCTTTGCATCAATACCTGCCTTGTCGGCTGCTGCTCTTAATGCTGTTTCGTCTTTAACCTGACCGAGATAATCTATTGATAAACTGTTTAATGAATAATGAAACCTATTCTCATCTACTAAAGATGCCATAACCATTGTATCAATTATATGTCCGTTTATCTGCACACCATATGCTTTTAACCAACATACATCATACATTGCATTGTGAAACAATTTAACATTAGGTAGTGCACATACTTCTTTTACCCAACGCATAACTACAGCTTCGTCAAAAAAGTTTCCTTCTTTGTGACCAAACGAATAGTAACCTGACCATCCTTCAACAGCTACAGCTACACCTACAATTTCTCCATCTCCAATCAATGCACCAGAGCCTCTTGCTTTTAAACCAGGATCTTTTGTTTCTAAGTCAATAGCTATATACTTGTGGTCTTTTAAATCAGGAAACGACTCTGGACTTATCCATTCCGTAGGTGCTTCAAAAATCATTTATAATCCCTTTCAATAATCATTTCTAAGTAATGTATGGCTTTCTGTATATCTTGTAACTTTCCCTTCGACTGATGTCTACAAATATATTTAATAGCATTGCCCTCCGCAAAAAATAATTTATTTTTGTTTATAAAATCTGCAGGTTGAATAGCCATATCTTTGTAATGAGATCCTCCTATTTGTTTTTTATATGCACTCATACTATTGGTTCTCCTATTGTGTAAAAATAATCTGAATTTGGTTGCATTATGTATAAATTTTCTTTTGCTCTTGTTGTTCCTACAAAAAATAATCTATGCTCTGCATCTGGGTTTTCGTATGCACTACGATATATAAATTCGTCTTGTCCTTCTGTACCGTAATCTGTAAATAAACATACGTTCTCACATTCTTTACCTTTAGATCCATGCAACGTAAGTAATTTTATATTTGATTTTTCCATTAAGGTATCACCTCTTTCTAACAATGTTTGCATATATTCTTTTGTGTCTTCTGGAAAATGTAATTGATTCCAATCTCCTGATATTAATAAACCATGATTATTTTTTAATTTATCTAAATCTACACTTGTTTCGTTTTGTAAACTTTTACCATCAGAAAAACCTCTAGCAAGATGGCCTTTTTTTACCACTAAATATTGGTAAACTGTTTGAGCTTCTTCACCAGATACAAACGCACCTTGATTTAATCTAATCCAAACTCGATATGCTTCTAATATAGAGTTAGGTAAATACTTATTAGTTTTACCTGTAAACCTTACACCTAAAGAATAGAAATGTTCTGAAATATTTTGTAATAATTTATTAGTTCTAGCTAAAATCATCCACTCTCCTTTAGAAAAATCTATTTCATCTAATACATAGTTAGGATAAACTTTTCCTTCTGCATCACGTGGTATCCATTTTTTATCTATTCTAGTTGTAAGTTGATTTAATATCTTAATAGCCTCTCGATGCACGCTTCTAGGCACACGACGAGATATTTCTTGGTCGTCTCTTTCACCTTCTTGTTGCATGAAACAGTTAGGATCTGCTCCTTGAAACCCGTAAATAGTTTGATCATCATCTCCAGCCATATAAGCTCGTTGACATTTTGATTTGATATAATCAAAACATTTCCATTGATGTGGACTAAGATCTTGGGCTTCATCGAGAAAGACGACATCGAGTGGAGGACATCGATCTTCCTCGACAAACTTGTTAATCATATCATAAAACTCAACCATATTAGTTCCGTCTTTAAATGATTTTAAATCTGTTTGTAATTGTATTGTAGTATCTACATCTATTTCATGATGTTTCTGTAACTCAACAGCAGCATTTTCTATAGATATTAATTTAGATCTTGAATATTGTATTATCTGTAGGTGTGTGTTTTGATATCTAGGATTACCCGCAGCATCTACTGTTGTTTCAAAAGATATATTAGACCACTCTTGATATTCTTGTTTAAAACGATTCCATTTTTTACCAGTTAGTAATTGTGTGTTAGCGTCTATATTAGACTCTCTCATACCCATAGCATGCATTGTAGATATGTATTTTAACTTACTATTAGGAAATAGTTCTTCAATTCTTTCTGCTGCCTCTTCTGCAGCTGATCTACTAAATGTAATATAAGCAATTTTTTCAGCTGAAGTATTATACTCGTTTAATTCTTTTTTTAAATAGTAATTTACAAGTCTATATGTTTTACCTGTACCAGGTGGTCCCATTATTTTTTTTACTATAGCCATGGTGATTTATCTATTTTAGTTGTTCTAGGGTTAGGTCTTTCTAATTTAACAGTAGGCATCTTTAATAGTCTCACAGTTTTAGCACCTACTTTTGGTGAAGCTTCTTCTGCCTCAAACAGTGATTGTAATAGCCTCATTGTTTTTTGTTTAGGATAAGTTCTTTCTGCCCAAGACTTAGTTTTTAATAAAAATTTCCAAAAGTCTTTGAATTTAAAATAAGTAAATCCATCTGTATTAGTAAAAGCAATACCTCTCATTACATCTTTTATCTCCTTACCTGGTGTTTTATTAATATAATCAGCTAGTATTTCCTTTAACTGTACATCTAGTTTTGATGAATCTGGTGCAGGTATGGTTTCTAAATTTGCAAAAAGTTTTATTAATAACCTACGCCACATATGTTTAGGCACAGGCATCATAGGTTTACCTATTTGATTCATACATGCTAATGAGAATTTTTCTGGGTCGTGTAATGTTGCGTCATCTACTTCTACACTTTCACCATCAATTGATGCAAAGTATATTGGTGGATCAGAATCATATTTTCTAATTTCAGTAATTTCTGGTGTTGGTGCGTTATCTCCTACACCATATTCTTTTAAGGCACATTTTTTTGCATCACAAAAACTATGTATAGGCTCATCTTTGCATTTATAATTATAATCTTTACTATCTAAAGAACCTATTAATGTATTAATTTCATTAGCATCTAACGGTGGACTCATGAATTGTTTATTGTAAGTAAACATATGTCCTTGCCATTCCTCTTTGTCTGGGTATCTTTTTTTTAAATAAACACCTACGTTATACATACAATTGTTTCTTTGGCCATCTGGCACTCCATCATTTAATAATGTAACTAAACAAGGTGGCATACCTTTGAAACTATCTTTTTCTTCTTTGTCACTTTCTATTTTCAATTCGTTTAACTGTGGTTCTGTTAACGCTGTATTCTCATGTACTTCAAAAAATTCCTCTAGTGTTAGTACATTAGCTTCAACACCGTATGCATATCTAACTGTTCTTTCACTTGCATGATAAGGTAAATTTAAAAAACTACCTGTATCTCCTCTATCTACTCGTATGTAATCTTGTTTAGGAAATATTTCTGCACCAGCAAAACCCATGGCTGATGCAATTATCTTTAATTTAGCACGCATAACAGCTGCGGGTACAAATTGTTTAGTAAATAAAAATGCATGAGCTCCACCTGATTTAGATCTACACACAATCATAGGTACATTTTTTTCTTTTAATTTTATTATAAATTTTTTGTGATCAAAAGGGTAAGTGTCGATATCTATACATCCCCACTTACATTTGTTTTCTTTGTTAATTGGTACAATACCTAGACCTGGGTCACTACCTTTAAGATGTTCTTCCCATAATTTTTTAGTAACAGGATTTGATATAGTAAAAGATTTGGTTTTATGTTTACCTTTTTCGCTAAACTGATCTGTCTTTACGGTTTGCCCGTAAGCACTATTTAAACCTTCAAATATACTTATAAATTTTTCTAATTCTGACATATCCACTCATTTGCGTAGGCGGCTTCAGTCTCCCTTAGCCGCCTACTATTCACACTATTTACTAGCTAGACTAGTGTAAAACTTTTTGGCACGCTCATACAAACCGGTATCTGATACAAGACCTTCTTTGATGATATTGTAACCATACCATTGATTACCTTTACCAGAGTTTAAAACAGTTGTTAGTTTGTAAGAATGGCTAAAAGATGGCGGTGTATACGGACCGTTTTTTCCATCTAAAGAAATGGACATCATCATAGAGTTCCATTTTCTGCTTATCTTACCTTGAGACGAACTCATAGAGATAAGTGCTTGTTCAGCTCCATCATCTCCTACAACCAACACATAGTGTTGACCAACAGTTAAAATGTAATGACCATTTTCTAAACGGTCTTTACCTCCACCATCTTGAGTTGTTGAGGCTAAAATATCAGAGCCATCTGGATAGATATTTTCTGGTCTACCAGAACCTGTTCCAAAATCTGCCCACTCTTGATACTCTAGTTTGTAATGGCAAGGAATAACTGTAACTCCTTTTGCTCCATCATACAGTTTTTTAGTCACTGTATTTAAAAGCATACCAGGTTCAGCACCGTCAACATAATTTTGATTACGTTTCTGTGCCTCGCCAGAACCATTTTGTAGTAATTTTAAGATAGGCAAAGCCAAACTAGTTGTCTTTACATTCTCAAAACCTGATGCAGCATCATCTTCAAACAAAATTGATGAAGGTAATCCTGCCTCTTTTTTTATAGTCACGTGTTTCTCGTCACTCATATCTATCTCCTAGTTATTTTTGTACTGTTACCTGCGTAGGTTTTAAATAAATCAGAGGGCACCTCTTGTCCAGATTCGAGACGCTCTCTGACTACTGCTTTAAGTGTCTGAGGATGAACGCCAATTTTCTGGACGGGTTCAAACCCCTGACCTTGTGCAAGGGTTGCGTATTCGCTCGCCTTGTTGTCTTCGCCACGTCCAAAGGTAACGGTAATATCATTTTTAATAATATCACCTAGGTCATGGTCACGAAGCCATGTAAAAGCCTCCTGTTGTCTATTAACAGGTATAGATGCGCCGTATATTTTTTTAATTTCTACGGACTCTCCATCTTTTAGCTTTAATTTTGTAATATGCATTTCTTCCATCATCTTAGGAATTTCAAACTGAGATAATGTTTTTTCTTTTTCTTTTAATTTAGAAACACTTTTTTCAGCATTTTTTATTTCGTCTTCTAAATTTTTAAGTTCGATAACTTTTTTGGATAACGACTTAGCAGCATCTGTTTGTGTTATTGATTGTACTCTATCTTCTTCATAATTTATTTTGTTCATTTATTTCTCCTCTTTCATGTATGTTGAACTCGGTTGGGTAATACATTTTTTCTTGCCTATCCCAAGTTAACGTAGTGTACTTTCCGTTATTTATATCACATGCAACCGCTATTGCTAAACCAATTACTTTTGGATCTCCTGATAATAATAAATAATCTCTATCATTAAAATCTTTAAGTAATCTTCTTAATTGATAAGTTATCGGACCTGGACTTCTGACAATTTGTGTATCCTCACGTAAGAGAACTTCTATCTTGCCAAATTTTTGAGCGCCAATAATATTATATTTTGGACGACCAATTTTAGTACCAGGTACCTCTTGTAACAAATAAACAATAGGCTCATTTTGCGATATATTTTCTTTCATACTTGACTTTTTATTTTATTTTTTATAATTTGTCAAACAGAAAGACGAATTAAAAAATGATTAATTATAAGTTTAAAACCAAGCCATACGCACACCAATTAAAAGCATTGGAAAAATCGTGGCAAAAAGAAGTCTATGCATACTTTATGGAAATGGGTACAGGTAAATCTAAAGTATTAATTGATAATATCTCAATGCTATACGACAAAGGTAAAATTAATGCAGCTCTAATTATTGCACCAAAAGGTGTTTATCAAAACTGGCATGACTCTGAGATACCTACCCACCTTGTAGATCACATAGATAAGAAAATGGTTTTGTGGCATGCTATGATTAATAAAACACAAGAAAAAAAATTAGAAACTTTGTTTGAAATCGGTGAAGAATTACATATTTTAATTATGAATGTAGAAGCTTTTTCTACTAAAAAAGGTGTTGCATTTGCTAGTAAATTTTTAAATTGTCATAATACTTTAATAGCAATAGATGAGTCTACTACAATTAAGAATCCTAGTGCAAAACGCACAAAAAATATTTTAGGTTTATCTAAAAACTCTAAATATAGAAGAATACTTACAGGCTCTCCTGTCACTAAATCACCATTAGATCTATATACACAATGTCAATTTTTAGATTCTTGGTTATTAGGTCACGCATCTTATTATGGTTTTAGAACTAGATATGCTATTATGAAAAACGCTAATTTTAATGGTAGATCGGTACAAATTGTTGTTGGATATCATAATTTAGGAGAACTATCAGATAAATTAGAACCGTTTTCTTACCGTGTATTAAAAGATGATTGTTTAGACTTACCAGAAAAAACATTTGTAAAACGTGTAATACAATTAAGTCCAGATCAACAAAAATTATATATGCAGATGAAAGAAAAAGCTCTTGCAGTGTTAAATGGTAAAATGGTTAGTACGACAACTGTAATGACACAACTTATGAGATTGCAACAAATAACATGCGGACATTTTACATCAGACGATGGTACCACACAAGAAATACCTAATAATCGTATTACAGAATTAGTTGATGTCTTACGTGAGATAGAGGGTAAAGTTGTTATATGGGGTCATTGGCAAAAAGATATGACACAAATTATACAAGCTATAGTTAAAGAATACGGTGAAGAATCTGTTGTAGATTATTATGGCCTTACACCAAAAGATGAAAGACAAGCCAATATAAAAAAATTTCAAACCAATCCTAAATGTAGGTTTTTTGTTGGAACGCCAGCAACAGGTGGTTATGGTATTACATTAACTGCAGCTAGTAATATGATTTATTATTCTAATGGATATAATCTAGAATTTAGAACACAAAGTGAAGCTAGAATAGATCGTATTGGTCAAAAATATCCTATGACTTACATAGATATTATTTGTGAAAAAACTGTAGATGAAAGAATTGTAAAAGCTTTGCGTAACAAAATTAATATTGCATCTAAAGTTATGGGTGAAGAACTTAAGGATTGGATTTAAAATTTTATAAATAGGGATCGGAGGTGAATTCCTGGGGCAATGTGGTGGTGTCCTGCTTTAACGGGCGTAGTTGGTTCGGTGTTCCGAATCTCTATATTTTTTTCATTGTCGTTAAACCAACAACCACCACAGTATAAGAAATTATAGGATATATGTATAGGCGCTACAATTTTTGTAACAGAACTACAATAACACCACCCATACCAGTCATAACGGCACCCATAGAAACTAAAAGTATTCTTTCAATTCTAGTAATGTGTGCTTGTAACTGATTCATTCTTTCATATGTCTGTTTCTGCATAATACGACACAGTTTTTCGTGTGATTCTATTTTTTGTATTGCGCTTTCTTTAGCCATCTGTGATCCAATCTAAATCAGTGTAGTTTTTTTTAGAAATATTTTTTAAAAAAGTAGTGGCGCTTTTTTCTGCAACTGACAAACCGTGATATTTAATATATCTTTTTTGCAAAGATTTATCTGCGGTCACTGTGTATAATAAGTCTATATTTTTTTCTTCTGCCATTTTTATAAGTTCCTCTACA
>Ga0208919_1001456_pt1 | contig 13629 bp, 10 predicted proteins | sample 4_EtaG_FD_184076 | JGI IMG/M metagenome (GOLD analysis project Ga0208919, IMG submission 184076) | Marine viral communities from the Subarctic Pacific Ocean - 4_ETSP_OMZ_AT15127 metaG (SPAdes) (version 3) | ecosystem: Environmental > Aquatic > Marine > Oceanic | place: Pacific Ocean | collected...
GCCGCTACGGAAGAAGCCGGTCTGAACGTAACTGTCCCGGAATACATACCCGTTTTGGGGGGGACCAGAGTAGGTGCTCGAACCCTTTTGGAACCTGTTGCTTTCGACACAAAGCCAGATAAAAGCACCAGGTTTAAGAAATATGTAGCCCTGATAACCGAGATGGTAGGCGCAGCCCCGATGGAGGGCGTGACTATTGCCAGACTTGCCACTCACTTGTCTAATACAACCAAAAATGCCACCGCGCAAAATGTTTATGACGCCATATCCGAAATGCAGGTCAACAACCCTAAAGCTGCCGCTGCTTATGAATCTATAATGGGAGGAGCCGTTGGCGGTGGCATGATAACTTCCGAAGCAGCCTTGGAAGAAGTCTACCCAAATGCGCCACAGTGGATGAAAAACATTGTCATGGCAGGGGGTGGCCTTGCGTTTCCTCTAGTTGGACAGACGACACTCACGACAGGCTACGACGTAGGATTAAAAGTCCCTGTTGTACGTATTCCTTTAAAAATTCTTCAAGGAGGGTTGGAAAGTCTAACACTTAAAGGCGCAGAGCGGGCAGCGTCCAGGGCTGTGCAAACCTCCACAGGTACTTGGAGAGACCGTAGCGGAATTCTAGGTGTTGTAGGCCAACTTAGACTTGCCTTGAAAGAAGGCAGGAATATGGATGAAACAACCCGCATTGAATTTACAACAACCCAACTTGCCCGGAACGAAGCAAGAGTTCTGGAAGCGCAACTGAAAGGCGCTGCACATACGATGTCGGAAGAGGAAGTTGCATCCGTTGGGTTGATTATAAAAGAGCTACGGCAGTTCGCTGATTTTCAGGAAGGACAGCTTAAAACTATTTCAGAAAAAGGTGGTATAGCAGCGCAGACTTACGCCTCGCATTCTGGGAGAATGATGGATAGAAGGGATTCTATTCTTAAGGCTCTTGATGAAACCATATTTAAAACCGACCTTGGTGGAAAACTTTCGGAGGGGGTGGAGCCCTCAGTTATAGAGGCGGATTATCAACAGGGTCTTGGAACAGGGTCGTTTGAATACAACATTAATCGCCAAAAAGCTTTTAAAGAAGGCAGATTAGGAGCTTTAGAACCAGAACAAACTGCGGCAATTGCAAATGCTTTTGAAGATTTGTCTCGCCAAATAGAAGGCGCGGCAGAGCAGGCTATAAGAGACGCAGAAGAAAGGGTGATGCTTATTCGGAAAGGTATGCCCGAAGAAATGAGCACCGCAGACAGGGACAATTACAATCAGTGGATTCGCCGGGAGTTTGAAAACGCCTACCTAGAAGTGGATGCTCTGGAAGATATTCTGTGGAATAGTATAAGAGGTATGGAGCAGCCAAAAACAGGTTCTTACATAGACCCTGATGGAGTGGATCTTGGTCCACAGCTTCTTATAGACGGCGTTCCTATAACAGAGCATTTCGCCGCAATAGCGGCCAGGGTATCGGCAACAGCGGGAGAATCCCAAAACCAGACCAAATGGCTTTGGAAGCTTGCTGGACGTGATGCTTTGGTGGAACAAGCGGCCAAAGGTGGTGGGGCCGACGCAGAAAAAATCGCAAAACAAAACGCGCAGATAAGGCAATGGGAAGACATTGTCGTTGAACGAGAGCGGCAGGTGGAAGTAGCTTCTCAGAATCTGGCCCGCGTCAAGGAGACCCCTTCCGCAAGCACCGCTCTCAGAAATGCCCGCGCAGAAGTGGCGAAGTTGGAAGCTGAACTAGGCGAGATCCCCAAAGGGTCAACTATAGAAGACCCGACAGTCATTCGACGCATAAACGCTGTTAATCAAAAACTGACAGGGGCCCGCGCCAAGGTAGCCGAGCTAGAGGCCAGCGAACCTTCGTCCGCTGCTTTAACTAAGGCAACTAAGACCTTCGAAGACGCCCATACAAACCTGAACAAGGCACAAATAAGCCTTAATTCTGCGAAAGACAACCTTGAAATATCTCTGGGGGATGGTGTAACTCACCAAGGTTCTCCTATCAACGTAGCAAATGAACTCATGGATGCGGGTGCTTTAGGTGTTAGAAACGTTGACGGGGTTCTTACAGGAAGAACAGGTCAAGAAATAAATAATATAATCGGACATTTAAAAAGGGAGAGTGCGTTTGAATCTTCCAGGGGCAACGTTCAAAAAGTCAGTGCTATCAGCCGTATAATAGAAGACTTGCAGAAAGCCCTCCCGGAAAATTTCGATATTGACATGCCAATGTACGACGCAGGCATAAAGATGACTCGTCTTAAAAAGACACTTTTTTCTACGGGTGCCGTTGGACAAATAAGGGCTTATGACAGAAGAGGGCAACCAGTAGTATCTCCGGAAAAAGTTATAGATCAAATAGCACCTTCCTCCAAGAGGGCGGCGCAGGAGACCAATCTAAGACAAATAGAAACAGCCCTTGCTGCGCGATACGACAACATGACCGGAGAAGGAACACCCTTCCGTATAACAGAAGACGGCACACCGGAACTAAACCCAGATTTTAATATAGAAAAATATTCTCAATCCTACCCCCCTCCTTTTGAATCTATTCAAATAGATGGATCAGGCCGGGTGCAGGGGTTTAAGCTGGCTGAAGGAACACAAGCTACTCCTGAGACCATAGAGCTAGTGCGAAACACTTTGTGGGATAGGTTTCAAGCGTATGGCGTCGGGGACGAGTTTGACGTTAACAGTGCTCAGAAATGGATCGAAAAAAATAAGGCTGCTATAGAGTGGTTGAGAAAAGCCACAGGAAAAGACACTGGGTTTGAAAACATTGTAAGCGCAGAAAGAATTGTTCAAACAATTAAGTCGGCAACGCAAAAAAACATTGAACAAAAAATAAGAGTTCTTCGTGAAGAAGGAGCTTTTAACGACGAGTTTACTGAATCAGGGCTTCGCACTCTTATAAAAGAAAATAATAACAGGGAAGCTGCGCTCTTGTCCGCAGCAAATATTTTAGGAAACCCTGACCCCATAAATATGGGCGACTTTTTTCTTAGGAAGTTTCTTAGCCCTGACAACGCAAACCCCACACAGTTTCTTAATGAAACACTCAAAGTCCTTGAAAAAGGCGTTCTTCCCAGTGGAAAAAATCCAGCCCTTGAGGGTTTTAAACAGGCCGTAGCAGAAGCTATAATAAGAGCAACTGTAACATCAGCGGATAGCAACAGCGCCGCCGCTGTTAATGCGCGGCGGCTATCCTCACATCTAGGGGAAAACATCAAACTTTGGGATCCTCAAAAATTTATTGCATTATCCGAAAATCCAAGCTTTGGGAGGCTTTTAAATCAACTGTACGGAGAAAACGCTCCAGAGCTTTTCAGTAAAATAGCAATTGGCGCAAGAGACCAGTTTGTTGTTAGTGAATCCGCTACTCCCGGTGTTAAAAGACAAGACAAGGTTTCTGGTGAGTGGGCAGGTAACTTTGGTCGCATCCTTGGCGGGCTTTCTTCACGTTTTCTTCCTATAAGTGCTCTTGTTCTAACAGGAATGGGTCGAAGATATGGGATGGCTGCAATATCTGACTATAGAGGAAGTGTAATCGACAAGTTGATTGTTGATATGCTGATGGATCCGAAACTGGCTATAGAGGCCATTAACAAAAACCCTGTTAAAGAAGTGACGGCTGAAACGGGCCTGGCTGCCAGGGTAAAACTTTGGGCACACGAAAAATTTATCGGAGACAACGCAAGGCGTATAAGAAGATTAGGGCAGGCTCCTGGTGTTCTCTATGAAACAGGAGAGCCCACAAAATATGAAGAAATGGACGAACCCGGCTCTGTGGGTCCCCAGTCATCCGTAGCTCCTGCTGCTCCCCGGTCAGTCCGGTACGCCATGAGAAATGCTCGCCCCTCCGCCCCTGTTGTGCAGGTGTCGTCACTTGCCGGTGCCGGTGCAAGGCCTCTTGGAGCATCCGCTCCCCCGGCCAGTTCGCCGCAAGCCGCTCCCCCGGCCAATCCGCAGCAGTCCACACAGACGCTTGCCAGAATGAGCCAACTTGGAATTCCTCTTTTCCGGGGCAACCACGGCGGTTATGTAGGTGGCGCAGGCAGTGGCGTGGGGCGGTTACAGGAATCTGAGGGAATTATGTCCGTCAGAAGGAAGGGGAGGCAACTTGTAGGATGAAGCTGTCAAAACACTTCTCCCTGAGTGAGCTTACAAAATCTTCCACGGCAGAACGAAAAGGCATTGCCAACGAGCCGGACGAAGACGCCGTAGAAAACCTCCTTGTACTTTGCAGCGAAATTCTGGAGCCTGTGCGTGAGCACTACGGCATACCGTTCGCTCCTAACAGCGGCTTTCGTTGCCTTGATCTTAATCGCGCTATTGGTTCATCAGACAAGAGTCAGCATGTGACAGGACAGGCTGTCGATTTTGAAATACCTGGAGTAGACAACAAGGACGTAGCCTTATGGGTTATGGATAATTGTGACTTTGACCAATTAATCCTTGAGTTCTACAAAGAAGGTGAACCAACAAGTGGCTGGGTACATTGCAGCTACGTCATCGAAAGAGATAACAGGAAGTCTGCAAGAGTTTTTGATGGGAAAAACTGGACCGATCTAACTTAACCACTTCCTCGCGTCTTCCCCAAGTATCTCATCTGCGACCTTTATTTTACCCCGTAAGGCGGTCACTATCTTCTCATCAATTGTTTTGGGTGAGATAAGGTCAATGTAGGTGACCTTATTTGTCTGCCCAATCCGGTGGGCGCGGTCTTCGGACTGAAGTCGTAGCTCTAAATCGTAAGAGTTGCTGTAGTATATTACAGTGCTCGCTGCCGTAAGAGTTAAACCAAAGCCGCCTGTTTTAGGGTGCCCCACGATGAAACGTGACTCTGATTGCCGATCTTGGAAAGTTTCCACGATCTGCTGGCGCTCAGAATCAGGGGTTTCACCGTGGAGGGCTGAGACCGCCTGTACGCTAAAGCGGTCTCGCAGGGCCTCAACGATAGAGCGAATGTCCATGGTCCACGTCGCCCATATAATCGCTTTGCCCTGTAACTCATCACAGATATTTAATAATTCTGTGAGTCGATTTGATTTAATCTGGTGCACTTCACCGTCATCGTCCGTTAAGTGTCCCAAACATATTTGTTGAAGGCGCATGATCTGAGTCAACACATTTTGCGTAGTGGATAGATCACCGCTGTCCAGCCTTGCCAGTGCCAGATGCTTCATCTGGTTGTAAGAATCTAGCTGTTCTTTCGTCATCTCAACCTCACGCTTCATATAAACTTTATCTGGAAGGTCAAGACAATCTTCCTTACGAACGCGATAGGAATGGTCCTTTAAAAGCCCTGTAAGCTCGTCCAGACGACGAAACCCTACGATGTGCTGGAAACTATGCGTACCCATAGTTCGTCGCTGTACGACGGCGTAGCGCCCTTGAAAAGCATAGTAACTTTTAAACCCTAGTATGTTTGAGTTTAAAAAGTTCATTTGGCTGTATAAGTCCATAGGTGATTTTGTTACAGGGGAGCCTGTAAGAATACGCTTCATTACCGCTCCACGGCCCACGGTGCAAATTGCCTTTGTCCGTTTTGCCTGACGGTTTTTTATTGTGGTTGATTCGTCCACCACCATAAAAACATTAAATTTACTAACAAAAAATTCTGCAATCTCCACACCTTTCTTGGTGCTGAAGGCTTCAACATTCATTAGAAGAAATTTAAGTTCCCCCTTTTGATCGTAGAGGTCTTTAAGTTCTTGCCTTTTTGCTTTTGTCAAACTTGGTTTCCAAAGAACAACCTGCCTCTCTATTCTTTCTGGGAGATGTGTTTCAATCTCTCCGATCCAATTCGCAATAACTCCCTTGGGTGCAATGATGAGCGCAAAGTTGATTCGTTTTTTTTCAAAGTTCAGAGCCATCGTGTCGATACAAACCTTGGTTTTTCCTGTACCCATATCCATTAAAAGCGCATAGTTTTGCGCCTCACCGCTGCCGTCAAAGGCTTCGCGCTGATGGTCGTAAGGTTGTGTATGAAATTTAAAATCAATCATATGTAAATAAGGTCTTGCATCTACCTAGAAATACCCATATAAAGTGTTTTGACGGTGTAGTCAACCGCCGCTTAACGAATAAGGAGTAATTGATGAACGACTTACTTTCCGAAATGGTCTCCGACAGAGGAGACACTCCCGACAAACTTGATACATTAAACAGCAGCAAGCTGGATGGTGTATCGCGCCTTGCACAAGAGGCTGCGTTGTTGGAGAAAGAAATAGCTCAGTACGAGCAGTTTGCAAAAGAGAAGAAGCAGGCTCTTCACAAAATTACGGACGAGCAGCTTCCGGAAGCCCTAGAAGAAATGGGCCTACAAAAGTTTACTCTCACAGACGGCGCGGAGATTAGCGTCAAACCTATCTATGCCGCAAGTATTCCAAAGGACCGCAAGGAGGAAGCCTTCCAGTGGTTGCGCGACCATGACTTTGGCGACCTTGTAAAAAACAACGTGACTGTCAGTTTTGGTCGCGGTGAAGACGAGGACGCAAGGAACTTTGTAGATTTCTGCGACGCAGAAGGATACGCCCCCAACCAGTTGGAAAAGGTCGAGCCTATGACCTTAAAAGCGTGGCTTCGGGAGCGTGTAGAAGCGGGGGACCCCGTCCCGCTTGATTTATTCGGGGCATTTATCTCACAACGAGCAACCATTAAAAGGAGCAAGTAGAAATGGCAACAGCAGTATCAAAAAAGAAAAACGGCAAGTCCGACGTTGTGGTTATGCAGCCCAACATGTTCGCTGCCGATGCGGGAGTTGGAGTTAACGACCTTGGTTCAGAGGACCTGGCAATACCGTTTATAAAGGTGTTGCAGAAGATGTCGGATGAACTGGATGATTTGGACAACGCGAAAGCGGGAGACATTTACAACACGGTGACCAAGGAGGTGACTAAGGGAGGTGATGGTGTTCGCGTTGTTAACTGCGCGTATAACCTTCAGTACATAGAATGGGAGCCGCGAGGCACGGGCACTGGAGCACCCCATCACATTTACGGGGCAGGCGACCAGATTCCGGAGACGCAGCGAGGAGAAGACAACAAGGATTATGTTGTCGATGGAAACGGACGTTATTTGGAGCGGACTGCCCAACACTACGTTCTTGTGATTGACGAAGACGGCATCACGCAACAGGCTTTGTTGCCAATGAAGTCTACGCAGTTCAAAAAGTCGAAGCAGTGGAATAGCGCAATGCGTTCCTTGAAAATGAAGGACAGTGCCGGAAACTTGTTTACGCCGCCACGGTTCAGCCACATTTGGAAACTTGAAACCGTTCCTGAAGAAAACAAGAATGGATCTTGGCACGGGTGGCAAATTTCAAAGGACGACGTGATTGAAGACCCCATTATTTATGCTGAAGCAAAACTTTTTGCTGAGAGCATTCAAGCGGGTCAAGTCAAAGTTAATCACATTAGGGAAGAAGATTCTCTTTCCGAAGAGACGCCTTTCTAGCTGGAGTAGGGGAGGGTTAGCCCTCCCCATTTTTCATGGAACAGGTAGAACGATTCGCACGGATTTTCCGTGGTCTGGAAAAAGCATACGGCGCTGTAGACCTTGCCTCTTCCTCTAATGGTGAGAAGAAAAAGGGGCGTTACAAGTTTGTTCCCGAACCACGGACCTTGGAAACCTTTGAGGGACACTTAAAGGGGGAAACGTCTATTGGCATCGTGCCAATAAACGAAGACAACAAGTGTATATGGGGAGCGATTGACATTGACCGATACCCCCTGGATCACTCCGAAATTGTAAAGAAGATTGAAAAGCTTAAATTTCCTTTGATTGTCTGCCGGAGTAAATCAGGCGGCGGACACATTTATTTGTTTTTAAAAAAGTTTGTCGAAGCGGAAAAGGTCCAGTCAAAACTCAAAGAGATTACCGCCGAATTGGGTTACGCCGCGAACACTGAAGTTTTTCCAAAACAAATAAAACTGGTTCTCGAACGAGGTGACAACGGGAACTTTCTTAATCTTCCGTATTTTAATCACGAGGGTGGTCTTCGGTATGCTTTTAAAAGCGACGGAAGTGCTGCTACTTTAGAAGAGTTCCTAGACATGGCTGAGACTTCTGCCATTGAAGAGGAAACGCTAGACAGTCTTTTGTCCGAAGAGACACCAACAGTTGACGAAAAGCTACGCGACGGCCCGCCCTGCCTACAGGCGTTAATGCGACAAGGGTTTCCCAAGGGGACGAGAAATAACGGTCTTTTTAATGTAGGCGTCTATTTACGAAAAGCTTTCCCCGACGATTGGGAAAAGAAGATTCTTGAATACAACCAGCAGATCATGGAGCCGCCGCTTGATTTAAAAGAAGTCAACATTGTAGCGGACCAACTCAAAAAGAAAGATTACCAGTACAAATGCCTCGACCAGCCTATCTGCAATTTTTGCAATAAGGATCTGTGCCGCAGCCGTAAGCATGGGGTTGGAGGCGGAGCGAACACTCCTACGGTAGCCAACCTTCGCAAATATGATAGTGAACCACCGTTGTGGTTTTTGGACGTTAACGGAAAGCCCGTAGAACTGGACACAGAGGCGCTTCAAAAGCAGCCTCGTTTTCAAATCTTGTGTATGGAGCAGATCAACTTTATGCCGCGTACCATTACGCGCCCTGCATGGGAAGCGCAGATGAATCTTTTGCTTCAGCATATGGTGGACACTGAGGGTGCTGTGATTGACACCTCTGACGACACCAGTTTGCGCGGCCAGTTTTATGACCTTCTTGAAGAGTTTTCGACGCACATGCAGTCCGCAATGGACAAGGAGGAGATTTTACTTCGCCGCCCGTGGACTGACGAAGACCTACAAAGGACCTATTTCCGCCTCAAAGATTTCGAGGCGTTTTTGAAACGAAACAAGTTTTTTGAATACAAGTCGAACAAGGTTGCTCAACGAATAAGAGAAATTGACGGCAAATCGGAACAGTTTCGTATCAATGGCAGGCCTGTTCGCGTCTGGTCCATTCCGGCGTTCGCCAAGATTGAAGAAGAGTTCCCGTCGCGTTTTGATGACGACGACATTCCGTTTTAGGAGGTAGAATGTTTCGATACTTCGGTCCCCCAGGTACAGGCAAAACAACCACTCTTTTGAATCAAGTTGATAGTTTGCTTGAAGGTGGCACGTCTCCGAACTCTATTGGCTATTTTGCTTTTACAAGGAAGGCGGCTCACGAGGCCCGCGACAGGGCGGCGTCAAGATTTGGGTTGGACCCTGAAAAAGACCTCTTGTATTTCCGCACGTTGCATAGCCTCGCCTATCGTGCGCTGGGTTTGAGCGGTGCGGAAGTACTAGGCCCTAGAAACCTGAAGGAATTTAGCCAGAAGATTGGAGTAGACCTCACGTCTAACGGCTCTGAAATGATTGAGGACGAAGGTTTTGCGGTCTTACGTTCGAACCATCCGATTATGCGCTGTGTAGACTTAGCCCGAAACAGTCTCCAAGGGCCTCTGTATGCCTATAATTTTATTGAACTCAACAGCACTTATTATGAGTTTGACCACATTTATAAGGAATACGAGAGGTTTAAAGAAAGAAACGGCCTCAAAGATTTTACGGATATGATGCTCGAACTGGCAAACAACCCCAGCTACATCCCCCGTCTTGATGTTGTTTTTCTGGACGAGGCACAAGACTTAACACCTTTGCAATGGAAAGTTGCAGACAACCTTGAAACCAACAGCAAGAGAATGTTTGTCGCAGGCGACGACGACCAGGGTATCTACCGCTGGGCTGGAGCAGACATCGGAAAGTTCATTTCATTGCAGGGCTCCAGCGAGGTTCTGTCGCAGTCCTACCGGATTCCGCGAAGTGTACACACCCTTGCAGACAGAGTTGTGGGACGCATTAAACACAGGCAGAAAAAGACGTGGCTTCCACGGACAGAACAGGGGACTGTGCACCGTATTTACGATCCGTCAACCGTAGATTTCAATGGAGATGAGTGGCTTATTCTCTCTCAGGCCAATTACATGCTGGATGAGTTGTCAGAGTACATGAAAGCTTCGGGTCACTATTTCGAAAGAAAGGGGCGTCCCTCTCTTAAAAAGCCGGTGCGGTCTGCGATAAGCTCTTGGAATCATTTGCAATCGGACCAAAAACATGAGATTTCTATGAAAGAAGCTAGGAATATCTACGATTTTATGTCTACTGGGAAGGGGCGGCTAAAGCGCGGAGCAAAGAAAATGCTTTCTGGAGCGAACGAACAGGACCTTTTTACTTTGAGTATTCTTAACCAACACTTTGGGCTGGAAATTCTAGAGGGAAGCTGGGAAACGGCGCTTGACCGAATATCCGACGAAGATCGCGCCTACGCCACAGCCCTTTTAAATCGTGGGATTAACATTTTTGAAAAGCCCAAGATTAAATTATCCACGATCCACGGAGCAAAGGGGGGTGAGGCAGACAACGTGCTTCTTTATCTGGATTTAAGCCGTAAGGCGTTGGAACATATGGAAAAGAATCCTGACGACGCACACCGCCTCCTGTACGTAGGAATTACCCGTGCAAAAAATAACCTAATTCTAAAAATGCCAGAGAACTCACAACAAGGATGGGCAATATGAAGAAGCGGGGCAGGCATTTGAGGCAAGCACTAACCGAAAAAATTGTTAAGAGCGTAGAGCGGGCGGGCAGGTATGCTGATGGGGGGTGTCTTTACCTCGTCGTACAGCCCTCCGGTTCTAGAAGCTGGATAGTGCGGACCACGGTTAGAGGAAAACGGCGGGACCTTGGCCTTGGTGGTGTAGATACAGTAAGCCTTGAAAAGGCAAGGAAAAGAGCAGCGGAGATACTAACCTCAGTAAAAGAAGAGGCCTACAACCGGAGAACTCACAACAAGGATGGGCAATATGAAAGTCATTATTGAAAGTCCATACAGTGGTTACACCAAGATCGACGTTAACATAAATATAGACTACGCACGAAGGTGCTTGTGGGATTCCCTACTACGGGGAGAGTCGCCCTTTGCGTCCCACCTTCTGTATACACAAGTTCTTGATGACCAGTCGCCTATACAAAGGGAACTTGGTATGGACCGCTCACTTCAGTGGTATAAAAATGCGGACCTTGTTGCCGTCTACATTGATTTTGGTATATCGTCCGGAATGAAAAGGGGGGTGGAACACGCGGAGAGTATAGGAATTCCAATAGAAGAGAGACTTATAAATGATCCAAAAGACGGCACACAACATCTTAGAGAAAGCTTTAAGTCTAATTGGGGGAGCGAGGTCGAAAACCCATGGTGGGATGCTGGAGAACCACGAGAACATTGCCCAACTGTGGAACGGTTACCTATACAACAAAAAGATTCTAACGGGCGAGGACGTAGCGAACATGATGGAGCTACTGAAAATAGCCAGAAGAAAGCTGGGTAGCTGCAACGAAGACGATTACATAGACGGGGCGGGCTATTCGGCAGTAGCGTACCAGTGCCGTAGGGAGTCAGATGAAAACAAACCTGAAAAAGCCTAAGTGGGGCGTGAAAACTGAGTGGGTTCCCATTGAGCAGTTGCCGCCTACGCCTTCCGGTATTCAGGAAATTGCCATAGATCTGGAGACTAAAGACCCACGGCTCAGGACCCATGGACCTGGATGGCCCACTGGCAACGGAGATGTTGTCGGAATCGCCGTAGCCTACGAAGGCTTCAATGCCTACTTGCCCATTGGTCACGAAGGCGGGGGCAACCTCGACAGGAACATCGTCCTCCGGTGGTTTAAAAAAGAAATTGCCAGCCACCCTTCCGACAAGATTTTCTATAACGCAGCCTATGACGTGGGATGGCTCAAGCGGCTTGGCATAGACGTACAAGGGCGTTGGATTGACGCCATGCTGGCGGCTCCTCTTCTCAACGAAAACCGTTTTAGCTACTCCCTTAACACCGTGGCCTATGACTATCTGGGCGAGATGAAAAGCGAGGCGGCATTGCGGGAAGCCGCACAGGAGTTTGGCGTTGATCCCAAGGCTGAGATGTACAAGCTTCCGGCGACCTTTGTCGGAGAGTATGCGGAAGCGGACGCCAAGCTTACTCTTAACCTCTGGCAAACTCTGAAGGCCGAATTGTCAAAAGAGGACTTGTGGCAAATATTTGAATTGGAAAGCCGTGTACTTCCACTGTGTATAGACATGACGTGGCGCGGAATCCGTGTGGATCTTGATGCGGCAGAGCGTCTCAAGCAAGATCTTCTCAAAGTGGTGAAGGGCATCCTGTCCAAGGTTCACAAGGAAACCGGCGTCAAAGTAGAGTTGTGGGCCGCTGCGTCAATCGCGAAGGTGTTCGACCACCTTAATATTCCCTACGGACGCACCAAGACAGGATTGCCCTCCTTCACGAAAAATTTCCTCTCTCAGCATGAGCACCCGATAGCTCAACAAATTGCCGAAGCGCGAGAGTATGACAAGATTGGTAACACTTTCTTGTCCAGTATTTTCCGCTACACAGAAGATGGGAGAATCCACGGACATATCAACCAGCTACGTTCAGAAGGTGGCGGCACCGTCACTGGACGCATCTCCATGGCAAACCCCAACCTCCAACAGATTCCAGCCCGAAACCCGCAGATGGCACAAAAGATCCGTGGCCTGTTCTTGCCGGAAGAAGGAAAGCAGTGGGCGTCCCTCGACTTTGACCAACAAGAGCCGCGCATCCTGGTTCACTTTGCAAGCCTCACGAACAAGGGCCTCTCCGGTTCCGAAGATTTTGTGGAGGCCTATTGTTCAGACCGGAATACGGACTTTCATCAAATGGTGGCCGACATTGCTAAAATTCCAAGAAAAAGCGCAAAGACAATCAACCTGGGTATTATGTACGGAATGGGCCAAACGCGGCTCGCGGAGCAACTGGATGTGTCCACGGATGACGCTAAACGGCTCATGGCCCAGTACCACAACGACGTACCTTTCGTTAAGGAGTTGACCGACGCGGTTCAGCGCAAGGTTGGACACAGGGACAAGGGAGGGTTTGTCCGCTCCCTGCTGGGACGCAAATGCCGTTTTGATCTGTGGGAGCCTAACATGTTTGTCGCAGCCAAAGCGTTGCCAAAAGAAGAGGCTTCCATTGAGTATGGAGACAACATCAAACGAGCGTACACGTACCGTGCTCTCAACCGCCTGATCCAGTCAAGCGCGGCAGACCAGACCAAGTCCAGTATGGTTGAGGTGCATAAGGAGTTGGGTCTTGTCCCCCTTGTCCAGATCCACGACGAACTGGCCTTTTCAGTGGAGTCCAAAGAGCAGGCGAAGCAGATTTGTGATGTCATGGAGCAGGCTGTAGAGCTTGAAGTTCCGACGCCCGCCGACATAAGCCTTGGGAGCACTTGGGGCGACATAAAAAAGATTGACCGTTAAGGAAAAATCCCGTAGTATCACATACATGAGGATAGAAAAATGAACCCTGATAAATGGAAGAGTGTTGTAATTCCGATTGAGAGTTACAAAGTACTCAAGGAAATGGCACGAGAGGAGCACCGGACACTTTCCGGCCAGTTTACGTTCCTTCTCGAAAAAGAGAAGGCAAAGGGCAGCGCGGAGAGTGCAGCGTGACCGCAGTGGCCGCTACTGCTGCGTTCTACGGGGTGTGTCTTCTGCTGTCCCTTCTGTAATGCTTTTGCACGTTTTGATTGAGCTTATTTTTGC
>Ga0208919_1001457_pt1 | contig 13627 bp, 24 predicted proteins | sample 4_EtaG_FD_184076 | JGI IMG/M metagenome (GOLD analysis project Ga0208919, IMG submission 184076) | Marine viral communities from the Subarctic Pacific Ocean - 4_ETSP_OMZ_AT15127 metaG (SPAdes) (version 3) | ecosystem: Environmental > Aquatic > Marine > Oceanic | place: Pacific Ocean | collected...
GCTTTTTGTGGTATACTAATCACAGCTGTATCATGAGGTCTGAAATAATCATCTTCTAATAATTCAGGGTGATTAATATTTAGATAAGTATATATAGCTTCGTTTTTACCCACACGTAGTCTACGTACATAATACTTATTGTGCCAAGCGTGAATACCTGACGATGTTCCAAGTACTAAGCTAGTGGTACCAGCGGGTTTAACTGTTGTACATCTAGCAGCTGACTTTATACCTATAGTCTTAGCTGTAACTCTGTTCATTAACTTTACATGATCAGCAGCTTCGTTCATATTCAGCTCTAAAACTTTACCAGATGCAATACCAGTCATTGATACTCCGATCAACGAATCTTTCTCTGTTGTCTCTTGCCAAACTTCTCTAAGATAATGAAACTCTGTATAACCAGCTTGTAACGTACCTATAAAAGCGGCAGCAGCAACTCTTTCGTTTAAATCATCTTGATCCACTACGTCAGAAACATTTACTTCGCACAAGTTACAAAACTGAAAAGGTCTTAAAGCTATTTCACAACAAGGGTTTGTACCCCAGTCTTTATCGTTGTTAAAGTATATACCAGGTTCACCAGAACCAGATAGTTCAATACGTTTCCATAAGTCCATAAAAAAGTCTTTAGTAATTTTATGTCTTATTAATACAGCTGAGTTATTAGCTCTACCACGTTGTGGATCTTTTTCCCACCAATTTCCTGATTTACAAGAAATCATTTTCTCATCATATGCCGAGAACAACGATATTAATGCAGCCCGTCTAATACCGCCTGCAAGTACAGCATCAGCAATATGACAAACAATATCGTGAACTTCCAGGCTAGAGAGTTTTTCTCCATCTTGTTTTCCATCTAATATTCCTTTAATTTTTACTAAACATTCTCTTAATGGCTGTGGTCCAGGCGCCTTTCCTCCTGAGGTAACAAGTCTTGCACCCTTTGGTCTAATATCAGAATAATCAAACTTTATCTTAGATGATCTCTTAGAGCCCAAATAAGACTTGATTAAAACTTTTATTGCGTCTGACCAACCCTCAATACTATCACCGATAACAAACCTACGAGTTCTAATGTCATGAGGTTTTATAATTTCCGGTAATTTCTTAATATTATGTAGCTGAACAGAATAACCCACACCGCAACCAGATAGTAAAAGGAACATAACTTCACTAAAACCATCAATATGGTCAATAGGTAGATAAGCACAATTATAGAGTCTATTGGGTGAGATTTCAATTGGCTTACCGCCAAACTGTAAGCTACGCATAGACGGGAGAACTTTCTTTTCATAGACATATTTATAGTAAGTATTTATATCATTCTCTAAACTTGGGTATTTACGGATGTGCATTGCTTTATTACGGTCAACCAACTCTTCCCAAGTTTCTCTTCTCTGTAACTCAGGGATATACTTAGCATACTTCATATGCACAGTAATATCCGAGAGTATATTGTTGTTCAACTCAATCATTATTTATTTAACGTTAAGCATGCGTCTACAAATGGTAAGTAAACTACGTGGTTTGTCTTTTTCTTTTCTTCATAAGATCTAAAGCCTAATACAATACCTGGGTAAAACCCAAAGCTTAACTCCCAACTTTTATTTTTATTTTTCATTTTCTTTTTTATTTTTAATTATTAATTCTATTACTTTGTCACATTCTTTTTGGTTCTGAGGTTTATATAAAGTCACAGAAGGTAAGTTCGCTTTTACATATTTTTTAAACATTTTCCATCTCAGTGGAAATGATTCGTTAGCTCTACCTTTTGTTTCTATTATAAAAGTATCTGACACAAAATCTGGCGTATACTTTATGTTTAATATTTTCTTTGAACCTCTATTAACCATATCACCTTTGCCGTTACCTTGTCTTTCGTAGCTCTCGTTGTTAAACATAAATCCTTCTTGTAATTCAAACGTCGCGCCTTCGTATACAGCGTGTATTTTAGCTTTCTTTAAAGCTATGTACATATATTTTTCTAAGCCTGAAGCAAAGGTTATCCCGTCAAAAGTAACTTTTTTACTTCTGACAGGGCCTTTCTTTCTTTTAAAACGTTTCTTCATATCTATCGTCTTTAAATTTATCTATTAAAGATTCTTCGTGAAGATCTTGAAGTTCATCTCTTGCTGCTTGTATGTACAACACGGCATCCATAAGTTCTTCTTGTATATCATTAAGATATTTTTGTAAACCCTTCATTTTAAATCTACGTTCATCATCTAATGTTGAACCATACTTAGCATAGCCAACATCTGAACGTTTAACAAACTTATCAACAACACTTCTAACTACAGGGTCTCTAAACCCATACTCTTTTCTTGACGTGATACCTGACTTGGCATCCATTATTTCTCTATCGCTCATATTAATCTTTTTTAAATGTTCCGTTAACCATCTTTCCAGTTCTATTTGATATTTCATCGTAAGCCGCGTTAATACAATCTTCGATCGAAACGTTGTTTAATTCAGCTAGATTCGTGAGTACAACAACACAATCTCCAATACCATCTATAATTTCAGCCTTATCTTGTTTAAGCACAGCTCTACATATTTCGCCAGCTTCTTCTATCAATTTAAGTGTCTGTGTTTTAATATCTCCTTTATCATACAAACCTCTTTCATGAGCCCATTCTCTAATTAAATCGAATTGAGACATGCATGTGCACGGGTTGTTTTCATCGCAACACTCGTAAGATCTATCTGGAGATAATCCACCAGCTAATGTCTTACCATTGTACTGGTCGTGTAACTGCTCGTGTATGTTCATTTGCTTAGCGTTGTCTAAATCATGGTAACCATAAGCATCGTGGTTATCAAACCATCTAGCAAAAGCTTTATTATACACATAACATCTGTCTTTTGTGTATTGAGACACTTTAATATTATCCATTATCCACTCAATTGATTTTTTAGTAATTCCAACTGGACCACTATCTGTTTCCCATTGCATACCTATTTTATCCATAAGTTGCCCTTTTAGTTTATTGACCGGACACGGGAATGTCGTAGTCATTTCTGTTACATTTATTCTCATATTATTTATTCTTATTTGGTTTACTGGTTTATATAAATCTTTATAAAGCTTACGATCAACTCTATAGCCTAAAGCTTTCTGAAGAGATATTTCTTTTTCTGATACTAAATCAATATCTGAGGTAGACATTATAACTTGATACTCACTTTTATCGTAGCCTTGTTGACGTTCAACTCTTTCTTCAAGATCTGTTGTTACCCCTATTTTCTTACCCGGGATGTGGTATAAATAGTATTTCATATTTTATCGTTATATAGATGCATATTATGTGCGAAATGATAATATACACCCGGTTCAATATTAAGTCTCTTAGAGACCATCTCTTGCAGCTTAGAAAAACAGTATTGATCGTTACAAAAACCAAACCACAAATCATTGCTACGCATTGTTACACACATATCTAACCTACCATGTAGTATGGTAAATTGAACAGCGTAAGTACATGGCGTGTCGTTTGTGTAATCTTTATACTCTTTACAATCGTATATTGATATTGCAGCTTGCCTTGTGTCTGGATTATGTCTAAGCAACTCTATAACGTGTTGTATCTGGTTATTACGTTGCCATTGCCAACCGTAGTTAGAATTAACATTACCATTTTCATCAGCCATACGTTTCCATATTTCAGGAATCTTACCGTATATAAAACCTAGTTTATCTATTGAATTATCTCCAGATAGATACCACTGCCACTCAGCTTCAGCATATACCTCGGACCATTTACGTTCTCTGTTTATTATTCTATTATCCATAGGGTCTGTCATATAGAAGCCTACGTTAAATAAAGCTTTAGTACCCGCAAAGTCTACGCCATCTTGTATAATGCGATCGTGTAAGTATTCGTAAGCTGTATTTGCGTTTCTAAATTTATGCATAGTGTTCTCCTTTGTATTTGATGTAACTAGATAGATCGTGAATACTATAACCGCTTTCACCAGGTATTACCTTGTGATACGTTTTTGATTCACCATTTTTAGTTAATTTAATTGTATTGTTATTTATTTGTTTTAATATATTATCCATTTTTATTCGTATTTAATTTGTATTTGTTATAATAGTATTTATAGTATTCATACATTTTTTTATGAGCTTCAGCAGCTTGATAACTCGCTGGATCTAAATGTATGTTCTTTTTAATATTCAATTCAACTTTCCATTCACTAGTAGTTTCCCAGTTAGGGCTAACACCTATAATTATTCCCTTCTTATGACACCAACAAACTCGTTTCATGTCTTGTTTAGTATAAGGGTGGTATCCAGGTGATCTACCTATAGTTTTCTTAGAATTTTTCCATCCTATTCCCATGGCATAGGATCATTAGCTGCTTCGTTAACAAGTTCAGGTATAAAACTACCTGATCGTGGCTCCCAAGTAAAATGAGACTCAGCACCGTTTTCACCAAGGTTTTGGAACTTAACTTTAAGTACTTTAACTTTAGTCGTTTTAGCTTCGTAATCTCTGTGTACTAATAAACCGTGGTAACTAGCATCATACCATTCACCACCACCTTTAATATTGTACATTGTAGGTTCTTCAATTTTACCATCTTGACCTTTGTACATTTTAGTAGGATGAGCAACTATAAAAGTTAGTACATCATATTTTCTACAAAACGTTTCAATCTTAGCTAGGTAATCCATTGTATAACGATTTACATCATCTGAATGTGCGTTAACATCTCTAACCTTATTAAACGGATCTATAACAAGACATTTAATACCCTTACGTTTTACAAGCTCAGCGCCCTTACGTAATACAGACTCTAAGTTATACTTGTCCATATCAATAAAGAAATAGTTATCGTTTACGTGGTCTGCAACTTCGTTCCATTTGTCACCGCCAATGTCTCCGGCTGATGGCATATCCATCCATGTTTTCCTCATTAATTTGTGAGCGTGTAAATACGTAGGCTGGTTTTCAGGAGAAGCAAATGCTGTTTTCCAACCATAGTTTTTATTATAACCTACAACCATCTGATCAACAAAATCAGACTTACCACTACTAGGGATACCAGTGACAGTGATAAACTGACCGGTATACGTTGAGAATATTTTATCAAAGTTGTTGAGCCCAACTTGGAAACCAGGCTTAAAACCGTTTTTAACAAAGTCTTTAAGTTCATCTTCTATATCGTATAAGGTTGACACATTTTCTAATGGTACTTGTTTAGAGCTATTTATAACAGCTCTTAACTTATCAACACCGTGTTCAATTAAGAACTCGTTAGCATCTTTATTACCATTAAAATCTACTAAGTAGCATACCTCAGCACCTAGCCTACGAACAAACTCATTTTTAAGAGCTTGGCCAGGTTCATCAGCATCTACTGCTATTATAATCTTAGTCTTATCTTCAAGATAATCAATACAATTATCTAAATAGTCTAAGTTGTTAGAATTCAACGTAGCACCGTTAGGTACTGATATTGTATTCTTGATACCAGCTTCGTGTAACGCTAGTACATCCATTTCTCCTTCTACAATAACACACCAATCATAACCTACAATACTGTTAATATTATAAAATACTTTTTCAGCGCCCTTGAAGAGTTTGAAATTCTTCCTACCATCTCTATATTTAATATTGATGAGTTGATCACCCATGAAATAATTAAACTGTATGGTATTCTCGTTTTTACTGGTTTGTGGCATCCACTCAGAACCTTCTGTAACTTGAAGATCTGAAAGGGTTTTCTTTGAAATACCTCTTGTACCGAACCAAGTCTCAACATTAGTACTTACATCGTTAAATTGCTCAGGTGTTTGAGGTCTTACATAAACCTTTTCACTAGCGCCTTTACGCTGATAAGTATGTAGTTGAAAACTTGTGTCACAGTTGTGACAGGTACCGAGACCACGTTCCCAATCGTAAGAAGCACATTGTGCTTTCTGATTTTTAGGTTGTCTATCAGACGAACACAGGGGACAAATCCCCTGTGATGCACCTTCTTTTAGACTGTGTTGATTGAACTTGTCAATCAAAAATCCATTGATCTCATCTACACTCATTAGAATGGTAAGTCAGCTTCTGGTTGAGGAGCAGGAGCAGATTGTTGTGGCGCGCCATCACGTGGTGCTGTATCAACGTTTGTTCCGTTTGTCCATACTACTTTTACATTACCAAGGTAAGTCTTAGCTGCCTTAGCATCTCTTTCATCTTTAGTTTGTTCTACAACTACAGGACCTTGATTACCAAACTGATCTGGTTCATCGTTTATTGTAATTGTAATTGGTAAATACTTACCTTTTTTACCTATGTAGATTTTATCTTTAGGTATCTTGTTCAAGTCTATACTTGCTTTAATTATACTTGCCATTTTTATAATGTTTTGTTAATAAAATATTGAGCCGGATCGAAGTCATCTGTCTTATAAAATAAGTCATGTACTTCTACTGCTTTTTTCACCTTGTCTTTCCCCGACTCGTAGAATTTAGGTGAACAATCAAACATTCCTATTTGATGTGTCTTTTTATCTATTACTATGAATAGCATTTCGTATCCGAATAACTGTTGGTATATATAAGCTTGGCTATCGTAGTTAAACTTCTTAGCACTCCATTGGAACCTATCTATATCTCCAGTTGTTTTAAGATCTATTACTAGTTTTTCATCGTGGTTGATTATATCAGCCTTACCTTTCCACATAACACCTTCGATTTCTTTAATCATTGGGGCTTCGTATTCACAACCATCGCTTGTGGAATCATTATTACCTCTAATTAAATCATTACATATATTATTAGCCATTAGTTTATCTGTCATAAGATTTGCGTTATCCGCCTCGTGCTGTAATAAACACATTTCGCCACCAGATATTTCTTTATAATCCTTAGTATTTCTACTAGTAGATTCAACGATCTTAAAACTTGCTAACTTTTCAGGTTCTAATATAGCTGTGTGAAAATATCCACCAACTAAAAAATTAGGATTAGGTTTAGATGGCTTACCTAGTTGTAACGGGTTGTTTAGTAAGGTGCTAATATCTGAGTTAGATAAATACTGTTTACCAAACGTTCCGTAGTAATGCTCGTCTTCTTTAAGCTTTTGTAATACTTGTTTTTTGTTCATTTGTTAGTTTGTATTTGGATTCAATAGCAGATATGTTACCTCCTGCTGTTATATATTCTTTAGCTTTCTTTAGTTGATCTGCTGTTATAGCTGGTTTAGCTTTAGCTTTAATCTTATCTACAACGCCGTGTTTATTGTCAGCATCAGCGTCTTGAGTATCATCTATTAGTAATAAATTACCAAGAGAATATTTTTTACCGTAAGTGGAAGCTGCGCCGAACTGCTGAGAAGTTTGCATACCTTTTTGATTAAGGTCTACGCCGACTAAAGCTGTCGCGTGTATTGAGTTTTCACCGTCTGATATTGTAGCTGTTGATTGGAGTGTTGGAACAGGGTCGGTAGCAATAATTTGCTCATTGATTGTAACTGTGACGCCGTGTTCGATTAAGAATGGCTTTATAGCCTCTAATATGTCTTCTGCTTTACGGAAATAGTATTTTCCGAACGAGTTGTAAGAAGACTTTTTCGCTTTTAGCTTTGTCTGTATTATAGCTAATTTTTTATTTAGTTCTTTCATATTATTGGTATTTGGTATGTATATATAATCACACGTTATTATTCATTTTTAATGTTATTTTCACTCTATGTTACAGAAAATCAAGCACTTGCGAGTGATCTACGTTCTCAATTAAAGTTTCTACAGCTTGTCTTTTTAGCTGTGAAACACGCACGTAAGAACTACTACCTTCCATGCCTAAATATTTTGCTATTTGCGTAGCAGAATGTTTATCGCAATCGAGACCGTAACTTAATCTTAATACTTGATATTCTCTTTCTGTAAGATGAGACTGACACAAGCCTTTTAAGTAAAGATTTAGTAAATCTATATTGTAAGGTTCGGATGTATCAGGTATCTGGTATATCATATCTTCATCATTAGGACTAGCATCAATACTTAAAAAAACAGAGTTGAAAAACATTTCAACCATTTTCTTGTCTTTACCAAAGTCCTTACGTATTTCATTTAACTTGTGCTCAGGTATTCTTATACTACCTCTATTAGAGTCAATTTGTCTACGGATAGAACCTTTAATTCTTTTTGCAAAGAAAGACTTTAGTGTTTTTTCCATGTCTTCAGATTCTCTTAGTTTTTCATAGTCTAATTTACTTACAGCTTGTACTAAACCTAAGCTACCTGATTGTATCATATCCATTATAGACATAACCCCACTGGCTTGTTGTGATGTAGCAAACTTTCTAGCTATGTTTTCTACTAATGGTAGAAACTTAGTTGTAAGTTCTTTTCTAGTGTAATCATCCCATTGTTTGTTAGGTAATCTAGATACAGCTGACTTAACATCGTTTTTATATCTTACATAGTTTGGTATATTATACTTTTTCATATTTTAATGTTTTTGATTTTTTTAACTTTGGTTTGTTAATAATTACTTTTTTAACTTCTAATCCATTGAAATATAGTGTTGCATCTCCACTTTTATTTTTGTAAGTTTTTATCTCACCATTTCTAAAATAAACAATGATTTTTCTTTGTTTAATAAAGTTTTGAGTTTCTACACATTTACAATTATCATAAAGATCTAAAACTAAAAATTGGTTTGTATCTATTCTAATTTCAGTATCCTTTAAAAACACAGTTGCGTTTTTATTGATTATTTTACTTTCATAGTAATTAAACTCAAAGTGTATTTTACCAGCCACAGCGTGGCATATTGTATCTTGCGCTTGTGAGTAACTAAATCCTGCTAATAGTAACCCCGCTATTGTTAATTTTATTTTTTTCATATTAGTATTTACTTCTTTTTTTGTCCCTTAATTGGGTTAACTTATCAAGCAGTCTTTCTGCTATCTCGACGCTGATCTCATCAGCATAGTACATATCATATATTAGTCTTCTCATAAATTTTTTCTGTTTTAGGGTTAGCTACTGTATGTTTTTCTCCTATGTAGTAGTTCCAGTAGGCTTTAACACTACATTCGTCTTTGTATTCATCTGGCATACACTGTGGAGGTTGCTCAAATGGTGCGTGCGGTATATTTTCTGGATGACTCATACAAGGTACATAACACTTGTCGTACGACATATGAGTTTTACCATATCTTTTTTTATATTCACGAGACAAAGCTACAAAATGCTCATACAACCAATCATAATGTGCAGAATTTTCTCTTACCCATATAGTTGATGGATGATTTTTGTGAGCTAACTTGTAAGGTACATCTTCTGGATTACCTAGTACATGATGAGCCGCGCATAACATTTGAGCTGACTCAAGTATCATTTTGACTACATGTTTATTGTATTGTGCTTTAGCAGCTTTGTTAGGGCATTTATCTAAATAAAATATATTCATAGTTGTTTGTTTAATAATTCTTTTTCTCGTTTTAATTCTTCACACATGTTTCTATGTATAGTTCTTGTTGAACAGTTAAGTCTCGCTGCTAGTCTTTTTATTGTTATCTTCCATCCACTATGGTTTAGTGATAACATTAAATCATAAATATCACCTTGAGTAACTGATTTAGTTCTACCTATTAACTGACCTACAATACGTAGTTTTTCTTCTGTACACATGCGGTTGTATGGTTTAAATATAACTTTACGTGACTTATTTTTAGGTGGCTCTTCAAGATCTAGCATGCTAATCTCATACACCATTTTCCTTAATAATTCAGGATGTATAGTGAATGTAGTGAAACCTTGTTGTTTTTCTGCAATAAGATCTGCTACTCTCATAAACTCTTCTTGATCTAACTGTGGGTTTAAATACCACAACACTAATAAATGCCACTTAAGAGATCTGTAAGTAGTTATCTTTGCTTTACTTCTAAATAGCTCGTAACATTCGTGCGTGCCATTTTCATAAAACATATACACCTCGTTTTCTATAGTTGGCTTGTCCGTTATTGGAAACCTTCTATATACGATGCGCCACATATCTAATCTATTTGTATTTCTATTGTGTGACATTAGCCTATTACTCTTTATTCTTAGGGGCTGTTGTCACAGTCCCCTGTGGTTTTAAGGTACCGAATATAATTCTAGTTTCATTCTTATCGTTACCATATTTAATATCATTAAATTGTTTTATTCTTATTCTTAATCTTTCATCCATATTTTAAAATTTTAATAGTTTTAAGTATCTGTTATACTTTTTAAATAATTCTACCTTTATAGGGCTAAGTTTGCCGTCTAAGGCACTCTTAAAAATCTCTTGTCTTAGTTTACATACATGATGCTCTACAGTATTCATATGTAATCTTTTTCTAAATATCTTATTCATAATCTCGTATTGCTTTAAATAATGGGTGTCTATAGCTATTTGCTTTAGTACGCTCGAAGTAAGTAAACGTTGCTGTTGCACCTATATAATGTGGTGCTCTGTGTAATAAATTACTTAGATCTTTGTAGTTGTAACCTTTACCAGGTGGACAACCAAACTCTATACCATCATTATCTTTCATAATAAACTTACCTAACGTACCTACGCGTTTACCTTTACCTTCGACAAAACCTATAATAGTAGCTTCAGCATCGGAAAAATCTTTGAATTTTCTAAGATTGTGAGATCGCTTACATTGATAAGTGTCGTTAGTTCTAACAATAGAACCTTCGTAACCCATTAGTAAATTAGTCTTATGATGAGCCCTAGCACCTGACTCACCAGATACTCTAAATGTTTTAAGATGTTTAACGCAGTACGAAGTAGGTACTTGTTTAACAATAAAATAGTTACGCTCTTCAAATGTTAGAGTCTCATCTATTATATCATAACAATGAAATTGTGTCAATTCTCGCGCGTCTAGACGATCCTGGTCTGTTGGTTTTGTTTTTCTGACTAATGATATAATCTTTTCGAAATTGTCTCTTAGATCATGATTATACAATTCGCCATCAAGTATAACGTTAGGGTGTTTATCAAAGAACTTATATAAGTTTAATGTAATATGCTCTATGTTTTTCCACTCTTTACCCGTACGTGAATATGCGGTTACTTTACCTGCATCATACTGTATTAAACATCTAACACCATCTAACTTCGGTTGTATAGATATTTTATTATCGTAGTCTATTGGTTTTGCGCTAACAGGATATGCTAGCATTGGTTTTTTTCTCATCATAATTCTTTTAATTTTTTATTTATTTCATCTACTTTCTTTTGTAATTCAGCACACTTCTCATAGTTTTCATCTGTCTTGTGATAGTCTATTTGAGTAAGAAGTTTAGCCAACTCACCTAATAACTCATCTTCAGTTAGAGGCTTGTCAGCTTTTTTCTTTTTTTTCTTTTTAGGACTATATAGATCACTAAGGTTAGTGAAAGTGCTATTACTATACCACTGTGTTTGTTCTTCTATATACTTTGTTAACAGTTTATCTACAATAAGATCTGCTAATCTGTTTAATTCATCATCATTCATATCTATATTATCCTTTTTCGTTCGTATTTAGTTTGTATTTATCTAATAACTTTTGTGGTTCTCCTACAAATATACACTCACCAACTTGATCTTCAAATGGTCTTAACTCAAATATACTTATCCACGTGCTATCGTTTGGTTTCTGCCATATATAATACATATACTCTAGGTCAGAATGTTTAGTTGTTAAACTTTCTATTTCCCACGATCTACCATCAACAGCAGTACTGTTAATTAAAGAATTAGCTATATCTACGCCTAAACCTTCAGGATAACCATCAGTGTGCCTGTAAAACTGTGCGTGTATTTTTTCTGGGTGTTCACTAAATGACACACCATCTTCTCTTGTTGCAAATCTAATTTGCGCTCTCGTACTCATAATAATATTCTTTTATTCTGTTAATAATTTCTCTTCCGTTAGCCGTATGAAACCCATAACTGTGTGTCATTAGGCTGTTAATTGGCTTGTTTTCTATTAGTAATTGTAATAATTCTAATTCATTGTGGTCCATTTCTTGTGATACTTCGGTTATAGCGTCTGCTAATGCATGGCAATTGTGTCTTGGTTCATACCCAAGATCTTCTTTTATATATTTTTCTACTTGTTCTTCTGTCATAATTTTAATCTAATAATACCATATATGCTCTTGCATTATGCTCTCTAAACCACTGTAGACCTGCTCTGAGGTCTTTTACGTGACTAGGTGTATTAAACATGCCCATTTCTACTACTATTGATGCGCCCATTACAAAGTCATACATGGATAATTCTACGTTATTTAATTCTATTTCTTCTCCTGAAAACCTATTGGCTACTATACCACCTTTGTCGTATATTACACCATTAAACCATTCAGGTACTGGTTGTTCTTTTGTTTTATTCATATTACTTAATATTTTCTGATGTAGATATTTTGAAATGACTATCTATCTTGTTCATTATACTTTCGCATAATTCATGCTCACTATTGAGCTCTAGACCACAAGCTTCAACTTTACCGTCGTAGTCTATACCGAACTCAATATCATAGTTGTCTGCATCACTGAAGTCAAAGTAGTTAACACCTTCTTCAACTAACTCTTGTATAGTGTCATACATTTCACCTGTCATTTCAGGTTTACTTATATCAGCTAACTCTTTCTGTTTAGATCTTAAGTCAAATGTTAAGTCATTGATTTTTTCTTCGAGGCCTTTTACTGTAGCCTCTAACAGTTCTTTTGATTCACTCATATTATTTAATTTATTTAGTTTGTGGTAGGTAAGGAATCGAACCTCACGATAACTGTCTAGAAGACCACCTAATGCGGTGTTATCAACCATTCTACCTATATTAAAACGAGGGTTAATGCCGTTCAGAGCGAGCCTAGGAGACTCCTACTAGTACATTACCTGTCGTTTTTTTTATCTTGTTTATTTAAGTTATTTTTAAGTATATTTTTTCTTATATGACATTTTATTTGTGAAGATATATAAATACCTATTGTCACACCTAAACCACCTACTACTATGAGTAGTGGAATCATTATTATTACTTTTTCCATATTATTTTACTTTATATCTATGTCCATCTATTATTATTTCTACTGAACTTGGTTTTTCTTTTTGCCATTTATTCCAGTAAGCATGTTGCTCGTGTACAAATACATCACCATTTTCTAAGTTTGTTATTTGACCACCTGAATATTCAAAGTTAATCACATCGTCAGTGTCGTGACATTTAAGAAAATGACCTACTCTTTGTTCGTGTCTCCATTTAGCTATATACTTACCATCTTCAACTTGATTTGCTTGATTTATGTAGTAATTTTTGAGACAATAGAGTACTAAGTATCTTAATCTAGCTACTTCACCTCGTATAATTATACGTCTTTTACCTACAAATTTATTGTATTTACCAGTTGGTTTTTGAATATAATCACTACGATCTTCATTCCAAATAGTTTTATAATCTTTGTAATAAGTAACACTTGGTTCACACTTATTTAGTTGATAAGGTGTATAACCACCATTCATACGTCTTACATAACCTGACTGAAACGAACCTACTTCTATATACTTACCATACATTTTGATTGGTAGTCTATATATTATAGTGCCGTTTTTCTTTTGTCTGTAAGTGGATACGTCTTTCCAAC
>Ga0208919_1001459_pt1 | contig 13614 bp, 17 predicted proteins | sample 4_EtaG_FD_184076 | JGI IMG/M metagenome (GOLD analysis project Ga0208919, IMG submission 184076) | Marine viral communities from the Subarctic Pacific Ocean - 4_ETSP_OMZ_AT15127 metaG (SPAdes) (version 3) | ecosystem: Environmental > Aquatic > Marine > Oceanic | place: Pacific Ocean | collected...
CAGTTCAGATAACTCATCACCTATCAATATTATTTTTTTCTGCTTAATACCAATTAACTTACCAATAGCATCTTTAGTTCTACTGCGTTCAGCCGCAACCAAAGACAGCCCCGCCCTATCAATAAGCACTCCTGACTCATTTATATAACAAGCGCTTCCAATACTATCCCGTATTTTGACGGGTGCCCCATCGATAACCATCAATAACGATATAACTGAACCCCAAATCCTTTTTCTTGCTTCCCGTAGCGTGGTTGATGTAAGGAGAACCAGCGTATCTCTAGGCTGGGCCAACCAATTTAAGATCCCCCATGCGGCCATTGTGTGGGATTTACCACTATTAGCCGCTCCCCCAATAGCTACGTATTTATTACGTATAACTGCTTTTATCATTTCTACAGCCCATGGGTGCTTAACCATCATCGGTTCGGGTAGATCTTCATGGTTCCATAGCTCATCGGCCAACCTCCAAAAATAATACTCCTTTGCTTTGTTAGCTTTGTGGTGTGCAAACCCGTATAGCAACGCAGTTATAGTGTTAGTGGGAGGTATAAGTAAACCCCCCACATCCATGCGTTTAGTTTTTGGGTCTATGAAAGGTTCGTATAAAGATGTCTTCTTACTCATTCAACTTGAAAAATACCAATTAAAATAGTATAAGTTATATACTTGGCTAAGAAACCTACAAAATCGAAAAAGTCTAAGCTACTGCCTAAAGCCTTAGAAATGTACAAACAAGACTATAAGTTGGTACACATAAGTAAGGAATTAGGTATAAGCAATTCCACACTAAGACTATGGTTACGCAATGAAGGTATAGAACCTAAAGGTAATCCGCACGCATCCAACCCTATGCCGGAAGATGCAGACCCTTTAAAAACAGCATTAGATGATAATTTAGAAGGTAAAACGGATGAGGCTATTAAAACTGCTAAATACGAGGCTAGGGTGGCTGAAGATGAAGCTATGATGGAAATAGCAGAAGCCCAAACGACTCCTGCGGATAAGTACCAAAGCTACGTTGCGGCTATGGGTATACAGCTCCTACGGGACAGTAAAAAGTTTTTAAGGGCTCCTAGGACTATTAAAGAACTGTCAGAATTAGATCAACTTATACGTAGAAATATGGGGTTAAATGCTAAAACTGGGGGAGGAAGTGGTAAAGTACAAATTGATATAAGTATACTTAACAACACAAAAGCTGATAGGGGCGGAGGCGCCTTAAAGGTTAACACTAAAGAAGTAATAGATGTAGAACCAGAAGAATGAGCGATACCGAAAAAACAATAGAGGATGCTGAAAGCACCCTTCTTTTATATTCAGGATTAGAAAATGCTTATATGGGGTGCGTAGAAACTTATGGAAAGCCTCCCGTGGCCTGCTATTCTAAGTTGATAACTTTAAAAACTCTGCAAGAGAACTATAATATTTCTGAAAAAGAAGCTAGGGAAAAGTATGAATATGAATATTTACAAAGTAACTTTGGGGACGCCACCCCATGTTTTCTAGACGATGAACCTCCCAAAGAAGATGTTTCAGGAAAAGATCTTACTTAAAGACCCTTATGTGTTAATAAGGGAAGAGCTACCCCCTAATGATTTTAAGTTCGTATCTGTAAAACAAAAAGGAGAGTTTTATTTAGTACTCCCTAAAATATCAAGAGAGATATTTTTCCTACAGATGGTGGGGCACAATATAGGGTGCTTTCTCCCTTCGGAGGGCTTGGGATTATTAGTTAGAAGACATCTAGTAGACCCGCTATAGAACAGTGATAATAGGGATAGATAATGGTTTAGACGGTGGGTTAGTAGCTATTTCAAAATGCACTGGAGCTGTTATAGATAAAACCATAATGCCCACTTTCCATAGATCGGGGAAAAGGGAAATAGACTCCAGAGGAACCTACGACTGGATAATGTTTCTCAATCCAGGCCCTGACTTTCTTGTAGCCATAGAGGAGCCCCTACACCACGCAAAATCCTCTCAAGCCGTACGCTCAATGGGCATATCTTTCGGTAAACTTCTAGGGATGTGTGAGAATAGAAATTGGGGCCACTGTCTTGTATCCGTACATAAATGGCAAAAGAAAATGCTAGGTAATGTACCAAAGGGCACCACAAAAGAGGCGGCGGCATGGAAAGCGGAATGTCTCGCGCCTGATGAACGGTGGCAGAAAAGCAAACGCGCCACAAAACCACATGACGGGATGGTGGATGCTTTTCTTATAGCAAGATATATAAGAGGAAAATAATTGACATAGTCTTAACGTTATAGTATTAGGAGAAAATGAAGGTCCTCTATCCTAAACAACAAGAGGCCGCAGACTTCTTCATATCAACCTTATCCAGTGGAAAATGTTCTATTGACACATCCAGCGTAGGAACAGGTAAAACAGTAGTAGCGGCATATATAGCTAAAGAGCTGGGGTGCCCTGTAGCCGTTATTTGTCCGAAGAGCGTTATACCAGCATGGGAAAGAGAACTGGAGGATATGGGAGTTGACCCCTTATTCGTTATGAATTACGAACGTATACGTATGGGCAAAACCGAGTTCATGTCTAAAAGGGGGAAGAAGATAATGACGTGGGATCTTCCAGAGGACACCTTGGTTCTAGTGGATGAGATACATAAAGTCAAAGGGCACTACACTCAAAATTCGCAACTTGTTATTTCGTTAAAACAACAAGGGTTTAGAATTCACGGGATGTCTGCAACCGCGTGTGAGGACCCTACAGAAATGCGCGCGATAGGTTATATGTTAGATCTTCACAATTTAAATAAAAGAGAGAACACTAAAAAAAGTTGGTACACTTGGATGATGTCAAAGGGTTGTCACAAAGATCAGTGGAACCAATGGCGGCTAATAACACGTAAACACTTACCTAAAATAAAAGAGGACATATATGGCATAACCGGACACAAATTAACTGTTGAAGACTTCCCTGATAGTTTCAGAGCAAATAGGGTTTTTATAGAACCCACACGCTTTAGCAATACTAAAGATATAATAAAAGCGTATTCTGATTTAGGTATCACCCCATCCATAGTTAAATCATTTATAATGGATAAAAGCAGTGTGCTTGAAAACGACCACGTAATAGTAGACATACTCCGCGCACGTCAATTGGCAGAAAGTTTTAAAATAATGGACTTAGCTAACATGGCTGAAGATTTAATAGAGCAGGGCAACAGTGTTGTCATATTTGTGAACTTTAAAGAATCTATAGACGCTTTATGTAGACAACTTATGTGTGGACGTATAGATGGGGGCCAAACAGGGGATGGAAGACAGGATGTTATTGACGCTTTCCAATTGGACAACGAGCATGTGGTAGTGGCGAATATAGCGGCAGGAGGCACGGGTGTTTCCTTACATGACGTCAATGGCTCCCGACCACGAGTTAGTCTTATTAGTCCAACATTCTCAGCCAAAGATCATTTACAGACATTGGGGCGCATACACCGGAACGGTGCAAAATCAGACGCAATACAAAAAATTCTAATAACAGAAGGATCAATAGAAGAAACCGTTATGAAGACTATAGATAGAAAAATAAAGAACTTAGAAGCATTACATGGATAACCAACCAGATCATACGAGTAGAGACCACGCAGAATTCAGTCCGTCCAGCCTTAAATACGTGGCTGGATGCGGGGGTTACCATGGCAAAGACGGCACAAGCGCGGCGGCTGAAAAAGGTACGCGTATCCACGAAGCCTTAGAAGTCAGAGATCCATCAGCACTTCATGATGAAGAGGAACTACAGATATACGAACAGATTGTTGCAGATGAAAAATCATTTAACGAGAGCTTCTTTGGGGAAGATCCTTTTGAAGAATTGAATGAAATTCAAGTACATGTAGACCTCCAGGGTACTGAAACGTGGGGAACGTGTGACCGATTCCTTGTTTACAAAGACAAGGCGGTTATGGCTGATTATAAAACAGGTATATCTAAAATAGATAGTCCGCGAGAAAACTGGCAGGCGAAAGCGTACACGCTGGGGGCTTTCCAAGCCTACCCCGATGTTAATGAAATAGATTTTGTTTTCTACATACCGGTTAGAAATGAAGTTATGCACGACAAATTTACCCGTGAAGATATCCCCACCCTTACGGAAGAACTTACTAATATAATAACAAGGGGGGAATTAATAAGACCTAAATGGAAAGATGGGGGCCAGCCCGATATAGATGAGCTTAGCCCTACCGTAAATTGTAGGTTCTGTAGGCACGAAGAACACTGCCCCGCACTTGGCGGTATGGCTGTTGAAGTTGTTTCGCGGATTTCCAAAACGATACCTATGACTGCGGACATAAGCGATCCAGACGACCCCGAAGTATTAGAACAGTTGTATGCAGTAGCTAAAATTGTATCAAATTGGGCTACGCAAATAAGGAGTAAGGCAATAGCTAAAGCCAAAGAAGGGGTTGAGTTTCCCACTCTCAGATTGCGTTCAATGGGAGCTTCTAAAAAATGTACCAACAACACAGCGCTTATAAAAATTGCTGACGATTTTGATCTATCCACAGAAGACGTATTAGATGTTGCGTCTATCCCGCTTAAAAAGTTAGCTGATGCGGTAGGCAAAACTGCGCCTGATGGGGAGAAGGGACAAAAGTCCAAAGATTTTCTTGACGCTGTAGAAGAAGCGTCTATTGTCAAAAAGTCTGAGACGAGGTACACCTTGTCTTAGCATTTCATTGTTATTGTATTGTGTATTAATTTTAGGGGTGAATACTAGCCGTAGGAGAGCTACGGAAGCCGCGTTTTTATGTATTTCTGTGGTCATTGAACACACCCCTAAAATTACATTTTACAAAATATAAAAATATAAACTTAAAAAATAAATAAATAAAGGGTATGCCAAAAACAGCAATCGTTGAAGCCAAGAAGCAGGAAATTAAAAAAGCAGAAACTGAAACACCACAGTTGGTTATTTCAGCTAGTGATATAGAAATCAGTAAAATAAATCTGATTCAAAAATCTAGTACAATCGAAGGTGCCGTCGGCTCCTTTGTGTTGGACCAACAACACGAACTACTTGAAGCAGGTGAAACCGCAGAAGTTGTTGTGGTTAATGCCGTAAAAAGCTGGCGTGAAAACATTCCATACGAGAGTGATGAAATGCCACGTATAGCTTCAACGGAAGAAGAGAAAGCGGCTATCGAGGCCGAAAGTGAATATGGAACTATTGAGTTTGCCGAAATAACCCTACTTATTCCAAAACCGGACAAAGAAGGAGTAGATGAAGCTATTTATCCTTACCCAATTGGGGACGAGCACTTTGCATTAGGCAGAGTTAACGTTGCAAAGGACGCGTACAGAATGACCTATAAAAGGTTAGCCACGTTCTCACTCTTCAATGCCGACCTACCAGTAGGTCATAGGTTGTGGACACTAAAAGGTGAGGTTATGACTAAGGGTAAATACTCTTGGTTTGCCCCATCGTTATCCATAACTAAGAACTCTCCAAGCGATGATGTTAAAACATTTATCTCACGTTTAACTGTTTAATTTTATGGCTGACACAACTGAAAACATAGACGTGCTGGATTCCAAATCTGTTATATCTGAAGAGTGCGCTGTGATGCGCGATCTTGTAGAGGAGTTGGACAGCAATATAAATCTTCTTCTAGAGAAAAAGGAGAGATTAAAAATTGTTATGGATCATCTAGGAGAATTCATAGATGACCAAATGGACCTAGACCTAAGTAAGTCTACTTAGGTAATCAAAAATTCCCGATTCGGGATTGGGGGAGATCCTCCCGCGCGGACGCTCATTGGGCCTCTAGCCGCGTGGGAGGGTCACATTAAAAATGCGGACAACTATGCACAATCACAATAACAACACATATGAATACTTTTGCTGTAGACTTCGAGACATACTACGATAAAACATGCTCAATAAAAACATTAGGTACCCTAGGGTACTTTTCACACCCCGACTTCGACGCGTATAGGGTATCCGTCGTCGGTGATGAAGGTACTAATTTCGTAGGGGATCCGCGTGAGTTTGAATGGGGAAAATTAGACGGAGGGATAATACTGAGTCATAACGCCTCTTTTGACGAAACGTTATTTATTTATGGGGTATCTAAAGAATGGTGGGCTGATTTTAACTGGAAGGAATGGCATTGCACAGCCGATCTAGCCGCCTTTTGTGGATTACCTAGGTCACTTAAAGGGGCGACTGGCGAGGTATTCGACTTAGAAATTTCCAAGGAAACCCGTGATAGTATGATGGGTAAAAGATGGGAGTCTATGTCAGACGAATTCAGAAAGGAGGTTGATGACTACGCACTTAAAGACTCAGAACTTTGTTTAAGGTTATGGCAAGAATTAGAAAGTAGGTGGCCGGAAAGAGAAAGAGAAATAAGCAGAATAAACCGATTGTGTGTACAGCGGGGCATACCTATGGACACAGAACTGCTAAAGAAACAGCAAGAGGATATAGCTAAGTTGTTATTTGATGCTGAGAATTCAATACCCTGGATTGGTCAAGCACCCACGTTATCAAGAAAAGCATTTAACAATGAGTGCCGCAGGCTGGGCCTTGAGCCTCCTCACAGCTTGGCCCTTACTGATGAAGACGCTAACAAATGGATTCAAAAGCACGGTAAAAAATATACATGGATTGGCGCTGTGCGGGACTTCAGAAGAATCAACGCATTAAAAAGAAAGTTGGAGTCCTTCTCTTATGCCACAATGAGTGATGGTAGATATTACGGAGGTATAATGTATTTTGGAGCCCACACCGGAAGGTTTAGTGGGTCGGGTGGGAATCTGAATCTACAAAACTTACCTAGAGGAGACATGTTTGGAGTTAACCTCCGTAACCTAATAGCTCCAGAAGGAGATAAATGTTTAGTTGTAGTGGACCTTTCACAAATCGAGGTCCGTACTTTATGCTGGCTGGCTGATGATTCCGAGGCCCTTGATGATATAAGGGGGAGTGACGATATATACGAAACATTTGCTATACGGTTTGGTTTATGGGATCCAAGCATGGGAGTCTTAAAAGACAAAGAACCTAAACTACGCCACTTGGCAAAAACGATGGTTCTTGGATGCGGTTACGGGGCAAGCGCTAAGCGATTTGCCTTGATAGCTGATAGCTCTATAGAGGAAGCTGAAAAAGCGGTTAAGCTATATAGAACAAGAATGCAAAAAGTGGTCCGTTTCTGGAACCACTTGAGTCGCAAACTTTATGTATCCTACAATACATGCAGTGATTTTGTATTAGATCTACCATCAGGCAGGTCCCTTAACTACGGCAAGGTGAAATCAGTCATGCAGAATGGGAGGCGTAGCTACGTAGCTATGCTAACTAAAGGGACTAAAAAAATACCCATTAAAGTATATGGAGGTCTTTTAGCAGAAAATGTATCCCAAGCCCTAGCGAGGGATGTCTTCAGCGAAATATTAATCCGTTTGGAAGGGTTAGGTTTAAATACAATCATGCACGTACATGACGAAGTCGTCATAGAAGCAAAAAAAGATGACGCAGAAGAAATATTGGGTAAAGTGCTTGCCGCTATGTCCCAAGCACCAGATTGGATTGCGGACTTACCCCTAGCCGCAGAAGGTAAAATAGTAGAAAGGTATGAAAAATAATGTATAGAGTATTAAAGAATCTAAAAGACAAGAAGGCCGTTAAAATAAAAGACCTTTCCAAGTTAAACAAGAAAAAGCCCCCATTCAAAAGCAAAGCAGAGTTTAGAGCTTGGTGTGCTGACAGCGATACCAACCACGCTTTTTATAGTGGAGTAGAAGGTGATAACCCTTCGGCAAGAGTAACTAGTGAGAACCCCCCAAATAAAATAACAGCCATTGTTGCCGATTTTGATGCCCCTGTTGACTGGGACATAGTTGAGAAGCTAATAAAAACACAGTGTAAAGGACACCTTCCCACTTGGTATAACCGAACTCAGTCTGGGTACATTAGGCTTGTGTGGGAATTTGAAACACCACTCCCTATATCTCCTGATATGTTTAATGCATTCATGAGGCAGATATCAGTTAAACTTGGCCTTGAGCGTATATTTGCGGGGTTTGATAAGTCGTCCTTAAAACCTACACAGTACTTTGAGTTAGGTGAGGACTGGAATAAAATGGGAGACTCTTTACCCCCTTCCTTTTACAGAACGGCCTTACTAAAGGCGGCGGCTACAAGTTCCCCTTCAACTTCAGAGACTAACATACCAATAGAGGTAGTGGCTAAAGAAGTAGAAAAGAGGTTTCCAGGGAGGTGTACGAAAAGCTTTGAGGTAGGTGAAAGAGTTCAATTGTTTTGGATAGACGACGGTATTGACAGGGAAGGTGGTCAAATAGCTTCAGACGGTATAATATGCTACAGCGACAGAGCAGGTAAGGGGTTTGTAACGTGGCGTGAAATATTCGGGCCTAAATTTGTGGAGGCGTTTGAAACTAAAAAAATGGGTAACTTGCTAGATCAGTACTGGCATAACGGAAAGAACTACTATAAAATTATACATGGCGCAGTCAGGCAAGTTCAAGAAACGCAAGTCATATTGGAACTACGCAAAGCAGGATTCTCCGATGGCCGTAACAAAGGGCAGGCGTTATCAGAAGTGGAGGCCGCGAAGCTCTCTATCTGCAACGAAAACAGGGTGGATGAAATTGCCCCCTGCCTTTTCTCAGAGGACAGAATTGTAGAGTACAACTCGCATAGGATACTGAATAATTCTAATATAAGTCCGGTTCTTCCTGATGACGACGGTGACATATCCAACTGGCCTTTCTTGCACGAATGGTTACATCAGCTATTTGCTAACAGTAAGAACGTTATATCTATAGAGTATTTTTTTGCGTGGTTAAAGATATTTTACACCGCAGTACTGAACAAAGAACCCGCGCAAGGTCAGGCGTTACTCCTAGTTGGTTTAACTAACAGAGGAAAGTCATTGTTAAGTAACCGAGTTATAGCCGCCCTCGTTGGGGGTTTTGCCGATGCTTCAGAGTACCTATCGGGGCACACCCCATTTAATAAAGACCTCGCAGGAAAAGCTACGTGGGTTATAGACGATACAACAAGCGCCGCAAGCTTCCAAGATCAAAGGAAAGCAACCGAGCTAATTAAAAAGTGTGTAGCCAATCCACGCATCGAATACCATGCAAAGTATGTAGATCCTGTAAGTGTTCCGTGGACAGGTAGAGTGGTTATGAGTTTAAATATGGATGCTAACTCATTGAGTGTTATTCCAGCACTGGACACATCAAATAAGGACAAAATATTAGCCTTACGCATAAGTAAAAAAGCCACTAATAAGTTTCCACCAAACGTAGATCTAGAAGATATTATAAAGAAGGAGCTCCCTCACTTTGCTCGCTGGTTGTTAGAATGGGCCATACCATCAAAGATCAAAGGCTCCTCCAGGTTTGGTATAAAGTCGTATATAGATGAAACAATAGCCTCTGCGGCGTACGACAACTCAAGTAGGTCTACCATAGCGGAATTAGTAGAGTTTTTTGCTAAAAGAGCACGAGATTATTTTTCTACGCCTATGTGGAGGGGAACTTTAACTGAGTTACAAGTAGCTATACACGAGTTTAATGGGGGGCGCCATGTAGGCATGTCGGGTAATCTTGAATTTGTGCGTCGTGGTATGTTAATCTTAGAGGAGTCCAGTAAATCTAATAAGAAGCTAAGACCCGTTAAAAGCGCGGGATTTGGCGGTGGTAAAATATGGGAAATAGACTTAGATGAATCCTTTGACATAGATAGTATAACAGCGTTAAACTCATCAGCGAAGACACCTAAATAAATATATGACTAGAAAAGAAATAGCCGCTTATATAAGAGAGTTAGATTTGGAAGAGGACGTTATCGTAGCAGATAATATGGACGGCGCATTTCTAGGGGTTATTACCGAGGAAGAACCCCCAAAGGCAGTGTACTCTATAGAGAGGTGTATAAACATACTAGCTGAAGAAATGTCCCACGAAGACGCCAAAGAATTCTTTTGGTTTAATGTTGCGGGTGCTGGTGGCAAAGGGTACCCAATTTATATAAACACCCCCGAAGAAGCTAAAAGCCCTTACTAATCTATTTAAGTTCCTTTGGGGGCAGTAGTGTTTTAATAGCTACTACGTACCCAGAGGACTTGAACTGAAACCCTGTTTCATCTTTATCCCCCCTATGGAAAAAGGTAGCCTTTTTAAAAAGCACTTCCGTAGGTAACCACCCTACTAAATACACACGCTGTAAGTCTCTACGAACGCGAGTAAAAAAGTACACATCATTATCGTGTTCGGCATCTTTTTTACTATTAACAAATGCATTATAATGAGGCTCCGGTAAGCCCCCGCATGTCTTGCTTTTTATCTCAATACGCTTCTTCTTATATAAAAGGTCGAACGAATGCTCCGCACTTCCTACGTATTTACTCCTATGTAGATATAAATTTACGGCTATTTCCCCAAGAAAACCCGTCATGCGCCCTACTCCATGGGTGTAGGAATTTGATAAAACACCCATTTTACATGTGCGCTCATGCGCCAACGCTATATCATCACTAATAGTATCATAAACGGCGACTCCTTTTTCGTATCGGAATCGCTTTCTCTTTTTTGGGGGCATCGTGCGCTATTTAGATCCTAATTGTCGCTCAACCACATTTAAGAAGTCACTAAAGGGTTCTTTAGGGGCTTCTTTATCTAGTTGTTCGTTATAATCTTTAAGGTTAATACCGAAGGTTCGTATAACATCAGCGTTCCTCGCTATGCGTTTGGCAATACCCTTGTTTTGCCGTGCCTCCTCATGGACCTCTAACTCTGTAGCGGCCTCGATATATTTACCCTCTTTAAATAATCTCTTAAAGTTAGTGGAACCTCTATAGTCCCCTCTATAATCAAGGTCTACTAAAGCCCCTTTGACTTTTCTGGGTAAGCGGTCCCATTCTTTTTTACCCATATCCTTTTTTACGTGGTTTAACTTTTCCATTGTGTCGCTACGATAAAGATCCATGGCTTTTTCTTTAGAAATGCCCTTATCAAAGTTCTCACCTTCACGTATAAAATGACCGTACCCGATAGACCAGCCGCGCTTATCAAAATATTTTTTTAAATGGAGCCCTTCGGAACTACTTATATAATCAAAATAATGATCAGGATTATCGTCATCACCTATGTCTTTACCTCCCAGGATGTCCGCCCTACTGGGGTAGCTCTGTTCTGATTTATTGAATGGGTCTTCAATATCTTTCTTTAAAGGATCAAAATTACTCATCGCCTAAATCAATATCAATTTTAAGTAGCACACGCCCCCACGCAGGGAAAAATATATCCTCCATGCAACGCACCACAGCCTCTTGTTCGTAGCGTTCACTGAAACCTACGCCACTAATTAATAAAGCAGCTTCCATCATTTCATGGCGCAACGTGTTTATAATATCCCTGTTATTTAGTTTGTTGTTTATACGTATAAGGCGGTCGTCATGTAAGTACTCCCCAAAGTCGTCGCAATTACTCCCCTTAAAGGATGTTACTTCCACCTTAATTTTACTTCCGGCAACAGTAATAGATTTAGGGAGTGTTATATCCATTGGGAAGCTATATCTTTATAGAGTTCTAATCCTCCAGCTATAGAACGGGCAATCCCCTCCTTGTGCTGAGTCGCTAACAACCAGTCGGGGTCTTCGCATGTCCCGAAAAAAGGTTCTGCTATAACTGCTGGGCAGTGAGTTAGGCGTAAATAACTCGCGCCGCGACTGCCCCGCATCCTACCTTTAATGCCTCTGCTAGTGAATTCAGGAAAAGAATCCTCCATAGAGTCCCGCAGAGACCGAGCTAAAAGCCTCCCCCGTTCACTTGAATGCCAGTACAGCCATTCGTGGCCGGTTGCTTTAGGTGTTGCAGCATTAAAATGTAACTCAACGGCGTATTCAACCCCGTCGCTTTTAAGCTTTCGGGCCAACCATCTCATGGCGCTGGTGTACCCATTGCCTTGGTAAGCGCTATAAATTCTAGTATCTAAGCGTGTGTGCTTAGTTATGCGTTCAGCCAGGTCACAGTTATAATCATATTCCGTGGTGCCATCCACTGAAGAGGCTCCTGAATCATTTTGTCGGCTGTGTCCTACGCAAAGGGCTATCATTTCTTTTTAAGTTAGTTGTTCAGGGAAAAAGCGTTTAGGGGTTGATGCATCTTTAGATGATTGGTTTTTGACGAATTGATCCATTATTTCCGCAGTCCCTTCTATGAGCTTTTTAGCTCGTTTTGGGTTTTCTTTGTTATATATTCTTAGTGCCTCAATTAACTTCCGTGAATTATTTAAGTTATGGTCGATAGGCCCCAGCGCTTTAAAATGTCCTCTATAACCCTTATCATCTTTGGGATAACCGCCCTTGGGATCCGCAAACCTCTTAAGGTCATCTGCCGTCATCCTGCGTGGCCCTTCAGGAAAAGTCTTAGGGTTGGCTTTAGTAAAGGCATACCATCGGCTTTGTAATTGAGATACTGATTGCCAATACTCGCTAGAGTTTTTAAGTGGGTATTGTGCGTTTGCTTTTGGTTCATTCGCAGTAGGAAAAAAACTTAATTTTGGATTATTTTTTACTGAGCCCCAGCTTTTTGACCGTGCCGTACGTCCTATGGGGTACGTGCTCCCGTATAGATAATGCCTACCTTCATGTTCTGCTGTATCTCGATCCGAAGCGGGATCTTTGCTTGCACGGCTCCTCATCCGAATATAAGGCCCTCCTAAAGACGAGGGCGTGAAAGACCCCGCATATCTACCCTTTAACTGTTTATTCGCTTCAGCCCCCCTCCTAACCTCAATGATATCATCCACCCTGTCTAAGGGCTCTTCAGAATAATATTGTTTCTGCCACCCCTCATGCTTCTTACTCCTAGCCGCTGGGTTTTCGTATTCTGAAAGTTTACTTGTTTGCAGGGGCCAGATTTTATTTTTATAAGCTTCGGTAGCCTTTTTCGCTTTAGCCATTTCTTCTTCTAGTCCCTTTTTACCATACTGGCGTTCTAAGAACCCCCTCGGAACAAGACCGCTTATGGGGGGAGGGGTGTGTTTATTGACGGCTAAAGGCGTTGTATCTTTTAACGGGTCTATAATAGGTTTACCAAAACGAGTTTTACGTTTGTCTCTTTTAGTCCCTACCGCAGAGGGACGACTAGAAGGTCTTGGAGATAATCTCCCCTCAACTCTAGTTAAAAATGTATCTTCTTCGTCTGCCACTATTTATTGTTGTTACCAATAATTATAGCACGTCTGTAAGAAAAATCACTGTGGAACTTTTGCCCACGACCCATGAGATTGCCTTCTGTAAAGGGATAATCGTACCCTTTTATGAGGGTAATAGTGGGTGGATCATATATGGCGCTTTCGTTCAAGGCCGAGTCGCCCACTAAGTCGTTCAATTTGCAGCTTGGCAGCAGGAGTACCAATAGCAGCGAGCTTATCAATTTCATCCTCAAGATCATATATGTACCTACGTTGTTTAAGCTTAGTGTAATGCACGTAAGCCTCTAACGCTAATACTATAATGCGGAAGAAGTGCCTCACTTTTTCTTAGAGAGGACAGACCAGATTACTCCGATCAAAGTAACTGCGGCTGATACACCTGTAGTTACTTC
>Ga0208919_1001460_pt1 | contig 13609 bp, 8 predicted proteins | sample 4_EtaG_FD_184076 | JGI IMG/M metagenome (GOLD analysis project Ga0208919, IMG submission 184076) | Marine viral communities from the Subarctic Pacific Ocean - 4_ETSP_OMZ_AT15127 metaG (SPAdes) (version 3) | ecosystem: Environmental > Aquatic > Marine > Oceanic | place: Pacific Ocean | collected...
TTCATGGCCTTGGTGCGAGCGGCCACGACTTCGAGCCCGTAGTGCCGGAACTGGGCCTGCCGGAAGATACAGCGGTACGCTTCATCTTTCCCCATGCGCCCAATCTGCCTGTCACCATCAACGGTGGCATGTCCATGCCCGCCTGGTACGACATCAAGGCCATGGATATCGACCGTGTGGTGGATACGGAACAGTTGCGGGCGTCTGCCGATGCGGTCGCCAAACTGGTCGAGCAGCAAAAACACAAAGGCATCCCGCCGGAGCGTATTATCATCGCCGGATTCTCCCAAGGAGGCGCCGTTGCCTATGAACTGGGGCTCAGCTACCCGGAACGTTTTGGCGGTGTTCTGGCGCTTTCAACTTACTTCGCCACCGCGGACACGGTTGAGCGCTCTGAGGCCAATGCTGATGTGCCGATCAGCGTGTATCACGGAACCTTCGATCCGATGGTGCCGGAATCACTGGGTGTGCGCAGTGTCGAAACCCTGAAGGAGATGGGCTACGACCCTTCGTATCGGACATTCCCCATGGAACACAGTGTGTGCCTTGAGGAAATACAGGACATTGGCCGATTCATTCGCCGGCACCTGCTTTGAGGCACCGCCATGCCCTGGGTCAGACCCAGAGCATGGCGCCCATCTCCAACGGATGCGTCAGTGATTCGTGATAGGGGTACATCCTGAGCCTGAGAGTCTGCAAGCCGGGATAGGGGGGTTGCACGCGTGTAGAGAACACGGTTCGCCCCTCCGCTTCGCTTTCCTTATCCAGCAAGAAACTGTCGGGCCCCGGGCTGTTATGGGTGCCGGTGCATTCTGGGCTGACCAGGCACTCCACCCGCACATCCTCCGCTGACAGGCCATTGAGCCTTGCCTCGACTCTGAGTTCTACGCCGCCATCATGGGGGCAGGCAGCTTCGACGCAGCCAACCACGTTTAATTGCACTCCCGGCCAGGCATGCCTGACCCGTGCCTTCCAGTCTGCCAGTTCTTTGGCAACCTCGCCGTTGTCGGCCATCAGCAAAGCACCCTGGGTTGACGCCGGCTGGTAATAGTTATTGACGTAATCCATCACCATACGCCGGGCGTTAAACCTTGGTGTGATCGACTTCATCGAAGCCTTGGATCGCTGGACCCAGCCTTTCGAAAAGCCCTGGGAGGCGCGCTCGTAGTAGAGGGGAACCACTTCGAATTCGAGCAGATCGATCAGGTCCCGGGCCTCTTCCTCATTCCGGAATTCAGGGTCTAGTTCGGTATCCCTGGGAGGGATGCCCCAGCCATTTTTGCCGTCATAGCCTTCGCCCCACCAGCCGTCGAGCACGCTGAGATTAAGAGCGCCATTGAGGGCTGCTTTCTCTCCGGAGGTGCCACTGGCCTCTTTCGGGTATTCCGGTGTGTTCAGCCACACATCGACGCCACTGAGCAGCCTGCGGGCCATGGCCTGGTCATAGTCCTCCAGGAGAATCAGGTGCCCCATCAACGAAGGGTGCATGGAAAGGTCGTGGATTACCTTGATCAGTTGCTGACCGGGTTTGTCCTTGGGATGGGCCTTGCCGGCAAATACCAGCACCACCGGGCGGTCCGGATCGGTCAGGATGCTTTCGAGGCGTTCCAGGTCCGAGAAGATCAGCGTCGCGCGTTTGTAGGTGGCGAACCGCCTTGCAAACCCGATAACCAGCGTGTCTTTTTCCGAGGAAACAAGCTGCCGGGTCATCCTGTCAGTGACGGAATGGCCGGTGCCGTTGCGTTTATGCTGGCGCCTTAGCCGCTGGACAATGTATTCGCCCATTTGCTGTTTCAGGGCCTTGTGAACGCTCCAGTAGTGATAGTCCGGGATCTGGTCGATAAACTTCCAGAATTCCGGGTTCCGGAGTTCACTTTTCCACGTGGGCGCCTGTATATCGAACAGGCTGGACCATTCCGGCGCCAGAAACGTCGGTACGTGCACACCGTTGGTAATGTACCCGATAGGGTTTTCTGCCGACGGCACCTGGGGCCAGATATCGCCCTCCATCAACGAGGCGACACCACCGTGAATCCGGCTCACCCCGTTGTGGAAACGAGAGCCGCGCAGGCCCAGACTGGTCATGTTGAAACTGTCCCCACCGTCCTTCGAGCCCAGGGCAAACACCTGATCAAAATCCAGGGCAGATTCCTCGATATATCGCCCCAGGGCATGATGAACGAGGGAGCGGGGGAAGATGTCGTGGCCGGCCGGTACCGGCGTATGCGTTGTGAACAGCGTAGCGCCGGCAACGGCTTCAAGCGCGGCCTCGAAACTCAACCCGGAAACCATGGTGTGCCTGCAGCGTTCCAGAATCTGGAATGCGGCATGGCCCTCGTTGATATGCCAGACCGTCGGCTTTAGGTTCAGCGCCTCCACAACCCGGGTTCCACCAATGCCAAGCAGCATTTCCTGGCTGATCCGCGTGGACTCGTCGCCACCGTAAAGCTGGAGCGTGAGATCCCGGTCTTCCGGGCCGTTCTCTTCGGTATTGCTGTCCAGCAGGTATAAGCGGATATGGCCAACGCGGGCTTCCCACACCCGCGCCACAACATCACGCCCGGGGAAGGGTACGGAGACCTTGAGCCACTTGCCGTCTATCTCCACCGGTGAAATAGGCAATTCATCGCTGGAATGGGACTGGTAGCGCGCAATCTGCTGACCGTGGGCGTCGATACTCTGGATAAAGTAACCCTGCCGATACAACAGACCCACAGCGACAAAGGGCAGGGCCAGGTCACTGGCGGCCTTGCAATGGTCGCCGGCAAGGATGCCCAGGCCGCCGGAATAGATCGGAAAACTTTCGTGGAAGCCGAATTCGGCACAGAAGTAAGCCACCAGGGCCTGTTCCGGATCGAGCTTCTCCGTCACTTCCGGGCCGGGGCCAGCCTCAAGATAGGCATCGTAGCTACTCAGAACCCGACGATACTCGGCCAGAAACGCCCGGTCTTCAGCCGCTTCATCAAGTCGATCCTGGGCAACGCGCCGCAGGAAAAGCTTCGGGTTGTGCTCGACTTTCTGCCATAGCGGTAGGTCAATACGGACAAACAGGCTTCGAACGCCGTGGTCCCAGCTGTAGAACAGGTCATTGGCAAGCTCTTCCAGTCGTTCCAGGGGTTCGGGAAGCAGGGGATGAGCTTCCAGTCGGAACTCTGTTGCTTTATGCATGATGGTTGCCTCCAGGCGGGCAAACGCTCGCACTAATCCAGCTGTTGTTGGTCACGTTCTTTGAGAATGCGTTGATACAGATCGCCATAGGTGCGAGCCCGCTGTTTCCATGAATAGTCGATCGCCATGCCATTGTCCTGCAATCGCCGCCATTGCTTACGTTTTTCAAAAAACTGTAGCGCGCGGTTTACGGCAGCCAGTAACGAATCGGCATTGGCGCCGGTAAAAACGAATCCGGTGGCCTTGTCGATGCCAACTTCCTGAGGGTCCTGGACGGTATCTGCCAGTCCGCCAACACCGTGCACCACCGGAATCGTGCCGTACCTGAGGCTGTACATCTGGTTGAGCCCACAGGGCTCGAATCTCGATGGCATCAGGAACAGGTCACATCCGGCCGTGATGCGATGGGAAAGCCCCTCGTTGTAGCCCAACGTGAGAGACATTTGCCCCGGCCATTGCCGGGCAAGGCGTTTCAGGGGCTCCTCGTAACTGGCTTCACCGGAGCCAAGAACGACAAACTGGCAACCCTGTTCCAGCAAGTGCGGCATCACCGAAACCAGCCAGTCCACGCCTTTCTGTTCAACCAGTCGCCCGATGAAGCCCAGTAGTGGACCGCCGTTTACCTCCAGCCCGAGCTCTTGCTGCAGGCCGGCCTGGCACTGTGTCTTGTTCTTCAAGTGATCCCGGCCATAGTGAAAGGACAGTTCAGGGTCCTCCTCGGGATTCCAGACCCGGTTATCGATGCCGTTGAGAATGCCGGTGAGCGCGTCCTGGCGGTGTCGAAGCAAACCATCAAGTCCATTACCGAATTCCGGGGTCTGGATCTCGAGCGCATAGGTCGGGCTGACGGTGGTGATTCGGTCACTGAAAACCAGGCCGCCCTTGATGAACGAAAGCTGCCCGTAGAATTCAAGCTGCTCGAGGTTCCAGAGCGAATCAGGCAGACCCAGGGCACGGAAAGTCTCGTGGGAGAAGAGTCCCTGGTAGGCGAGGTTATGGATGGTAAACACAGTGCCGGGCCTGTCGTGGTAGGCCTCTAGAAATACCGGTATCAGCCCGGTTTGCCAGTCGTTGCAGTGAACCAGATCCGGTCTCCAGGACAGGCCTGCCTCTCCCATGGCGATCATGGCGCCAACCTTTCCGAACAGCTCAAAGCGATGGGCATTGTCCCACCAGTCTTTGCCTTCCTCGTTCTTGTAGGGGTTGCCGGGGCGATCAAACAATGGCGGACAGTCCACTAGCCATAGCGTGACAGCGGTGCCGGGCAGTCGGGTCTGCCAGAGGCTCACATTGTATTGCCCCAGCTGAAACCGCGCCTTCCTTCGGGAGCCTGCCTTTCTTGCCGCTCTCAAAGCATCGGGATAGCCCGGTAGAAGTATCTGTACGTCGTATTCCAGGCGGCAGAGCGCTTCCGGCAAACTTGCAGAAACGTCGGCAAGACCGCCGGTTTTCATCAAGGGATAAACCTCACTGGTTGCAAACAGCACCCGGATCATAAAGCCGGCCTCAGAATGATCGCGCCCAGTGGTGGCAGGGTTAGTTCCACGGACCACTCACGGTTCATCCAGGGCTGGGCATCCGCAGGCATGGGGTAGGGATTTCCCAGATTACTGCCACCGTAATACTCTGAATCGGAATTAAAAATTTCCCGCCAGTTGCCACCTTCAGGCAGGCCGATCCGATAGTGGTGTCTGGGCATGGGTGTGAAATTAACGACAATCACCGAGGTTTCGCCCTTGGCGGTGCGCAGGAAACTGATCACTGACTGGGGGGAATCATGGCAGTCGATCCACTCGAAACCATCCGGCTTGAAGCAGGCGCCGTGTAACGAGACCTCCCGCCGGTAAATACCGTTCAGGTCCTGAACCAGCTTTTTAATACCCTGATGCTCCGGGTAGGCCAGTAGCGACCAGTCCAGTTCCCGGGATTCACTCCACTCCCGCCGCTGGCCGAACTCACCGCCCATGAAAAGAAGTTTGGCGCCCGGGTAACTGAACATGTAGGTAAAAAGCACCCTCAAGGTAGCTCTCTGTTGCCATTCGTCGCCGGTCATTTTGTTGATCAGGCTACCTTTGCCATGAACCACTTCGTCGTGGGAAAGCGGCAGCAGGAAATTCTCCGAGAAGGCATAGAGCAGCCCAAAGGTCAGCTTGTCGTGATGATACTGACGATACACCGGATCCTGTGCCAGATAGTCCAGGGTGTCGTGCATCCAGCCCATGTTCCATTTCAGGTTGAACCCGAGTCCGCCAATTTCCGGTGGCCGGGTTACACGCGGCCAGGAGGTCGATTCTTCCGCACAGACCAGCGTTCCGGGGAAGCGGCTCTGGCAGACCTGGTTCAATTCCCGCAGGAACTCAATGGCTTCGAGGTTTTCATGGCCTCCATGCACATTGGGCTCCCATTCGCCTTCCTTGCGGGAGTAGTTGAGGTACAGCATGGAAGCCACCGCATCCACCCTGAGCCCGTCGATATGAAAGGCGTCCAGCCAGAACAAGGCACTGCCGATCAGGAAGTTCCGCACCTCATGCCGGCCATAGTTGTAGATGAGTGTGCCCCAGTCCTGATGGCGCCCTTTGCGGGGATCTTCATGTTCGTAAAGCGCGCTGCCATCAAAGCGGGCAAGGGCGTGTTCATCGGTCGGGAAATGTCCCGGTACCCAGTCCAGAATCACGCCGATGTTGTGCCGGTGGCATTGGTCCACCAGATAACGAAGATCGTCCGGCGTGCCGAACCGACTGGTGGGCGCGTAGTATCCGGTGGTCTGGTATCCCCAGGATTCATCCAGGGGGTGTTCGGTGACCGGCAACAGTTCAATGTGGGTGAAGCCCAGTTCGAGCACATAGGGAATGAGTTGGTCGGCCAGTTCCCGATAGGTCAGCCATCGACCCGAACCGTGGTGGCGCCAGGAGGCGGCATGAACCTCGTAGATGGAGATGGGCGAATCCTGCCAGTTCCAGCGACCCCGCCGGGCCAGCCAGTCGCCATCGCCCCAGCCAAAGTGGCCGCGCTCGGTGACTACAGCAGCGGTGGAGGGCCTGAGCTCGAAAGCCTGTCCATAGGGATCGGTTTTCAGGATCTGCCGGCCTTTGTCCGTTGTGATGGCGAATTTATAGAGAGCGCCGTTACCGATGCCCGGGATAAAGCAGGACCAAACCCCCGTGCCTTCATGCAACGACATGGGATGGATGCCCGCGTTCCATTCGTTAAAGTCACCGGCAACACTGACGGCGCTGGCGTGCGGCGCCCAGACTGCAAACCGGACACCTTCCACACCTCGGTTCCTGCAGACATGGGCACCGAGCACGTTGTAAATGTGCCAGTGGCGACCCTCGGCAAAAAGGTGGAGGTCGAATTCGCTGAGCGTTGGACTGTCCATAGACCGTGCTGTTCCTGACCAGATGAGGCGCTTTGAGCGTCCCTTCATTGGACGCGAAAGGGCCTGTTTAAAAAATGACCCAAAACAAGTTTACGTCATAATTCCGTGCTAGTGTTCTACTATAGTTTAAGGCGTCAAAAACGTGGCAAACCCTTGCGGTTAAACGACCGGTTACAGGGAAGGTTTTCTTCAGGGAAGCAGCTATGCAAACGGCCAAGCGTTTCGTCAGTCGTCTCACTCGTCAGACTCTTGCTCTGGTACTTGCCGGAGGGCGGGGATCCCGCCTCCACGATCTCACCAAATGGCGGGCCAAACCGGCTGTGCCATTTGGCGGCAAGTTCCGGATTATCGATTTTCCACTCTCGAACTGCATCAACTCCGGCATCGGGCAGGTTGGTGTGATCACCCAGTACAAATCCCATTCCCTGATCCGCCATATCCAGCGGGGTTGGGGGTTTCTCCGGGGAGAACTGGATGAGTTCGTAGAGCTCTTACCTGCGCAACAGCGGATCGAGACTTCCTGGTATGAGGGAACGGCAGACGCTGTGCTTCAGAACCTCGACATCATTCGCAGCCACCAGCCAGAGTATGTGCTTATTCTTGCGGGTGATCACGTGTACAAGATGGACTACGGCACCATGCTGGCCCATCACGTGGAGAATGATGCCGATATTACCGTGGGCTGTATCGAAGTACCTCTCGATGAAGCCTCGGCATTCGGGGTGATGTCGGTAGATGACGAGTTGAGGGTCACCGAGTTCGTCGAGAAGCCAGAACAGCCAAAGCCAATGCCGGGCCAGCCCGGAAAGGCGCTGGCATCCATGGGCATCTATGTGTTCAGCACCCAGGTGCTCTTCGACGAGCTCATGCGCGACCAGCAGATGGATGGCGAATCGTCCCACGATTTCGGCAAGGACATTATTCCCTCCGTCATCAAGCGTCTGCGGGTGGTCGCCTTCCCGTTCCGTAATCCGGTTGAAAACAAGCCGGCCTATTGGCGCGATGTGGGCACCGTGGACGCACTCTGGCAGGCAAACCTGGAGCTGATCGGAATCAGCCCGGAGCTCAATCTCTATGATTCCCACTGGCCGATATGGACCTATCAGGAACAGCTGCCACCGGCAAAGTTTGTTTTCGATGATGACAATCGACGGGGCATGGCTGTGGACTCCATGGTGGCCGGCGGCTGTATTGTCTCCGGCGCTCTGGTGAAGCATTCCTTGTTGTTTTCGCAAGTTAAGATTCATTCTTATAGTGAAATCTCGGATTCGGTCATCTACCCGGATGTCGAGATTGGCCGTCACTGCCACATCCGCAATGCCTTGATTGATCGTGGCTGCCGCATCCCCGAAGGGACGAGGATAGGTTTCGACGAGGCCGATGACCGGAAGCGTTTTCATGTATCGCCCAAAGGTATTGTGCTGATCACGCCCGAGATGCTCGGGCAGGATTATCCCCATGGCCTCTGACACCAAAACACCGGTTGTACTCTGCTGGCATATGCACCAGCCGTCTTATCAGGATATGCGCACTGATCAGTTCCTGTTTCCCTGGGTGTACCTTCATACCATCAAGGATTACAGCGACATGGCGGCGCATCTGGAAGCAAATCCGGACGCCAGGGCGGTAGTCAATTTTGCCCCGGTTCTGCTTGAGCAGATCGAGACCTACCTTATCCAGATTGAAAAATGGCGCCATGGCGCTGGCGAGATCGGCGATCCTTTGCTCGCAGCTCTGGTTGCAGAACAGTTGCCGGAAACCGGAACGCCTGCGTTTCTGGGATTGATCGAAAAGTCTCTGCGGGCCAACCGGGAACGGATCATCAATCGGTATCCGGCCTACGCGCAGTTGGCGGAGCTTGCAGAGGTTTACCGCAAAAAGCCCGAGCTGCAGAGATACATTTCAAGCCGGTTTCTTTCCGACTTGCTGGTTTGGTACCACCTTGGCTGGATGGGAGAAACCATCCGCAGAAGCAGCCATTGCATCCAGAGCCTTCAGGAGAAGGGCCACAACTTTTCGATGGATGACCGGAAGGCTCTTCTCGACGTGATTTTTGATGTGCTATCCGGCATCGGCCCAAGGTACCGGCATCTTGCGCAAAAAGGGCAGGTGGAGTTGTCTGTCAGCCCCTATACCCATGCCATGCTCCCTCTGTTGATCGACCTGGATGCTGCCCGCGAGGCCATGCCGGATATTGCTTTGCCAGCACACAGCCATTACCCGGAGGGTGAAGCGCGCGCCGCATGGCAGCTCCAACAGGCTAGGACCGTTTTTCAGCGCTTCTTCGGTGTTGATCCCTCCGGCTGCTGGGCTTCCGAGGGTGGTCTCAGCCAGGCTACACTGGGCCTGCTGGATCAACATCAATTCCGATGGACTGCCAGCGGAGATTCTGTGGTGCACAACAGCCTCAATCTGGCCCGGCAGGACAACCCGGATTTGCCCGATGCCGGAATTCACCAGCCCTATACGTTCGGCGAATCGGATACCGCCGTCTTCTTCCGTGACGACGGTCTGTCGGATCTGATCGGTTTTACTTATGCAGACTGGCACGCCAGGGATGCCGTTGGCGACCTGGTGCATCACATGGAAAACATTGCGGGGCAGGCCAAGGGCAAGACGAAGCCGGTGATTTCGGTGATCATGGATGGCGAAAATGCCTGGGAGTATTACCCCGAGAACGGTTTTCACTTCCTCGACGAACTTTATCGGGTACTGGCAAACCACCCCCGGCTCAGATTGACCACTTATGCCGATCTGGTGGCGAACCCCGTAGCCGCGCCGGTTCATTTGCCGCATCTTGTGGCCGGCAGCTGGATTTACGGCACGTTCTCCACCTGGATCGGTGACCCGGACAAGAACCGGGCCTGGGATCTGCTCTGTGAAGCCAAAACCCACTTCGACCGGGTGATGGACAACGGCAGCCTCAATTCGGAGCAGAAAGCAGCCGCCATGCAGCAACTGGCTATCTGCGAAGGGTCCGACTGGTTCTGGTGGTTTGGTGACTATAACCCGGCCCAGATCGTCAGCGACTTTGAGCATCTGTATCGCCGTCACCTCGTCAACCTCTATGAAATGATCGGCTACCCGGCGCCGCCATCCGTGTTTCAGAAGCTCAGCCAGGGCAGCGGGGAACCAGCTCGCGGCGGCACCATGCGGCCGGGCCATGAGGCGGACCATCCTGCATGACTTCAGCGAACGACAAGGATCTGTTCAGTGCCCGAAGGGCCGGTGTGCTGCTTCACCCGACCTGCCTGCCCGGAAGCCTCGGTGTTCTGGGCGCCGGCGCCCGCCGGTTCGTCGATTTTCTGGCCGACAGTGGCATCACCATCTGGCAGACACTGCCTATTGGACCAACCCACCAGGATCTTTCACCGTACCAGTCCCTGAGTGCCCACGCGGGCAACCAGGATTTTATTGACCTCGCTGAACTGCTGCAGACCGGACTGCTGGCCGATGCTGAACTGGCCCAGCCCATCGCCGAATCCCGCCAGCAGCTGCTGGCTATCGCCGCCCAACGGTTTTACGAGGGCCATGCCACAGGCCGGAAGGGCTTTGATCTGGCCGGATTTGAAGCTTTCCGGGCAAGAAATGATTACTGGCTGGATGATTTCTGTCTGTTCTGCGCAATCCGGGAGGTTCAGGAGTCGCCAGGCTGGCTCCAGTGGCCAGAGCACTTGAGGGATCGGGAGCCGGCTGCCTTGCAGGCCTTTGTCGACCAAAACCAGGCCAGGCTGGCTCGCATCAGGTTTGAGCAGTTCCTGTTCAACCACCAGTGGCAGGCACTCAGGGACTATGCACGAAGCCGCAATGTTTTGCTGTTTGGTGATATCCCCATTTTTGTCGCTCAAGACAGCGCCGATGTTTGGGCCAACCGACAGTTCTTCAAACTGGACGCCCGGGGCGAACCCACTGTGGTTGCCGGTGTGCCGCCGGACTATTTTTCCGAGGAGGGCCAGCACTGGGGTAATCCACTCTACAACTGGCAGGTCATGGCGGAAGATGGCTACCAGTGGTGGCTTCAACGGCTCGAAAGCCAGCGCCATCTGTTCGATCTGATCCGGATAGACCATTTTCGGGGGCTTCAGGCCTATTGGGAGATCCCGGCTGAAGCTCCTCAACCACGAAACGGCTATTGGGTTCCCGGCCCCTCTGACCATTTTCTACAGGCCTGCTTCGACCGCTTCCCGGATTTACCCCTGGTGGCCGAAAATCTCGGCATCATCAGCGACGATGTGGAAGAACTTCGTCATCGCTTCCGACTGCCAGGGATGACGGTGATGCAGTTTGGCTTCGACGGCAGCCCAAACAATCCGCATCTGCTTCACAACCACCAGCCCCGGGATCTTGTCTACACCGGCACCCACGATAACGACACAACACTGGGGTGGTACCGCAGCCTGGATGACCGTACCCGGCACTATGTGAACGATTATCTGGCCACCAGTGGTGATGGGATGCCATGGCCGGTAATTGAAGCGGCGTTCCGTTCGGTCTGCTCATTGGCCGTGGTGCCTATGCAGGATTTCCTCGGTCTTGGAACCGAGGCAAGGTTCAATACGCCGGGCACCATTACAAATAACTGGACATGGCAACTGGACTGGAATTTTCCCGAGAAAGACTTGTCGAAAATAATCGCTGAATCGGTAAAACGACATGGGCGCCTCCCTCCGGTCTGAGCATTTTTTGATCAGCATCAAAGAGGCGGGCCCCAACCTTCGATATAACACACAAGCAGTATCAACAATTGGCGTTCAAGATGAGTCACGAGGGGGGAAAATGGAACACAGACTCAGTATACGCGTACAGGGAAAGCTTGGGCTGTTGGTATACAAGCGCGGGATGCCGGTTGCGACCGGTCAGATTCGCGATGCCTCCAAACGTGGTCTGTTCATTGCCACGGACTACACTGACGTTCAGTTAAACCAGACTGTGGAACTGGAGTTCCGTTTTCCGGATACCCAGGAAAAGCGGTTCCGTCGGCTGAAGGCCCATGTTGTGCGGAAGTCAGACCGCGGCCTTGGTGTCGATTTTGAAGGCGTCGAGAACGACAGTTTCACGATTTCTTCACTGATTAACTGGCTTAAAAACCACCACATGCCAGTCAATTATTTTCCTGCCCGCAGGAAACAAGCCTGAAGAACACCCAGGGAGAGGATCTGTTCATGGAACGACTCAAAGGTAAAGTGGCCGTGATCACCGGTGGCTCCGTTGGCATCGGAGCCGCAACAGCGCTCCGAATGGCAGAAGAGGGCGCTGCTGTCGCCATTCTCGACTGCCAGGATTCCGAGGGAGAGGCCCTGGCTAAACAACTTGAAGGCCGCGGTCTGAAGGCGGGTTACTGGCACTGTGACGTAAGCAAGGAACAAGAGGTCAAACAGGTTCTGGCCGCCGTTGCCGATACCTTCGGTAGCCCGACTGTACTGGTGAACAACGCCGGCAATGCCGGGGCGAACAAGCCGACCCATGAACTCACGGAAGAAGAGTGGGACCATGTTCAGGATGTGAACGTCAAGGGCGTGTTTTTCTGCACCAAGCACGCCATTCCCCACATGAAAAAAGCGGGTGTTGGCAGCATTATCAACCTGTCATCCATTTATGGGCTGGTGAGTGCGCCGGATATTCCGCCTTATCATGCCTCCAAGGGCGCTGTGCGTTTGATGTCCAAAACCGACGCCCTGTTGTATGCCACTGAAAACATTCTCTGCAATTCCATTCACCCCGGGTTTATATGGACCCCGCTGGTTGAGGCCCACCTCAAAACGACCGGACAGGACCCGGAGGAAGCTAAAAAGGCCACAGCGGCAATGCATCCTGTCGGTCACATGGGCGAGCCGGATGATATTGCCTGGGGCGCTGTCTATCTCGCCTCCGACGAATCCAAGTTTGTGACCGGAAGTGAACTGGTGATTGATGGCGGTTATACCGCTCGATGATGTCCCGACCAACCTGAGCGGAGTTCAAACTTGACCCTGGCAGCCTATACCCCGCGGTCCTTGCCGGAATCCCTGAGCGGATTGTTCCAGTTGGCGCTGGACCTTCGGTGGACCTGGCATCACGGTACCGATGAACTCTGGCGCGCTCTTGATTCGGACATCTGGGACACCACCCGGAACGCGTGGCTGGTTTTGAACAGCGTGTCCGGGGAGCGGCTGGAAGAACTGGCCGCAGACCCCGACTTTCAGCAGCGCTACCGTGAGCAGATTCATGCTCACCAGGCTTTCACAGAGGCTGACACCTGGTATTCGACCGATTGTCCGGGCGATCTGGGCGAGGGCGTTGCCTATTTCTGCATGGAATATGGTCTGAGCGAATCGCTGCCGCTGTACAGCGGTGGTCTGGGCGTACTGGCCGGCGATTTTCTGAAGGCGTCCAGCGATCTGGGTGCACCAGTCATGGCGGTGGGTCTGCTGTACCAGCAGGGCTACTTTCGCCAGGCCATCAGCACCGATGGCGAACAGCTGGAGTTCTATCCTTACAACGACCCCACCATGCTGCCCGTCTCGCCCCTGCGGGACGCTGACGACCAGTGGGTGAGGGTGATTGTGCCTTTCCCGGGAAGACACGTGCGCCTTCGGGCCTGGAAGGCCCAGGTGGGCCGCTGCGAGCTGTTGCTGCTCGATAGCAACGACCCCCGAAACGAACCGGGCGACCGGGGTATCACCAGCGAACTCTATACCGGTGACCCGGAAAAGCGCCTGCAACAGGAAATGGTATTGGGCATCGGTGGCTGGCGTCTGCTGGAACAACTGGGGAGATCGCCGTCACTCTGCCATCTGAATGAGGGCCACTGTGCCCTGGCGCTCATAGAGAGGGCCTTCAGCTGGCAGGACGACCATGAAAGTGATTTCCAGACAGCTCGAACCGCAACCAGGGCGACCAATCTGTTTACCACGCACACCTCGGTGGCGTCCGGCTTTGATCATTTCTCCCGATCGCTATTGCGACTGTATCTGACACCCTGGCTCGAAGGCCGCGACCTGAATGTCGATCAATTGCTGGCATTGGGAAGCCAGCCCTCCAGCCCAGACAATCAGTCGACTGACCTTAAACTCAATATGGCCT
>Ga0208919_1001462_pt1 | contig 13595 bp, 12 predicted proteins | sample 4_EtaG_FD_184076 | JGI IMG/M metagenome (GOLD analysis project Ga0208919, IMG submission 184076) | Marine viral communities from the Subarctic Pacific Ocean - 4_ETSP_OMZ_AT15127 metaG (SPAdes) (version 3) | ecosystem: Environmental > Aquatic > Marine > Oceanic | place: Pacific Ocean | collected...
ATTACATTTATTCCAGAAACAAGAATGTTCTAAGTAGTATAATATAAAGAGGAGATTATTACATGGGTTATGTTGGAACCGCTCCCCTTTCGGGGGATTATAGAAAATTAGATGATATTTCCGGTAGCTTTAACGGAAGTACAACGGAGTTCGACTTGGAAGTTGGAAGTGTTGCTGTAACTCCTCCTAAAGAAACCACTATGCTAATTTCAGTTGGTGGTGTTTTACAGGAACCTGTATCCGCATATACTGTAGCTAGTGACAAAATAACCTTTACTGCTGCCCCTGCTTCTGGCGCAGACTTCTTTGGTATCCTGTTGGGGGATACCATGGCTATAGGAACCCCTTCGGATGGTACAATTACAGCAGCAAAGGTTGAGGATACCTTCATTTCGGGTCAAACCGAAATTACATCAGGATTAGCCGCAGCAGATGAGCTACTATATTCAGATGGCGGGACTATAAAGAAGGTGGGGCTAGATACCCTTGCGGACAAACTAGCTGGGACAAATATAACTGCCTCTGCTGGGGTACTCTCAGGCACCGCAGATACGAACACAACGTATACAGGCGGTACAAATCTTACTCTAGCAGGAACTACATTCAATGTCGATGATGCGTTCCTAGTGAACAATGCCAGTGATGCTACTTCAGGTACAATTACTATGGCTCACCTGATAATTGGGGATGGCGGAAATATTGGGTCTGCATCCGACACCGATGCGATAGCTATCTCTGCTGGCGGAGACGTTACTTTCACGCAAACTATTTATATAAAAGATGATGAAAAGATTGTCTTTGGTGACGGTTCTGATGCCTCTATTGAGTATGATGAAAACGGGACTGACCAGTTACGCATTGTTGGTAACACTATATTTGAAAACCAAATAGCATTAACTGTGGATGTAAAGCTTTTTTCTACTCCAGCAGATGAATCTGTTTCAGGACTTACGGCAACCTTTACCGCAGGAGAAGCGTTAGAACGTGGAGAGGTGGTTTACTTCAAAGCTTCTGATACTAAAATGTGGAAAGCGGTTGCAACAGCGGCAGCTACATCAAGGTGTGTTGCTATGGCAGCGGAAGATATAAGTGCTGATTCAAACGGGCTTTTCTTACTTCAAGGTTTCTGTGCAGACAATGGCACATTTCCTACTTACACAGTCGGTGGGGCTATATACACACCCGAAGCAGAAACAGGTGGTCAAAATGTTCCAGAGCAGACTGCCCCTGATACTGACGGAGACTTCGTACAGGTTATAGGTTGGGCATTCACTACGAACTCTGTTTACTTCAACCCATCTAACGACATAATAGAACACGCATAATGGCTAACGCAGTAGATAAACTAAACACAATAGCAATTCTAGACATTGAGACGATCAATGGCAAGACGGATGCCAACATTCAAGCGTTCAACGGAAAAGAGTTCACTGGTGTCATACCGTATGGGGGTATAACTTGGACTACTGGCGGGACAGAGACTTACAGAGAAGGACAGGGCGGAACAGGAACTTCAACAGCCTTCATTATAGTTGGTGGCACCACCGACAGCGGAAATGAAACTTCTACTAGGGAATATAACGGGTCATCTTGGAGTGCTGGTGGAAATACAGAAGCGATAATTAGTTCCACTCGATGTGCAGGGAGTGATTCAGCAGCGATGTATGCTGGAGGATGGGATGCAACTCCGGGCGTTACGGAGTACACATCAAGGCATGAGACATATAACGGAACATCTTGGTCTGATGCAACGTCTATGACTAGAGGGCAAGCAAATATGGGGGCTGGGTCATCTACCTCAAATTATATACTTCCTTGTGGCAGTATAAATGGGGGTAACGACGCAACTAACCAACTATGGAATGGTTCATCGTGGTCTGACGGGAGTGACGTAGGCATTAATCGTACTGCTGGTGGAACTGCTGGAAGCACCACTGACTGTATAACAATATCAGGATACAGGTTTTCAACAAGTGATGAAACTAATACTTGCGAAACACTTGATGGAACTACTTGGTCAACCAGTTCTTCTAATTCAATACAATCTCGATATAATGCCACATGGGGCGACGGTTCCACTAAAGCGTGGGTAACTGGCGGGATAGATTACAAATCTTCTTATGGCAGCCCTACACCACACGTTAATTATGAAGAAACTAACTACTGGAATGGCACAGCTTGGGCATCAGATACCAATAACCCTAATAGCGATGGGATAATGAACATGAACAATGGAGCGGGAACTCACGGGAATAATGGCACTCAAGGAGCATTAATCCAAGGGGGTAAAAGCTATCAAGGAACTGGTTCTTATCAATATCCTGAACCATTTACTAAGTTGAACACAACCTATGAGGCAACGTGGTAATGGGCATGATATACACACGAGGTACAATTTCTGGAATAACCCACGCTGATCGTGATAATGGAGTTAATCCGTTCCAACGAGCAGCAGATTTAATTGAGTTTGAAGATTCATCTGCTGTAAGGACATGGATTTCAACGAACAGTTTAACAATAATTACTAGAGATCAGGCTCAGGCTATATATGACGCAGCCGTAGCTTCCTCACAAGATACGGGTCGCCCCCATGGGAATGAGGAACCCTCTGGCTATTCAAGCGACAAGCCAGCCCACCTTGATCTAAGAGCAAAGGCGATGACACTACCATGACAGACATAGAAAAGTTAAAATCTAGGATCATCATTACAGATGAGAACCCTCTAATTACTCCTAAACATAGACAGATTATTGATGCTCTAGACGCAGAAATGATTGATGCAGTTCATAAACGACAAGGGTTCCGCACCCCTACTGAAATGCGCTTCTCTGTTCTCAATGATCAGAAATTTCCGACAAACGCATCTAAGTACTGGCAAGCAATACGAGAGCAATCAACTTTTTATGAGCAGTTAATTTGGTTATCCTTCAAGTACCGTACTAACGAGATTGCTATTAAGAGACTCCAACGAGACATGGCTGAGATAACTGACGAATTCGACCTTATGGATGCGGAAGTCACTATGGATCAACTTTTATATTCCCGCCAGAGTATGAAGATAGAAGCGAGGCATAGGGTAGAGGAACTGATCGAGTGGTCGAAGATAAAGAAGGAACTTGTAGAGGCAACGGACTTCGACACAGAAAATGTAGATACGCATCAAGCAGCTAGCTATCTGGAAATATTAGAGCATCGAGTGGCTGCGTTATTGCCGGGAGCAGGACAAGGGGATGTTTTAAACGCTGTCAGCCAGTTGAATACACTGAGGCGACTAACTGGACGAGAGGTAAAGCCCTTACATGAAGATGTGCCGTGGATCGGGAACCTTGAGGCAGTTGTCGGTAAGATCGGGGGAACGCATAAAGGAATCCAAGACAAACGTAAAAATGGAACGTTTGTTCCTTAGTTGACTTTACCAAGTACATGAGTATAATAACACAAGTAAAGAATTAATTCTCAAGGGGGATAGTAATGGTAGAGATAGATATTAACTCAGATTTAGCAGCAGTAACAGAGCAGATACAGAAGGGGATTGAGGAACTACAAGAACTAGATAGTAAAAGACAGATATTAGCACAGCAAATTCAAAATTTAAATGGGGTAGCCATGTATTTACGTGGTAAAGAAGCCCCAGAATCCGCTGAGGTATCGGAGGATACTGATAAGGAGTCATAATGGCAACTTCCGCCGGTCAATCATTTGCGACTGTATACGATTTTGACGGTTCTAGTACATATGTAGATTATACTAAAGAAGCACGTACTCGTTCTGGTACTTCATTTACGATATTTAGTGCCACTTCAAAATATTTATATTTGGGGAACGATGAAAAATTTGACATGGCTTTCTTTGATGTAGATGTCGCTGGAGACTTAGGTGCTCTTACGTGGGAGTACAGCAACGGTACCAATTGGACAGAGTTTACTCCCGCCTATGATCGTATCGACGTTGATGGGGAGCCTTACGGGTTTGATAAGGATGGGGCGGAAATTTTCTTAGATAACATTATGAGTAGTTGGGCAACATTAACTGTAAATAGTGTAAATATATATTGGGTTAGAGTTCGATCTGCTGCTTCTGTGACCACTTCCCCTACAATTAAGTCAATAGAGATGCGCCCAAGAGCCTCTTACTGCACAACTAAAGACATATTTGAGTTCATGCAACTTGGATACGTATTAAGTTCTTATAATTCTAGTACCGGAGTTACTACTGCGGGTACAGATTTTACAACATCTACAGTTCCGTCGAAGGATACAGTAGAAAAATATATACAGGCAGCACAATCTACCATAGATTACCGAACTCGAAAGTCGTGGAGACCTAATATAGTTCTGGAAGAAGATCATAACTTCAATATATTCGGGTTTAAACCAGACAGAAAAAATGTTAGCAGGATTCTTTCCATGGAAGTTTGGGACGGGGCTTCTTACGAAACAAAGGTTGCGGGTAGGAACAAAGATTACTTTTTCGTACCTGATACTGGTATGATACATTTCTCAAGATTCTTTTTCTTACCAGCCAGATTTGCATCACTACATTCACCTTCCGCTAGATTTGGTGGTGGTGAGTTTATTTCACCAATTCGTATAAGTTACGTCTACGGTAAACATCCAAATGAAGATGCCCGAGAAGGGCCGATGGTTACAGAGTTAGCTAAAAAGCTAACTGCTGTAGAAATCTTACGTAATTCAGATTTTGGTGAGACTGTAGTTGGTGGAACTGACCGAGTAGGTATGGCGCAGCGAATAGATCAATATCAAGCTGAGACTGAAGCCAACCTAGAAATGCTACGTGCATTTGAGGTATTCTAATGGCTAATGAACCAGTAGCGGTAACTGACTTTTTAGCCGAACTTCGTGGTCAGTGGAATGGTTCTAACGTCGTTGAACCTCGTATAATAGAAGTGAACAATAGTGGAACTAACACCCAAGGGTTTCGTATCGACTTAAACCAAGCCGATCACATCTTGGGTAGACCTAGTGCCCAATCGTTCACGGAACAACCTATCGGGAACTGGAAGTACGGGAATCGTATTTACAATATAGATTTGGAATTATATACAAGACAGAGTAGATTAAATTTATATAATTTAGTTAGGGAAGTAAGGAAAATTTGTCACGCCAGAATGCATGATTTAACGAATTTTCAGCGCATGCAGTTCATCTCATACAGTGAACAATCTCAAGAACAAGCTAATATTTGGGTAGCCTCAGTACAAATTCAATTAGTTAACAACGGAGTTCTGTTAGAAACAACCTAGAGCTAGTATAATATATATATGTAGCTAATCACAAGTGGGAGAATTAAATGGCTATTTATCGTTCTGATCAAACTAAGGTAACTTTTGCTGCTGAGGCGGCACTCGGGGGAACTCCTGAGCCTATATGGGCTACTGGCGCAAGTGCCACTAATGCATCTACTCTAGCTTCGCTTGCGGCTCCGGGTGATAAAAAAATCACAGTAAATGCCGCTGCTGGCGTTCTAGCGCAAAAGGGTAACTTTATTATTATGGGTAACTCCTCAACGGGGACTTCCCTAGATTCGCAGTTGCCGCAACAGGAAATTAGACGTATTGAAGTAGTGTCAGGCACCGACCTTTACTTAGATAGACCTGTAGGGCACTACCATCCTATAAACTCAGATGTAAAACATATAACCGCATTCCCGTCAGATTACACTAGTTCGGCAGGGTATTTTCCAGCCTTAACTTTCATACCCGGAGTATACGATACTGTAACGCTTCCGGAACCTGCAAATACTATAGACCCTACATTTTTCTTAGGGTACGACAATAAACGAAATTTCTCTCATGCGTATAGGGGTCAACAGTCTTACGACGGTTCTGTTTCAAGCTTTGCCCTTCTAAACGGTTGGCCTTTGCGATTTTGTTTCGGGTCGGTTAGCTCAGCCTCCGACACTCCTGCTAGCACTACTGAGTTAGATGCCGTGATATCAGCCACCGCTAAAAAAGGTGATACGCTGATTATCGTTGGTGAAGGCAGTGGAGACGATGATGACGCTAGGGTTGAACCGGGAGATTTCATACGAATTACCGCTGATACCGCAGTTACTGATGCCCAAACAGGGGCTACAACTGAAGCTGGATCAGACATTAGGCAAATTATAAAGAAAGATGATACCAGTGGCACGGGTAGTACATTCATACTGCATTTGAATTATCCCCTGTCTAGAAATTATGCGGCAGGTGATGTAGTTCACGAATTGAGACATAGTAAAGGTGTCACGACATACACCCACACGATTACAGAACAGAACGAACTTCCCAGTATAAGTCTTCAAGCTATGTTTAAAGATACTAGTGACACTGATGCGAACGCTTTGATACGTAAGTATTACGGGGGTTATGTATCGTCGGCTACTATATCCGCTGAAGAAGGCGGACTGGTTCAAATGTCGTGGGATTCAATACCTTTCATGGGTATGGTGCATAATATAGCGGAAGGATTTGGTGGAGGAGCAAGGCTTGGAGATTCCTCCACAGGTGGTATCCCCGGTTACACGCTTACCGGCACTCCCGGCACTAACCCATCATATGATTATGTGGGTGCGCCTGTAGCTGATGATGTGGCTAGCTCACCTGACTTTGTTGCAGATGCTTCGGTTGTGGTACCAAACACAGACCACGGTGGTGCAAGTACTTACGATTCAAGTTACCCGCAGACTGATCCTTACTACTTCTCTCAGGGGGAGATTACACTTCACGGGGTTGTGGTAGGTAGAATTAGAGATTTCTCAATTAGTATAAATAACAATGTGGAGCCTAGATACTACATTGAAAAACGTGGTGATATGCGTAGGAGAGGCCCATCTCAATTACATGAGGGTCGTCGAGAATATTCCATGACCTGTACTGTGGTTCCAGATTCTATTGAAGTAGGTAAAACAGGTACATCTGCTTCACGAACAATTTTTGAAGAGTATTTGCTTCAGGGTGATTATGGAGAATTTGGTTCAAACCAAGGTATAAAGGGTATTGGTCTGAAAATAGAGTTTATTAGAGGGCTTATTGGTGATGTTGCAGTATCACCAGTAAACGATACCATAACTCTTGAAGTTACAGGTTCAAGTACTTCAGCTACGCCGAATGCGTACATTATAAATGCACCTGTACAAATTGATGGAAACAATCCTATACAGATTCCTGTGGAAATAGGAATCCGAGCGTGGGATACTATAGAAGTAAAGGATGCGGAACCGTTTTATCCCTAAGGAGGAGATATGGCAACAGTAAAGAAGAAGCCGGTAAAGAAGAGTTTTGACCTAAGTAAGTACCAAGTATCAGATAATTCGGAAACGCGGGTAGTTGACTTGGGTGACGATTCATTTGAGGTGCGTGTAAAACCCTTATCGTGGTTTCAGCGTAATACTCTTATGTCTAAATGTATGCAGATAAAAGGTAATTCTGAGTCTTCATTTGACGGGGCTTTATACGTTCGGGAAGTTCTAAAGGTAATTATTATAGAGGCCCCTTGGGGTAAAACCAATGACCTATTTCTATCTTCTATAGATACTCGTCTTGGGCAAGCGTTGGAAACTCTTGTGTCATCTATGTCGGGGGATGAAGAGGAGCTAACTCTCGACGAAACAAAAAAAGAATAATTTTATTCACTAAGGGGTTAAATCCTTCAAAGGAAGAACAGATGGTTTTTTCTTTTGTTAGTACTGTGAGGGTGTTATTATCTATGGGATTGTCATACACAGATATCAAAACTTTATCTGACCAAGAGATTACTCTTTTCTTAGCTACTGAACTAGCGGTAAGAGAAAAGGAACAGGATGCTATAAATGCCCGTAGATAATTTAGGACAAACTTTTAGGTTCATCGTAGAGCAAGCTGGCGGAGGCGGCGGTGCTGGCGGCGGTGGTGGAGGCGGTAGCACAGCCGGTGGAGGGGCTGCGGCGCATTCAACTAGGCAAGCTAACGATATGCGTAAAATGATGGATAAGATGGTTAAAGCTGTTGATACAACAGAAAAAACCACAGCTAACGCTTTTCAGCAAGGGTTTAAGAAGTTAGGGTTACAGCTAACTTTCGCCAACATGTTAAAGCAATCCCAGATTTTCACCGGGACTTTGAACGCCATCTTCCAAGTAATTGGGGCACTTATTGACATAACTCTAGCCCCGTTCATGCCTTTGATAGTTAAATTCTTACAGAAAGCTATCCCCCGTTTGTTAGAATTTGCTGAACGTATGGCTCAATGGGTTCGTGGTGAGTTAGCCCAACTGGATGAGTTGGGGTTCATGGGGTACATAAAGAAGAAACTTGACGAAGACATTCCGGAAGCTTTCGAGAGATTTGGCCCTGTAGTAGCTGGGGCACTAGGGTCAATAACTGAATTAGTAGTTAAACAGATACCAAGTATAGCAGCAGTCGCAATAAAAGCTATGGGTGAATTGACAGCCGTTGTTGTAGGTGGTGCCATTTCAGAAGTCGGGCAACTAATGATGCTTGCAATAGGCAATGTAGTTAAGATGGTTATGAATGGGATATCTGGTGTTATGAGAGCAATGTCGGAAACTGAGGTAAATCTAGGGGGTCAAACATTCATGCCCTTTAAAGCAATGGCTGGTTGGGCTGACAGCTTGGACGAAGCTGCTGAGGACGCTAGATCGGGTATGGAAAGTTTGGGGGAAAAATTATTCGTTCCTCTAGGTGAGTGGGTAGAAAACAGTATAAAGACGTTAATGAATGCAACGGCAGAGATAGTAGATTCGGATACTGTACACGCCGCATTTGACGTTATAGCTGAATCTATGGGTAACTTAGTTGAAACCGGTACCTTAGGGGCTATTGAGGGACTCACGGTAGTGCTGGATGGGGCATCAACGGCTTTGGAAAGTTTTGTGAACGACATACCAGAAATTCCCCCTTCTTTGAAGGATTTAATGGATGTACGATATCCTCCGACAGATGTTGGCACAGGCGAAAAAGTGGATGTTATGACTGCGACTCACGCTGCCGCAGCAACGGAGAAAAAGGTTAATGCTTTACTGATGAAGATAGATGAAGGGTATGACCCTTTCAATCAGGGGTCGGTCTCAGGCGCATTTACAGAGACTATGAAGCCAGTGACAGAAGCCGCCACTACACTTGCAGAGACCATATTCGACTCAATGTCTGGGGGTGCAGGAACTGGGACAAAACCTAACATCCCATACTTTGGGACATCTCATACTGACTTTGGAGAGATAGCCGATTACTTTGGATACCGAGGCGGAGGTGGTGGCGGTATGCCTTCTATGGGTGGACAATGGTCAGATGCTGATACAAGGAGTTTGTGGGATAAAACTCAGGGTATTGATGTTATGCCGGGAGGTGGTACGTGGAACCCACTAAAAGGCTGGGACTTAAGTCCGGATAACCCGACCATACAGAAAGGGATGCAGGGTTTTATGGCCTTCTTTTCTGAAATGGGGAAAGCGGATACGATGATGATGTCTCCGCAGCCCGAAGGAATTGACCAACCCATTGACATTACTTTATTAATAGATGGTGTGAAGAATGATGTACCCAAGGTAGCAGATTTAAAAACATCAGGTACCCAAACGCACAAAATGAGTGCAGACTTAGGTCACGCTAAATGGGAAGAAGAAGCATGGGATTGGGGGTAAATAATGGCTAGTATGATCTTGTTAAATGATGGGAACACTGATAGTACGGATAGTGCGTCCAGAGCGGCTGGGCACGTTCTGAAAGCTGAGAGTTTAACGATAACTCTTTCAAAGACTCCTATCCAAATCCCGCTCCCTAGCTCATCACCTCAACTTTTAGATTTAAACATGATACGTTCCAATATAACAATTGGGGGTCTAGTAGAAAACACCGTATCAGAAGGGTCTGATTATACCTTGTTGGCAAGTGTGGTTACCGATGGGGCTTTAGATGGCGACCCCTCCGGAACAGATGTTCCGTCGGATAACACCGCATTGAATCATCACGGAGTGTACACTTACCCGGATAAAGCAGCATTAGAACATTACTTTACAAGTGAGGCTTACATACCCGGCAATGAGTTAGCTTTAATAATGATTGACCCGTCGGGTACATCGTATAGTTTTTATAATATATCAGGACAATCTGCTACGTTTATTCTAGCTCCCGGTACGGAAGATAGATATTCCTACAACTTAGTTTTTGCGGGCGGCTTGAGAAACCAGTTAGCTGGTACGTAATGGCAAAACGAGTACAAAGCATATTACAAATCTGGGATGACATTAGAAACCAGTGGGAGACAGTATACGCATCTCAGGCTACACCGACCACTACTGTAACTGCTATCAATATGGCTGGAACGACCGCTGCTTCAGCCACCTCCCTAACAGTTGACAGCACTACTGGAATTTTATCTGGCGACTACATAAAAATTGGTAATGAATTACTACAGGTTGGGACTGTTGCCAGCGGTACAGTTTTAAACCCTGTTACACGAGGTCAACTTACCGGCACTGCGGGTGCGGTTGCGCCTAACCACACCACCTACGATGCGGAGGTAACTGCTGGAGCAACTACAGCGGCCTTGTCCATATCAGATGATGCTGTGGTAACTAAGATGCGTTTAGGGCCATCCGCTTTGTTTAAAACGCAGCTACGGGAAAAACATGGAGGCTCTCAAGTATGTACCCTTGAACTGTTTAATAGACCTTACGAAACGGGGAACACTGAGGGTTATGTTGAACGTAAGTACACAAATTATTTAAATGAATACGATAGAATTCGTGTGTTAGATAATAACAGTAAGGCGATTTTATTTTATGGTAGGATATACAGAAAAGATATAGAATTCGATCAACGATTCGGGTCTGTTATTCGTATAACAGCTTTTGACGCATTAAAAGAATTAGCAGATAATAGATTAGAAGGGGTTAGAGGTAAATTTACTGGGGAGACTAAACGATCTGAGTACATCAAGAATATAGTTGCAAAGTTTACTTACCAAAATGCTGCTGACACGAACATAAATTTGTCCACTGGTGATGCTCAAAAGTTTACAACGTCTGTAGCCTCACCGGTAGCGGGTGATGCATATGACTATTCTAGGGGGAGAGGTACAGGGCTTTCCGTCATAAACCTTTTAGCCGATCTTGACCCGCACACAGCCGGTCATGGTGTTGGTACCCCCAGCCCTGAAAACGGGTATTCCTTTTTTGTAGATAACGGATTTACATCCTCATTAAAAACTACTAATTATACAGCAGCTATACCGACGTTAAATTATTTTCAGCGTGAGGCAATCCCCGATTCTAGTGCCTCAGGGCATTCTATACGTCCTACCCCTCAGACTTTTTATAAACTGACATACGGTACTGCGGAATCTGATGGAGATAGTACAAATAGCTATACTACAACTGTTAATACTATGAGTTCATTCTCAATTTCTAAGCAATACACTGATGTCACATCGGCTGTAGCTGTAACATATAAAGATAAAGATGGTGACATAAATACTATGACCTGTTATAGGGCTGAAGTTGATAGTGTCGCAGGTACGGATAGTACTGCTTTTGATTATGATGAATTATTTAATGGTATTGAGATAGAAAATTCCCCAACAATTTCTATAGATTCCAGCACAAGTTCATATAATAAAACAGTAGTGGGTAGATTAATATACATTAGCGCAACTTCAGGTAATGATAAATTTATAGTATTCACATTAGATGACGGGTATGTCCCAGAAGATATCCATGAAAGTGTTTTATCTGCGGCAAGTAAGACCAGTGATTTCATAAGGGTAGATGTTTTAGGTGGTAATACAGGTAGTGCGGGAGACCCTGTATCTACTGGGGCAAACCGGTTTACAGTTGAGGCTACGTCTGATGTTGATGTAGAGTTATTACGTACCGTACCCGCAACTTTCGATGCTACTACAGCAACAAATGAAACCAGACATGCGATTTATGAAATGTTTAGATCAGCCCAAACTACGAATCCTGCAAAGAGGGCGGATATAAATATTATTGATTACCCATTTGCTCGTCTAACTGTTGATCCTAGTAGTATAAACACCGGTACAAATGTTCTTACATTGCCAGTAGATTTATCTAAGTTCGGTGTAAGAAAAGGTATGGTGGTTCGACAACTTAAGTCCGGAGTTGAAACCGGGAACTATGGATATGTATCCGCTGTTGTATCACATGCCTCTAGCCCTACAATAACCGTGGTATTAAATAACGAGGCGGGGAATGCGACGGCTGGGACTAACTTACCATGGGCTGGTACAGACACATTTGACATATATATACCCATAAGACCCGGATATTTAACCTACCTAACAAACGAACCAGCTAACATAACTGCTGATGGCATGGTTACTGGTCTAGATTACTCCGAGGGAATGGGTATTCAATCCACATATATAAATTTACTTATGGATAATTTTGCAGCACTAAACGAAACTGGTCATACAGTGCCAGTTGGTGGAGCTAGTTCGACTCCAGTTAACCCGGATAGTCGAAAGCAAGTTTTTTATACCGTAACAGCCGGGGCTACCACCCCAATGCTTTCCTCGGGTAATTACCGACAGGTAAATTGGGCTGCTGGGACACTAACTGTAGGTGTGAAAGAATATTCTATAGCTGCCAGCAATTCAACTACGGCATTGGGGGGAGCAGCGTACCTAGCTAACGATCAATGGTATGTACTATACTTTAATAAGAACGAATCCACCACAGCACTTAAAGTATCATCTCTTGCTAATTTACCTCAAGACGTAGATTTAATACGTATAGCTCAACTTAAAGCCAGTTCCGATGTAAGTGGGAACGCTGTTTGGAGACTTGACTCAGGGGAGGCGGTGATGTCCGCTGAGGCAGGGACTAGTGTTGATATATCTGACATATCAGACGGAGCAATAGGTTCAGCTAAGTTTGTGAGAGGGGCGCAACCGTTTGCGATGATTTCGACAAGTGGGGCTGGGACGAATGTATGGAGTTCCTCAGCTTACAATGCAGTAGCTTGGGGAGCAGCTACGTTATCGTACAGTGATGGTGACACCTTATCGGTAAACTCTGGTTCAGGTACAGGGCTTAGTGCAAATACTACATACTGGGCTTACGTTGATACAACTAACGGTAACATTTCCTTAGTAACTGCGGCTTCTAGTGCGGTTGGTGACACTAAAATTTTAGTCGCTCTCATAAGAGTTGGGGCTACTTCTGAACCAGCAGCCACCATTGCCTCATTAGGGACTCAAGCACCAGCTATTTCAACATCAGCGTTGGCAGCTAATGCAATAGTTAGCTCAACGATTGCCTCTGATGCTTTAGATGCACATACAATTACGTTAGCTTCAGGCGGAAAATTTGTAACCGCAGCGGGTTTGGGAAGAGATAGCACTAACCAGTGGACTACTATGGCAGGTGGGGGAACTGGTGGTGGGCTACTAATAGACACAACTGGGATTATAGGTACAAGTAAAAGTGACGATGGCGATATCAATGATACTGAGTTTTACATAACGGCATCAGACGGGAAATTCTATGCAGGTGGCGGGAGTATTATATTAGATAAATCTGGGTTGATAATTAATGACACCTCCGGTACATTCGCCAATTCACGATTCCAAGT
>Ga0208919_1001465_pt1 | contig 13587 bp, 22 predicted proteins | sample 4_EtaG_FD_184076 | JGI IMG/M metagenome (GOLD analysis project Ga0208919, IMG submission 184076) | Marine viral communities from the Subarctic Pacific Ocean - 4_ETSP_OMZ_AT15127 metaG (SPAdes) (version 3) | ecosystem: Environmental > Aquatic > Marine > Oceanic | place: Pacific Ocean | collected...
TGTGACGGGCGTCTACTTTACCTTGTGGGTTTGGATTTACGTTAAAATGCGTGTGGAAATAATGCATAAGGATCTCCGTGGATAAACCAACTGCCACTGCTGCACTTGTCGCCGTCGTTACAGGCGCGGTGAGTGCTGGTGCGTTCAAGTTTTATGAGTTCATTCTGAAGCAGAAGAGAGAGGTTCAAAAGGAGGAGAAGGCCGAACAGGCTCTCTACCGTGATGACCTCATCAAGAGAGTTGAAAAGCTCGAAGAAGAGCGTGACGAACACCTACAACAGATCATCGATTTAATGACTGAAGTTGCCGGTCTCAAGGTTGAAGTGGACTACGTCAAACGCGAGAACGAAATCTTAAAACTCAAGATTGATGCTATGAGGTGATTGGTTCGCCTGGACCTTCACATTCCGGACAGTTCAGTTCTCCGAACCAAATGTGTCCACACTCAATACAACAACGCCTAAAAAGTTCAATCACCTTTGCCATTTTTCAATCCGTAGTTGTCCCTTGCCCAGCCGCTACCTTTGAGGGTGAAGTTAGTCGCACAGATCTTACGGGTCATCTCAGAAAGGCACTGCAAGCATTCAGGGCTTGGATCCCCAAATGCTTGCAGCACTTCTTTCTTTGCGCCGCAATTTTCACATACAAATTGGTACAGCGGCATCGTCTTTAGTCGTTGAACACAACCGGCTCTGGGTCGATTGATGGCTCAGGCGCAGGTGGCTCAGTCGTTACAGTTGATTGCTGCGTTGCGTTTGCAGAGAGTGCGCTTACCAGTTGCTTGATCATGTCTTTGAGTTCACCATCGTCGGTGCTCTTAGAAGACAACGCTTCGATTACTTCTTCAGGAATCGGGTTGCTTGTGACGTTGACAGTCGTAGTAACGGGCACTCCATTTTGATACGAAAGATCAGGAGCATTTTCGATGTCGACGAATTTAACAACGAAGTAAAGTTGCTCAATGTTGTTTTCGTCTTTTTCGATCTTGACATCGTGATCAAAAATTTCCCAGGTTCCATTTGGCTGGCTATTCTTGATTGTTTTCAGCATTCCGTTGATGGAGCTTTCAACGATACGAGGCCAGCCGTGTTCACTTACTTTGCCTTGAAGAAGGTGGAGTCCCCAGTGGCAATCTCCAAGTCGAGTACGGTACGAAGAGTACTCTTTAGCCTTTGCTTTTGGCACTCTTTTTGACTCTACGACTTCTCCGAGTACACGCAAGAAAACCGAGGTTTGGTTGATATACGATACCGTGTTGCTTTTACTTGCCGTCTCCATCCGTGCGCCGAATGGGTTGCGTGCTTTTTCTGCTTCATCAAAGAGACTCATTCTCAAACTCCTGGTTCACTTTCGTGATCTATTTTTGGATGCGCTTTCTACTTTCAAATTTTTGCGCGAGTTGTTTTTTGTATTTCCATCTTTGTGGTGAACGTCTTTACCGTCACCCTTCTTTACTCGACCAGCCAATTCCATCAGTCGTCGAGCAGCATTGCGACCGGCTCGTCGTTTCTTCTGCTTGGGTTTACTATGGTATTCCCGGTATTCCTTTTTGTAATCGCGAGCCATGGCCACCTCAATCATCCAAGAGAGACTTTTTACTTTCGTCTTCTTTTGTAACTTCTACGACATCTTTATCCTTGACCTCATCGATCAGGCCATCAATTTGTTCAGACAAAAGGCCCATAGTGTCTGATTCTTGGTACTGATCATTCATGTTGACGACTTTCAAGTCTTCAGTTGGTGTGTCCTGCTTTCCATCTTGATCGTATGCGTTTTGCATGTCGTCATTCATGGGCACGATGCCGCGAGCAAATGCGTAGCGGAGTCCCGTTTTGAGGGCCATTTCAATCGGCCATTGGCCCCATGGAGACTGATTCTTGTTCCGCTTGTAGGCGTCTGAGTTTGCCCGACGCTTCTCTATGTCGGCCTTGCGAATGACAACGAAGTCTTTGGTTCCATCTTGGTAGAAGGCGACGACGTACACTGCCTTCAATGTATTCCATGACTGCTCAGCATTGAGGTCTGGGACGTGCTTGAGGTTTGGCTCTGTGCCTTCAATGACATGAAACTCATCGGTGTCGAACACGGCTTTGGTCCTGAGGCGAACTCCGTTCTTTGCTGCAAGCTTTGAGAAGCCTCGATGAGAAACCTGCCATTGGAGGCTTTTGCCTCGCGGTAGCAAGTACACGTCCGGGAGTGGTCCCCCAGGCATGAGTCCAGTCATTGCAGAAAGAGCCACTGCTTGAGCAACCGAGGCTGGGTCGCACCCGTACAGGCGGTCATTGGTTTGTGCAGCCTGACGGAAAGCGAGGGCTACTCGTCCAGCGGCCTGCGATCCGTTTTCTGTGCCAACCATTGCTTGAAGGAAGTCGGATGCTTTTGCTTCGACCACGTTCCTAAACTGATGTGCTGGGTGAAGTGCATTGCTCATTTGCTATCTCCTGTGTATTGGAACCTAAAGGTTCTCGTTGAATCGCCTTCAATAAGGTATTGCTTAGCGAGTTCTGGGTGTTGTTGCTCAAAAGTGGAACGATCAAAGCGGGTTCTGGGCTTGGACTGAGACCATGTTGCCACCCCAGCGATGCCGTATGCTGAACCGATTGATTCTTTCAGTTGGTTTTCGATGTGCTTTTTGCGTTGTTCAAGTTCTGCGTACTCTGCTCGAACATGCTTCAACTCAGATGCAAGAGCCAAGTGAGACTCCTGTGGCTCAATGAAGTCCTTGCTCTTCTGCTCGAACAGTTTTGCGAGGGATTTCGAGCAAGCATTTGACCCATCAACTTCTGGTGGTATGCCTTGTTCGATGTGCTTTTTGTGCCAATCACGCGCGAAGGAAATGATCTTCTCTTCGAGTTGTTTGTCTCGGTGAATCTTGTAGGACCGGTACTCATCAGAAATCGTAGCGAAAGCAGCGAGGTCACATCGGTCATCATCAGTCACCGCCATCTGCCAAATGCACTGTGCAGCATAGTAAGGAGGCACGTTGCTGCTCCCTGAGATGCCCCACTTGTGATCGAACTTTCGAGTTGATTTGATTTCCAGAAGCCACTTTGAATCGTTGCAATCTACAAAGAAGTCGGGCCGTGCATGCATCCAAGGCTCTGGTCCAATGAGTGGATCCGCCTCGTATTCTGGTCCTGGAGTAATCTTTGCATTATTCAAATGTGCGTAGTGTGCTCCGATTGCAGGTTCAAGGATGTGGCCACGAGCGGTGGCCGCTGTTGATGACGACTCGGTTAGCCCATGCATTCGAGACCAAACGTTCCAGGGGCTTGACCACGGAGACAGTCCCATTATTGCCGCGATGCTGCTGCTTCCAATTGTTGGAGATTGAGTTTTCATTGTGCTCCGCTTCGTCTGCTTGTGTATGGTAAGTGTGCTATTGAGTGATGTCAATACCATCACTTTAACGTATTAAGAAAAACAAGTCGGACAGAAAATGTCCGGGAGGAACCAAGTGGACATTCGTAGCTACAGAGAGTCTCGACCCAAATACAACACTCGACATGCTTTCTGCATGTGGATCAATGGAGATTTGTCTGATCGTGGATTGAGTCTATCGGTGTCGTACCTGAGAGACCTTGAGTCTGGCCGCTCGTGTCCATCATTGATGCTTGCGATTGCCGTTGAAGACATAACAAATCATCAAGTTTCTGTTCGTGATTGGATTGGATTGAGGAGAAGGTGAAGATCACGCTTCGCCTGGGTTGACCTGTCGTGTTGCATACATGAACGCTGCAAACTGTTGCGCTATGGCAAACTCAGTATTCAACATTCGATTCAGGTGGTGCGTGTCCTTTGCTCTGCAAACCAACTCACCAGCATCGTCGAACACCTTCCACGCTTCACCATCTTCGATCAAGGACCATCCAACAGGTAGTTTTTCAATCACGGAAAGCATACTATTCACATCCGATTCGCGTGTAGAGGCGGCTTCTCTTTCGAGCCAGTCCGCGCATTGATCCAATATCATCGACGCAATCAATAACGATTGGATGTTTTTTCTTAGGGTGGGGCCGCATGACTCTGCCAATTCGTTGCTGAATGCGGCCAAGAGCTTTCGTTGGAGTCGTGAGCACAACGGTATCGAGCGACGGAAGATCAAGGCCTTCGTCAGCGACAGTTGTTGCGCAAACCACTTGTATTTCCCTTTTGTCTGCACGTTCAAGAACCTCGATGCGTTGCTTTTTAGTCATCCGGCCAACCAATGGCGCGGCGGCAATGGAGTGTGATTGCAGTGTGTCGGCAATCCACATGCAGTGGTCGACTCGGTCTGAAAGAACCAAAATCTGTCGATCATCTTCGCAAGCTTTAAGGACTCGATCAATGATTACTTGATTCCGATCTTTATCTTTGGTCATCGCTGTAATCAACTTCGACCAGTCTATCTGCTTGTTTGGTCCAACAAAATCTGTAAACAGCCACTCAACCTTTGGTGGGATGACGTGGCCCGAACGCGCAAGTTGTGAGTTGGTGATTTGGTATACGGCCTCGCCCAAATGCCACCACAACATCTTAGTCAATCCATCAGGTCGATCGGGCGTTGCCGTTAATCCAAGACGATACCTGGCAGGCATGCAGAACATGACTGAGCAAAACGTATGCGCTGGAACATGGTGTGCTTCATCAACGATACAAAGCCCGAACTGCTGCCCGAAAGAGTACCGCTCCGTAAATGACATTCGTTCAAGAGTCTGGAAAGTCGCGACGACAACCCGTCCCGAGTCATCCTTCTTGCCCGCACCATATTGAGTTGCCTCCGTATCGAGCATTGACTTGCATCGATTCATCCACTGTACAGCGAGATCATTGGTGTGAACAAGGATGAGGGCCCTGGTGTTCCGCATGGTGACGGCGGTTAGCCCCATCGCCGTCTTACCTGATCCGCAGGGTGCGACAATGACGCCTTGACCGTTCGACTTTTCATGCCAGTTTTTCAGAGCTTCTTGCTGGTAGTCCCGCAACTCGAATCCCTTGGCTGCTTGAACCGGCTCTGCCTCTGGCGCTGTGGTCCGATCATGAGATCCGGACATGTTCAAAAGCTTTAGTGCGCCCATCCTGGGAATCGCAATACCGCCGCCCCATGGGTGATCGAACGGAATCTTGTGACAAGCGTTGATGTATTGGTTGGGCACTGGTACGAACTTGCCCTTTTGACGCATACCTAAGGCCATCTTGTATTCTGGGTTGTGCAACTGAAATTGTTTTAAAATACGCTCTTCACTAAAATGTCCGGGAGGCAGAAAAACTCCTCCCCCTATTACTGCAACTTCATTTGCCATTACGCTTCCTTATGTGTATTTAACTCAAACATCTCTAACTTTGTCCATACATACTTCCGAGTTCCAGCAACTCTCATTCTGCGTTTCTCATATCCAAGCTCAGTAAGTATATCTGAAACTCTCATTTCATCTCGCCTATTCATTCTTGCCCTTTCAATCTTCAGACCCTCCTCCATAATCATTTGACTGGTTACATAGCCAACTTGGGTAGTGAGGTATGAAGCTATTGGAGCCGTCCAAGGGTCATCCTGGCGGAAGATGTGGCTCGCATCGTGTCGAGTTTGATCCATTTCTCTGTCCAGCCACCAAGTATCACCTGCATTGAATGCTACAATTGCTTCTGCCCAAAGTTGTTCTCGGTTCACTTCTGCGTAGTCGAGATCAACTTCATTGCACCTGATGGGCCAGTAGCGACGTGAGCCCGTCATGTCGTTGATGAACTGTGACTCGTTCGTCGTTCCAGCAAAAACTACGTGTCGCTTGACGGTTTTTGCATGGCGACCGTAGGCTGCACGGTATGTATCTTCCTGTGCGCTCAAGAACGCCTTGGTTGAACTGTTGGCTGACCGACGCACAGAGTCCAACTCCGCTACTTCATAGATCCAAGCGCGAGCGATCTGGCTGTACGAGTTTGCAGAGCCGATGTCGAGCGGGGTATCCGCGAAGTATTCGTCTGTGGCAAGCTTACGGAACAAAGTGCTCTTCCCTGCCCCCTGAGAGCCGGCAAGGATGAGAACGCAGTCTGCCTTACATCCAGGCTTGTAAGCGCGAGCAATGGCTTGTATCAGCCACTTCTCGCCCATCTTTCGATTGAGTTCGTTGTCCTCGCAGTCGGTGGCCTCTGTGATCCATCGATCGATTCGAGGGATGCCATCCCACTGCATTGTGTCCAACCATTCAATCAGGGGGTTGCGTGACCGCTCTTCACCGATCAGTTGCACTACGTGGCTGACATAGTTCTCGGAGAACTCAAGGCCGTAGGCTCGCGAAACCCACAATGATATTCGGGTGTCGTCCGAATCCTTGTAGTCCCGGTCATCCATCTTCAGCGTGTTCGTGAACGTGTTGAGCCAGATACGATCACGCCATCGACGATCACGTCTGAGGATGATGTACAAGTTGTTCTTGTTCTTCTTGATGTTTCCAGTCGGCTGACCATTTCGATCGGTGTACTGGTCGAGCATGGAGATGATGTTGGCGTCACCTTCATTTTCTGGGATGTCTTGCTCTTGTGGATCTGTTTCCGGTTGATGAATACAGTTGTCGTTTTCAGCGTGTTGCAGCAGTTGCGTGAGCGTAGTCCCCCCAGCGGCGAGGACTTCATCAAGGTCGGCCATTTGTTATGCCTCCAGTGGCATGCGGTACAGTTTGTGCTCTGGTAGTTGGTCGCAGATTATGGCCGCGTACTCATCTCCTGAATCATCCGTATCTGTAGCAATAAAGATTTTGAGGTTTTTGGGGATGTTCATCTTACTAAGATTTTTGTAACTGCCGGATGTTCCAGCAACGATTGCCAAGTTCAGAGACTCCCGGAAGGCCTGCTCGCATGCTCTCATGAAGTCTGTGATTCCCTCACAGATCAAGAAAGCTTGGATTCCATCGGCCTTGCCTTTCATCATCTCAACAGCCGCGTCGTTGGCCATGAGCAGCCCAGCGGCGTCATAGCCTACCGGCCATCTGGTTTTACTGCCACCCGGCTTGCGGCTTTTCGCATAAGAGACACTTCGGCAATGAATGCTTGCAAATGACCCATCAGGCTCAAAACAACGAGCAGCGATTCGATACGTGCCCGCCCATTGATGCGGGAACCAGTCTGGGAACCTGAAGTCCACAGGCGGCGGCAAGACTCTGACACACCGAGTTTGATCCAAGACTCGCGGAGCAAATCGTCTTGTGACAAGCCATTCGCAAATCGGGGCACTCCATGTGGTTGCCTCCTCCATTGCTTCTTCAAAGGTTCGGGTGTTGCTCCACAGGTCGTTAAGTTCTTCCTGTGGAGGGCGAACTGGACCATCGAACGTGGGCGCGTTTACTTTGGGTCGCTTCGATGGATCCGGCTGCACATGGGATGGAACACCAGATGCTGTACAGAATCCATGCTGTGCAAACCAATCGCGCACCACTGATTGCTCTGGTTTAGACAAAAGCTTGAGCGGTCGTTGGAAGAAGTGAAAGGAAACAAAGTCAACTACGTCTCCCTTGGCTCCACACTTGTGGCACTTCCAAGACACCTCAGTTCGCGAAAACCCTACGGGCCCCCGCTTTCTGTCTCTTGATCCACGCTCGATCATTCCGCAACTTGGGCATGGCCGAAGCGACTGTCCGCTCCCTCGTTCGTATTCGAGCATGGATGCAATCTGAGTGATTGGTCCGCTCTTCGCGTGTTGTATCCACATGGTTGGCTCCTGATGGTGGGCCTGAGAGAGCACCACCGGTTTCCCGATGGGCTCAGTCAGGAGCCCACGTTGACAAGGGGGATCAATCCCTTGTGGGCGTTGTCCTGTAGCTGAGTAGAACTCAGCTTACAAGTCGGTTTTATTTTTGATGATTACACCATCCACTTTCTCATCTTTGTCATCGCGAATGCTGTAGTAGATCCGCATGTCTGGAGTGATGGTCAAGACCACCTTGACGCCCGTCTTTCGATACAGGCGACCAATCCAGATGATTAGTGTGTCCAGCGTTGGCGCAGGCGCAGCCCGCTTGAGTATGGAATCAAGCCTTGATCGGCTGGTTCCGTACAGTCTTGCAGTTGCAGAAAGGCGACCCCTTCGGAGCCCGCCAATCAAGTTGGTCATCTTGTAGACGACCTCGTAGGTGTCGAGCCTTTCTTCAGGCCCGTATGCTTTTCGTGTTTCGCTCATAGTGAATAAAAAACGGGGGCCGCCTCCCCGCTAAGAGACGGCCCCCTGGTGACTACTTGGCCACGTCTTCCCCTTCCCCAAGGGTAGGAGTGTCGTTTGAAGTCACCAGTATTGGAACGCGAACAGCTTCAACGCTTTCTGCGGCAAAGCTGATGTTGCCTTCCCGGTGAATCGGGGGCAGCTTGGAGAACACCTCACGGTCCAGCATCGCCAGCGCATCACCGACTCCGCTCTCCTTGAGAAGCTCAGACTGCTTGTCCTTTCCGAGGCCGATCGACAACGTGAGGGTCTCAAGAAGAACCTTTGCGGTCTGCTCCTTGGTGAACCCAGCACGCTTGGCGAACAGGGCCATTGCTACCTTCCATGGGATTGTGCTCGTTCCCTTGGTTGGCTTTGGCTTTGCTCCGCGCTTCAGCTTTCCAACAATCTTGACCATAAGGTTAACGTCCATCTCTGAACTGTTGTCGATTGCCATCTTGGCAAGCCCCAACTCTTTCGAGCCAAAGGCTTTGCTGATTGCGAGCATTTCTGCTTGTGTAAGTGAAATATGTCACCTCCTGTATATTGTGACGTTTGTTGCTCCTCTACTCTTGGTTGATTGGAAACCACCTCATCTTTCGTTCTCCGTTGTATGAGACCCGAGCCTTTTGAAGTCCCTGCTCTCTCAGGACTCTGGCGACTCGCATCTCGGTTAGTCTTCGTTGATGTTGGTACCCGCCTGGATCTACCGCAGCAGAAACCGCCTCGGTTGTGATCTCGTAGCAGTGTGGTGATGGCGGATTCCCCTCAAGCCATTCAATCACCTTTTGCTTGAAGTCCTTGCTGACATCTACGCCGTAGATGACCGTAGGATCGATTGCCTTTGAGCAGGCCATGAGACCCATCCTCAGATCTTCATGGCTCACTGCAACCTGCCATTCCTTCGCAAGGTAGACCGAGATTTGTGAAAAGTCAGGGTCGTTCATCACCTTGCCATTGAAGTACAGCGTACCCTTCTTTGTGCAGTGGAACTTTCCCTCCAGCTTGGGGTCTCCTTTGACGGCTACATAAACTTTGTACGATCCGTCAGCTTCTTTGATTTTTGATTTCAAGTCATTCATTTCCCGCTCCGCAGCTTCTGCTGTTTTGTTCTAAGTAACCGAACCACCATAAGTGTCAAGGTGTGTCTGGTGTGATGTTAAGATTCTTTTGGTTTGTCGTCAGTCGAGTGGCGTACCATACGATGGCTAAGTCTGGAACCAGTTGCACCCAAATCAACATGAACCGCTTCATCTCAAAGTTGAAAGCTGCGTCCTGGGTAAACATCTTTCACCCACTTCCAAGCTCATCGGCCAACTTAGCCAGATTGGACCAGTCGTTTGCCCGCACAGTTCGCACGAACTTCTTGAGCGCAACTCCACGCTTCCTTGCGTAGCCGGCCTTGACCGATACGTATGTTCGCTCAGACTGAGTGTCGGGCCTGCCCAGCTTCTTGACGACCTCGCTGCACGATGACGATGATTGCCACGCCTTGATGAACTCAGCCCAATCAATGCTTCGCTTTACGTTGCGCGCCCGTTGCTTTCTTTCTTTCTGATCTTTGCTCATTTCTGCTCCTATTGTACTTGTTTTGCTATGAGCCACATTGCCCATTAATCTGTCACCCTCAGTGAGTCAAGTGTGACATGATGGGTTCGGGGTAATACAGCATCCACTCAACAAACAGAAGCGTTGTAAACGCAACTGTAAATCCGAGGAGCACATCCCAGAAATCATCTGAGTAGTTCAACCCTCACCCCCCTTGGCCTCCTTGGCCCCTCTTCGTTCATTCTCCAGCCTGCACTTGGCGCTTGAGGCCAGCTTGTACAAGCCCTGTCGCTGCGCATGCAGCATCACTACACGAGGGTCAATGCCCTCCTTCACCAGTTGAATCCAAGGAACTCTCTTGCGATGGAACCGCTCGTCACTGAAGTCCATTGTTTACTCCTCCTCAACTTCGACGACGGTGACGTCTCTATTTTTCATCTCAAAGTAGCTGGAAAGCTCTTTGCAGCTTCTTTCCCACTCTTCCCACGGCCCATCCGTGAGCAGACGAAGTCGAGTCAATGCGTCGTCAATCGCAACCATTGCGGTCGTCAGTTTTATTTTCTCGTCCGTCTGTTCTTCCATCATCTTCATCATGTGATCCAGAACGGCGATGATGGTTCGGGTGCTCATAAGAAAGTTCAAGGGGTTCTTGATCGGACTAACTTCAAAGTCCGGGCGTTGCTCTTCGTTCATTTCTGTTCTCCTGTGTTTGTCGTGTATGCCACTTAAATCAAATTTCACGGACATATTATGTCCGACGCTGCTCCTGAAGAAGGTCAACCAAGGTGTCTACCTCCCAGTCCTCAAGCTCTACGGATACTGCTCCGGCATCGCCAACGAGCTTCGCTTCGATGACTTCGATGAAGGCTCCAAGGCCGACGCCTTGCTCTTCTGGAAAGAACCGACCAAACACATCGATGATGTGCTCATCGACAACCTCTCCGGTGTCTTGGTCCTCAATCTCTCGAACCAACTCAACTGATACGTTGCACGGTTCAAGGGGAAGTCGGCTGATTCTTTTCATTCTCATCATTGATCCTGTTGGTTGTGGTGGGGTAAGTATGACACTAAGATACTCAACTGTGGCGTCGAGGTCAAGTGTGTTTCGTGGTTTGATTGTTTATTGAGCGGGTAATCCAGGCCCCCCGCTCTTACCGGCACTATGTCTTAGACCATGCGGTCACCTCCTGTGAGTGTTGCGGAGCGTCCTCGGCTTCACCCGATTGATTGTTGAGTAGTATTCGTGTCGAATCGGCCCCAATCTTGACCGTATTCAATACTGTTGTTGGCCGCGTATTCGTGTTTTGCTGCGGCTATTTTGAGGTCGTGAAGATGTAGATAGATGCTGTGACTAACGTGATCGTTTGTTAGTTTACGCGCGCGCATTTCGCGGAGAAACGGTTCTGCAAACGACGCGAGTAAGCGTACTGTTTCAATAGGGGGGTCGGAAAGACAAGTGAAAAACTCTATGTCCAGCAGTGGATAGCCACCCTCACGCCACCACGATGAAGCATATTTGGAGGCGGGATATTTTAGGTCACCGCAAATACCTAACAGTTCAAGCCAGCCCTCAAAGGTGTACATGTGTGGGCGGTATGGACCCATGAATGTTTTAGGGTTCACCTTTACCCATGCTTTGACACGAGAGTTTAGGTCAAGGTAGGGTTGAATCAGGCGTCGGTCATCGTCAGTCATGTTGGTTCCCGTGTTGGTGAAGCGGTAGTGCTTCATTAAAGAGTACGGAGTCGTGACTTTGGGTCCGACATGGGATGGGAACTTTTCTCAAAGTTCTCCTCGAATCCTGCGGTAGGCTTCGACCTCCAACGAAACGCTTTCATTCTTGGAGATGACCAACTCGTTGCCGTCGATGCGAGCAAGCCCACGGTCCAGTGCCCGTTGAAGTATGTCTTCGTGAAACAAGGCATTGGTGTCGTGACGCCATGTGGGTAGCGTGCGGATGTCGAACTCGTTGTCCTCACCCTCGGCTTCGTCGAACGTGTACCAGAACGTCAGCGGGTCAGGGAAGTTGGTTCCCTTGTAGACGTGGTACACCGGGACTTGAAGCCCACCCCGGTTGTCGAAGTCTCGACGGTCGTTCTCCGGGGCAGCATCACAGTGCCGTTGGATTCGCTCCTCGGTACACTGGATGCGAACCTCGAAGGCTTCTTCTGGTTTTACGTATGCGAGTGGCATCACTCACCTCGCTCGGCAGCGTATGATGCTGCGATGGTTGTCTGCTCGGCGGGCGTAAGCTTGGCCCACCAGTGGCCAGCCTTGTCGTCGTTGCCCAAGTCAAGGCGACCGTCCGGTGTTTCGACTGTGCCGTTGGAGCCGTCACCACCAAGCGGTGTCGGGTTCTTGGCAGCACTGAGGATGTCCCAGAGCTTGCGGTACAGGTCAGGCCCGATGCCGCTCAAGCATTCAGCTACCTCGTCAGCCGTCCAGTACTTCAATCCTTCTGGCATGCTCATCACTCACCTCCTGTTGGCCACCATGGCGGGGCCGGTGTTATTTTGTTCCACTGGGCGAACCCAGCTTTGTCTGCGATGTAGAACCGTCGATACGATTCAACGGCATCGTCACTCTTGTACTCGTCAGGCATGCAGAGCGGATGCGGTGTGCGGTTCAGCTTGTACAGTGGCAAAGGTGAGATCTTGTCCATGCACTCTTGAATGACGGCTTGGGACTTGTGGACCTTGCCGTACCTCCGGGTGTACTCAGCAGCCAGAGCCATCCCGTGGTCGTACAGCCACAGGAAGTTGCCCATCGATTCCCGCACCCACACAGAGCACGGGTGGTTGACGTGGGCAGACTTGTAGGTTGCCTGCCCACCCAACTCATTGACGGCAGTGGAGAGCATCTGTGCGCTCTCCAGCGTCATCTTGACTACGTGCCGGTCACACTGCATGCGGGCAGCGATGCCGGGGATCTTGTCCAAAACGAAGATGTTCATGCTACTCCCCTTTCATTCCACAACGAGTGGAACATTTGATCTGACTCTTCCCAGGTGTACCTCATGGCATCCACCGCACGTTCCTCTTTCATGTCACCGTCTCGGTGGTACCTACGCATGTCGTCATCGTGGGTCATGTTGTGAATGCGGTCGTCCGTCGTTGGCTCCGCGAACCGGTGTCGCCGATTGCGCCTCACCATGTGGCTCTCCATCAACAGCGGCCTGCACCCGTTGGACTCTTGCTCCAACTTCTGCACTGCCTGCCCAAGCGTGAGCTTGTGCTCTTCACGCTCTCCGTCACCTTCGGCAGAGGCCTCAGGTGAGCGGTCGGCTTCGGCATGCGCGCAGTCTTGCGTCATCAATACTACGACCTTCAGGTCGTCGGCAGTCTTTTCATTCATCACTCACCTCCTTTTTGGCTCGCCCATTTGCTGTATGTTTGATCTTGAAAGCATTTCCTACGCTTCAACTTCACATCGTCTACGTGTGTCACTCGGCAGTAGTACGTCGCGATACACATGAAAACAGCACTGTGAAACGGTGACGACGGAAGCAACTGCCTCGACTTCTTACGCATCGCAGCCATGTCGTTCTTTTCAATCCATCCCAGCGCAGACATGATGTCCATGCTGCCGCCCGAAGCGGTCAAGTTGAGCGGATGGAAAGTCGCGTACAACGACGGCGCTTTTTCGGATAGACCCTGCCGCATGGCTGTGAACTCGCCAAGCGTCATGTTCACATTAATAACTTTCCAGTCTATCGTACCGTCCCACATCTTGTCTTTGATTTCGACTACCAGCATCACTCACCTCTCTTGGTGCAGTGTGGGCATCGCCAGTCTCCAGCCTTGAAGGACCACCCATAGTGCTGCATCTCGCGAGCAACCTTCTCCACATTCCAGTCTTGCGCGTCGTCATGGTGG
>Ga0208919_1001467_pt1 | contig 13580 bp, 9 predicted proteins | sample 4_EtaG_FD_184076 | JGI IMG/M metagenome (GOLD analysis project Ga0208919, IMG submission 184076) | Marine viral communities from the Subarctic Pacific Ocean - 4_ETSP_OMZ_AT15127 metaG (SPAdes) (version 3) | ecosystem: Environmental > Aquatic > Marine > Oceanic | place: Pacific Ocean | collected...
TTAAGCGGGGCGCAGCTGGCCGCGCTCGGAGGTCATAATGATTGACGGATCCGGGCGGTCGTCGTTGACGAAGCTGCGGAAGCGCTTGAGCTTCTCCGGGTCGCTGATAGCGTCGGCCCATTCACACTGGTAGGTATCCACCACGGTTTGCATCTGGCGCTCTAGCTCGTCGTTGATGCCTAAGCTGTCTTCCAGAATCACCTCTTTGAGGTACTCCAGGCCGCCGTCGAGGTTTTCGCGCCACACCGAAGTGCGTTGCAAACGGTCGGCAGTGCGCACGTAAAACATCAAGAAGCGGTCAATGGTGCGGTAGAGCTGCTCGTCGTCCAGGTCGGTGGCAAACAGTTCAGCGTGGCGGGGGCGCATGCCGCCGTTACCGCAAACGTAGAGGTTCCAGCCGTTTTCGGTGGCAATAATGCCGATGTCTTTGCTCTGGGCTTCGGCGCACTCGCGGGTGCAGCCGGAAACGCCAAACTTGATCTTGTGGGGTGAGCGCAGGCCCTTGTAGCGGTTCTCTAACTGAATCGCCATGCCGACGCTGTCCTGCACGCCGTAGCGGCACCAGGTGCTACCTACGCAGGATTTCACCGTGCGTAGCGATTTACCGTAGGCGTGGCCGGTCTCGAAGCCTGCGGCAATCAGCTCGCCCCAGATATCCGGCAGGTCTTCCAGGCGGGCGCCGAACAGGTCAATACGCTGGCCGCCGGTGACCTTGGAGTAGAGGCTGTATTTTTTGGCCACTTCACCCAGCACGATAAGTTTGTCCGGGGTAATCTCGCCACCGGCAACACGCGGCACTACCGAGTAGGTGCCGTTTTTCTGCATGTTGGCCATAAAGGTGTCGTTGGTGTCTTGCAGGGGAATATGCGCCGCGTCGGTGATCGGCTCATTGAAGCAGGAGGCCAGAATGGACGCCACGGCGGGTTTGCAGATATCGCAGCCCAGGCGGTGGGTGTCGGCGTTGCCGTGTTTTTCAATCAAGTCAGTGAAGGTTTTAATACCTTCAACGCGCACAATATCGTAAAGCTCCTGGCGGGTATGGGCGAAGTGCTCGCAAATCGATTTATCGACTTCGACACCGCGGGCTTCCAACTCATGGTCAACCACGCTTTTGAGCAGCGCGGTGCAGCCCCCGCAGCCGGTGCTGGCTTTGGTGGCCGCTTTGACACCGCCTAGATCTACTGCGCCAGCGTCAATAGTGGCGCAAATATCGCCTTTAGTGACGTTGTGGCAAGAACAGATGGAGGCGGTTTCCGGCAGCGCACCGGGGCCGAGAGTGGGTGCGCCGCCGCTGCTTTGGGGCAAAATCAATGAGGCGGGCTCGTCGGGCAACTCAATGCCGTTGGAGTAGTACTGCAGCAGCGTGTCGTAAACGCTGTTATTGCCCACCAGCATGGCGCCGAGCAGCTTTTTACCGTCGCTGGAGACCACCAGTTTGCGGTACTCCTGCTTGATGGGGTCTAGGTAGCGGAACATGCGAGCGCTGGGGTTTTGGTTGCCGTGGGCATCACCAATCGAGCCCACATCCACGCCAAGCAGTTTGAGCTTGGTGCTCATATCCGCACCGCCAAACTGGGTGTCGCCTTCAGTTAGCGTCGAAAACGCCGCCTTGGCCATTTGATAACCGGGGGCGACCAAGCCAAAAATGCTCTGATTCCACAGCGCCACTTCACCAATTGCGAGAATGGCCGGGTCGCTGGTGAGGCACTGGTTATCCACCACCACGCCGCCGCGTTCACCAATCTCCAGGCCGCAGTCACGGGCCAACTGGTCGCGGGGGCGGATGCCTGCTGAGAACACAATCAGGTCGGTTTCCAGCACTTTGTCGTCTTGGAAGACCATGCGGTGGCGGCTTGCCTCGCCATCTTCAATACGCTGTGTGGCCCGTTCAAGAAGCACCTGTACGCCCAGCGCTTCGATTTTTTCCCGCAGTAGCTCGCCGCCTTCATTATCCACCTGCATGGGCATTAGGCGTGAGGCGAACTCCACTACAGCGGTATCCAGGTTCAACCCGCGCAGGGCATTTGCCGCTTCAAGGCCCAGCAAACCGCCGCCCACGACCACGCCGGTGGTGGCGTTTTCGGCGGCCGCCTGGATGGCGTCTAAATCGTCCAGGGTGCGGTAAACCAAGCAACCATCACGGTCGTTACCGGGAATCGGCGGCACGAAGGGGAACGAGCCGGTAGCCAGCACCAGGCGGTCGTAAGGGTAACGGCCTTGTTCGGTGACCACCTCTTGTGAGTTGCGGTCGATCTCAATGACGGCTTCGCTTGTGCGCAGTTCAACGCCGCTGGTGGCGTAGTAATCCGCTTCGCAAAGCGCTAGCGAATCGGCATCGCGGCCGCTGAAGTATTCAGACAGGTGCACCCGGTCGTAGGCGCGGTGGCGCTCTTCGCCAAACACGGTGACCTGATAGCGCTCAAGGGCGCCGTTATCGACTAACTGCTCGACCAGGTGGTGGCCGACCATGCCGTTACCAATAATAATAAGCTGCTGTTGGGTAGACATTTAAGCCGCCTCCGACGTTGTAGAAGAAGAGTGTTTTGAAGAAGAGTACTTTGAAGAGAGTTCAGAAGAATCAGGGCTGTGTTGAGATGCTTCGCGGAGCACCTCGACATCAGCACCACCAAACAACAAGGCTTGGCGGTAAGCGTTGAGATCGGTACCCGCGAGCGCCTGTCCGAAGTACCAGGGGCCTTGGCTGGTGTCGCCGTAAAGCACCGCGCCTTCAATCTGGCCGTCGCGTAGCAGCAGGCGGCGGTAGTCGCCGCGTTCAAGATCGTGGTAATTCAGTACGTCATGCTCGGCGCTGGCCTCGGTGGGGCCAAAGGCGTAGAGCGCTACGCCACTGATTTTGAGTTTGGTAGCGCTGGGAGCATCCGCGTAGCCTTGGGTATGCGTGCCGCACAGCGTCGCGGCGAGCACTTCTACCTGACGCCAGATCGGCTCCACTAAGCCGTAGGTGGTGCCCTCGAACTGGCAGCACTCGCCCAGTGCTGAGATCGCCGGGTCGCTGGTGGTGAGCCATTCGTCCACCACAATAGCTCGATCCGTGCGCAGACCTGCCTGGCGGCCAAGTTCCGCATTAGGGGTAATGCCCGCGGCAACGATCACACTGGAGGCGTTCAACTGGCGGCCATCGGCAAGATGCACCTTAGCTACCCGGCCCAGGGCGTCACTCTCTAGCCTCGCTAACTGCGCGCCGGTGATGATCTGTAGACCGCGTTGAGTGAGGGTGTCTTTAAGCAGGTGGGCGGCGGTGGTATCCAACTGACGGTTCATCAACCGCTCGCTGCGCTGGAGCACGCTTACGTTGATGTCGCTGCCGCGTTTACGTAACCCCTCAGCCGCTTCAAGACCCAGCAGGCCGCCGCCAATCACGACAGCGTCACCGCCACGCTGGGCAATGGCTTCTAGTGATTCGGCATCTTGCAGGTCGCGAAAGCCATGTACGCCCTCAAGCTCAATCCCGGGAACATCGGGCAGCGCTGGGCGCGAGCCGGTGGCGATGACCAAATGATCGTAATCAAGCGATCGGCCGCTATCGGTGGTCAATGTTTGGCGTGCGCGATCAAGCATCTCGACCTTTTCACCCAGTATCAGCGTAACGCCCTGTTCGGTGTACCACTGGGTATCGCGCAGGGTAAGCGCCTCCTGCTGCATCTCACCGGCCAGCAGTGGCGAAAGCAGAATACGGTTGTAGGCAGGGCTTGGCTCTGCGCCAATCACCGTGATGCGCTGGGGGCGTGTGGGCTGTTTTACCAACGCCTCAATTAGGCGGTGGCTTGCCATACCATTGCCAATGACCACCAGATGGTCGTTGGATGAGCACCGGGAAGTAGTTTCCATGGGGGGCTCCTCTGTGTCTTTGCGGCTGCTTGAGCACCAAACAAAAAAACGCCCCTGTCGCGCACCTCTTTGCAAATAATCGCAAAAGCGTGCGTAACAGGGGCGTCGTTGCCCGATAGCGTCGTTTTAAATACGCGACAACCGCCATTGGCTGTCAGCTGATTAAAAACCTTACCCTGTAACAAGCAAGGAGCTAGCCAACTGGCCGTATAGCATATTTTTTTAAATAACTTCAGTTGCTTATGTTTAGGTGGTGGGTGAGCGGTGGCCAGGCTCTTCGGATAGACTGCACGGTGATGGTGCGAAAAGAGAGGTGGCCTGCACTCTCAAGAACCATTTAGCATGTGCACAGGGCGAAAAAGAGCGTTGCGTGATGATTTTTTATTTTTTAACTACATGTTTTTAAATGATTAAATTTTATATATTCGATTGTCGGCTTGGCTCTTGCAGTTCCCTAGGCAATAAGTAAGTTAACAAGGGATAAGCGCTCATTGTTTGGCGATGGCAACGAACAATTCCAAAGCCGTTAGAAAATGTGTAGCTGTTAGTAAATCTTCATTTGTTTGAAGAGACTATTGTAAAGAGTAATGCACCGATGAAGGTGCGCTGTGGCAACGACGTCCAGCCCTCTTCTCTTAATGCGTTTATATAGCGCATTAGAGAATGGGACTGGGCGTTTTTTTATGCCCGCCATTTATATACGTATATACGGCGTTCAGGTTCGACCCGAGGAGGTGTTATGCGAGGGGCAAAAGCAGGGCAGCAGTCCACAACGACGCAGCAAGCCAAAACCACCTGCCCCTATTGCGGCGTTGGCTGTGGTGTGACAGCAACCGTTGAAGCGGGTACGCTGAGCGCTGTAGAAGGCGACCGCGAGCATCCGGCGAACTTCGGGCGGCTGTGTGTCAAAGGTTCTGCGCTACATGAAACCTTGGGACAACAGGGGCGGCTGACTCACCCTCGCGTTGATGGTGTTGAGGTCTCCTGGGACACCGCCCTAAGCACTACTACCGAACGCTTAAACACCCTACGGGCCGAGCATGGCAACCACAGTGTGGCAGCGTACCTCTCCGGTCAGTTGCTTACCGAAGACTACTACGTAGCCAATAAGCTGTTTAAAGGCTTTTTAGGCACGCCCCATTTAGATACTAATTCGCGGCTGTGCATGGCCTCAGCGGTGGTTGGCTACAAGCGTGCCTTCGGTGCGGATGCGGTGCCGTGTAACTACGAAGATTTGGAAGAGGCGGAACTGATCGTGTTGGTGGGTTCCAACTTGGCTTGGAACCACCCGGTACTTTACCAGCGCATCAAAGTGGCCAAAGAGCGCAATCCATTGATGCGTTTGGTGGTGATCGACCCGCGCGTCACCGACAGCTGCGAAATCGCCGACCTCTATTTGGGGATTAAGCCAGGCAGCGATGCTTACCTGTTTAACGGCCTATTGGCGTGGATGGCAAAGCGTCGCAAGCTTGATACCCTCTACCTTGAACGCCACACCGAAGGGTTTGACGATGCGCTGGCGGCAGCCCAGCAAACCGCAGGCTCGGTGGCGGAGGTAGCGGCGGTCTGTGATGTTGACCCCGAGCGACTGGAAACCTTCTATTACTGGTTCGCCAGTCAACTGCATGTGGTCACGCTCTATTCCCAGGGCGTTAATCAATCCGCCAGCGGTACCGATAAGTGTAACGCGATTATTAACTGCCACTTGGCCGGCGGCAAAATCGGTTTGCCGGGGGCAGGGCCGTTCTCGATTACTGGCCAGCCCAATGCCATGGGGGGCCGCGAAGTGGGCGGGCTGGCCAACCAGTTAGCCGCGCATATGGATTACCACACCCCAGGCGCCCTGGATTTGGTCACCCGCTTCTGGGCTACCGACAGCCTTACTCCGGTCCTGCCGGAAGGGCCGGGTTATAAAGCAGTGGAGCTGTTTGAAGCCATTGAGCGTGGCGAAATAAAAGCGCTGTGGGTGATGGCCACCAATCCCGCGATTAGCCTTCCCGATGCTGCGCGGGTGCGTGCTGCGCTGGAAAAGTGCCCGCTGGTGATTGTTTCCGAGTGCGCTGCCCATACCGACCTACTGCCTTATGCCGACATTGTGCTGCCCGCCTCGGGGTGGTCGGAAAAAGATGGCACCGTGACTAATTCCGAGCGGCGCATTTCTCGCCAGCGGGGCATGCTGCCGCCCCCAGGTGAGGCCCGCCACGACTGGTGGATAATGTGCGAAGTGGCGAAACGGTTGGGGTTTGCTGAGGCGTTTAACTACGCGCACCCCTGGGAGATTTTCGACGAGCACGCCAAGCTCTCTGGGTTTGAAAACGGCTTTGATAACAGCACGGTGCCCGGCAGCCCGCAGCGGTTGTTTGATATATCGGGTTTGGTGGGCCTGGGCCGGGATGGCTACGACGCCTTAGCCCCCATCCAATGGCCGGTCACAAAGGCCGCACCCCATGGCACTGCTCGGCTGTTTGAGGATGGCGAGTTTGCCACCGCCAATGGTCGCGCCAAGCTGCTGGCGATCCATCCCAAAGGGCCTGAACAGGCGCTGAGCGCCGCTTATCCGCTGCGTCTGAACACCGGCCGGATTCGTGATCAGTGGCACACCATGACCCGCACCGCTCGCTCACCGCGGTTAATGAATCACCGCGCCGAACCCTTTATGGATGTTCACCCAGAGGATGCCCACACTGCCGGTGTAACCGATCAAGGGCTGGCGGTGTTAACCGCCGAGAAAGGCGAATTTCGCGCTCGGGTGCGGGTCTCCAATGCCCAACGCCGTGGTGAGATCTTCGTGCCCATCCACTGGACTGACTGCTTCACCCAGCAGGCCATAAGTAGCGCGCTGATCGACAGCATTACCGATCCGCTCTCTGGGCAGCCAGAGTCGAAGCACGGCGCCGTGGCGCTGGCGCCTCTTGCTACTGATTGGCAGGCCACTCTACTGATCGCCGAAGGGGCAACGGAATCAACACCTTGGTGCACCAGTGCCTACTGGACACGTATTCCCATGCGCGGCTGCCAACGCTGGCAGCTTGCCAATACGCAGTCGGTTAATGACTGGTTGGCGCAACTGAAAACGTGGCTGCCCGGCGACGTATCGGTTATCAGCCAAGACCCTACTAACGGACGTCTGCGCGCCGCCTGCGTGGAAAGCGGTCAATTGCGCTGGTGGCTGATGGTTGGCCCGCCCAAAGAGTTGCCAGGGTTGGCGTGGCTGGAAGCACGTTTTAACGAGGCGGCGCTGAGCGATACCCACCGCCGGCGCCTATTGGCGGGCTGCGACGACGGTGCTGCGGATACCGGGCCGGTGGTGTGTAGTTGCCACCAAGTGGGCCAAACCACCATCGTCAGCGCTATCCGAGAGGGCGACACCAGCGTAGAAGCGTTGGGCGCCAGGCTCGCCTGCGGCACCCAGTGCGGTAGCTGTATTCCCGAATTGAAATCACTTATTGAAGAGGAGCGGCCCAATGCCCGCACTAAGCAACCCCTTGCTACAGAAGTGGTTTAACGCCTTTATGCGGTTATCGCACCGCGCGCTAACGCCGTGGGTTCAGCAGGCTGTAGACATACGTTTGCCACTGCGTGGCGAGTGCCGCGCCGGGCAGGTTTACCTGGTTGGCGCAGGCAGCGGCGATGCGGAGCTGTTAACCCTCAAGGCTGCACGCTTACTGATGCAGGCAGACGCCGTGGTGTATGACCGCTTGGTGGGCGATGACGTTCTGGCGCTGATTCCTAGCGGCAGCGAACGCTACTACGTTGGCAAAGCCCGCGGCCACCACAGTGTACCCCAAACGGAGATCGGCGAGCTGATGGTAAAACTCGCCCGGGAAGGTAAATCGGTGGTGCGTCTGAAGGGCGGTGATCCAGCGGTATTCGCGCGGATGGGCGAAGAGCTGGATGCCCTGGCTGCCGCAGAGACCCCCGCTGCCATTGTGCCAGGGATTACCGCGGCCTCTGCTGCCGCTGCCTGCATGGGCATTCCGCTCACTGATCGCGGTCATGCGCAGCAACTGCGCTTTGTGACTGCCCAGCTATGCCGCGAAGACGGTACGCCGGATTGGGCATCGCTGGCGCGCAAGGATGAAACCCTGGTGTTTTATATGGGGCTTTCAAAAGTGAGTGCAATTTGCCACGGCCTGCGCCAGGCAGGCCTTCCGGATGAGTGGCCGGTCATGCTGGTGGCTAACGCCAGCCAGAGTGATCAGCAGTCGTTGGTGGGCTCGCTGGCTGATATGCCCGAGAGGCTCGCCGCCACACCCTTACCGTCACCCTGCTTGATTGTGGTGGGCAGCGTCGTGCAAAGAGTCGCCACGACGCCCGCTGCCCTAGCCACCAATTTTTGCTCTGTACAGCAAACCACGCCTTAACGGCAGGGTTTGCGGTGCTCGTTTTATTCTTCTGACCCTTCTATTCCTTAAAACTCACAACAAAGGAAACGCTCTCGATGTCCTACTTATTGCCTGCCGAATTTGCCACCAAGATGGTCGATGCTGGCGAAGCCAAGCTGCACATGTCTACCCGTGATGCGCTGATTCGCGCTTTTATGGCGGGGGCTATTTTGGCCATCGCGGCGGTGTTTGCGGTGACCGTAGCGGTGCAAACCGGCTACCCGATTATCGGCGCCATCCTGTTTCCGGTGGGCTTCTCGATACTCTATCTAATGGGCTTTGATCTGTTGACCGGGGTGTTTGTGTTAACGCCGCTGGCGTGGCTGGATAAACGACCTGGGGTGACGATTAATCGTATTCTCAAGCACTGGGGTATTGTGTTTATCGGTAATTTTGGTGGGGCATTAACGGTCGCCTTTCTCATGGCGATTGTGTTCACCTACGGCTTTAGCACCGCACCCAGCGAAGTGGGGCGGGTCATTGGTGAAGTGGGCGAAGGGCGCACGGTTGGTTATAAAGAGTATGGTGTTGGCGGCATGGCGACGATTTTTATTCGCGGCATATTGTGCAACTGGATGGTCTCGCTGGGGGTTGTGGGTGCGATGATCTCAACCACGGTGAGCGGTAAGGTCATTGCTATGTGGATGCCGATTATGCTGTTCTTCGGTATGGGCTTTGAGCACTCGGTGGTCAACATGTTCCTGTTCCCATCTGGGTTGATGATGGGCGGTAACTTCTCGATTATGGATTACCTGATCTGGAACGAAATTCCGGTAGTGCTGGGTAACTTGATCGGTGGCTTGGCATTAACGGGGCTCACGCTCTACACCACTCACGTGCGTACCGCGCCCCAGAAAGCCCTATGATTAACTACGGTGAGCGAGCCTTGTGCATTAAACGGTCTGAACAACCCTATGCGGGGGCGCTGTAGACCCATCCTTGGGCGCTACTTTCGCCATCCATGGCGAAAGACCCCCGCTACGGGTTGGTTCAGACCTCGATAAAGTTGCAATAGAGTTTGTCATTAACCAAGCCTTCGCTCCGGCGGAGGCTTTTTTTAGGGGAAGCATAATGGCAGCGCTGACCATTTCGCTCGGCCAGCACTCTGATAAAGGGCGCAAGCCAAGCAATCAGGATTTTTACGGCGCTTATCTACCCAGCGATCCCCTGCGTGCCACCAAAGGCATTGCGGTTGCGTTAGCGGATGGGATCAGCAGCAGCGAAGTGAGCCGGGAAGCGAGTGAAGCGGCGGTGGGTGGGTTTTTAACAGACTACTACGCCACCCCGGCTACCTGGGCGGTTAAAACCTCCGCCCAGCGGGTACTGCAGGCCACCAATGCATGGCTTTACGCCCAAACCCGGCAGAGCCAGTATCGCTATAACCTGGATCGTGGCTATGTGTGCACCCTGAGCGCGATGGTGATTAAATCCACCACTGCGCACCTGTTTCACGTTGGCGATAGCCGTATCTATCAGCTCGCCGGCAATACGCTGGAGCCATTGACCGAGGATCATCGCTTTTGGGCATCCCGGGAAGTTAGTCATTTAAGCCGTGCCATGGGGGCCAGCCAACACCTGGAGTTGGATTATTCCTCGGTATCGCTGAGTGTGGGCGATGTGTTTGTACTCACTACCGACGGTGTTTATGAGTGGCTAACCGGCGCTGAAATGGCCGCATTGATTCACGCCCATTGGGGCGATCTCGATGCGGCGGCTGAGGCGCTAATCGCGGCTGCCATCGATCATGGCAGCGATGACAACCTCACCGTGCAAATTGTGCGCATTGATTCGCTGCCTGAGCGCCACGCTAATGAACTCTACGCGGCGCTGAGCACACTGCCGTCACCGTCTGAATTGCGCGCAGGAAGCGAGCTGGACGGCTACCGCATTGTGCGTCAACTGCATGCCAGCAGTCGCAGCCATGTCTACCTGGCGGAAGAGGTAGCGAGTGGCGAGAAGGTGGCACTAAAAACCCTCTCAACCGAGCTAAGCCAAGACTCGGCGAGTATCGAGCGGTTTGTGCGCGAAGAGTGGATTGCCCGACGCATCGATAATCAGCACGTGCTTAAAGCCCCCGCCCAAGAGCGCCCTCGCCGCTACCTTTACACCGTGCTGGCGTATATCGAAGGGCAAACCCTGACCCAGTGGATGCGCGACCACCCCAACGCCGAATTAGCCAGCGTACGCCCCATCGTCGAGCAGATTGCCAAGGGGCTACGCGCCTTTCATCGCCTGGAAATGCTGCATCAAGATTTACGCCCCGATAACGTCATGATCGATAGCCACGGCACGGTGAAGCTGATCGATTTTGGTGCTGCCAAGGTGGCGGGTCTTGCCGAAGAGGTCGGGTCGGCTAGCGACGATATTCTAGGCACTGCCCAGTACACCGCGCCGGAGTATTTTCTGGGTGAAGGAGGCACGCCCCGTTCGGATCAGTACTCACTGGCAGTGATTACCTATCAGATGCTAACCGGCACGCTGCCCTATGGCACCGAGGTGGCCAAAACTCGCACTCGGGCAGCGCAGCATAAGCTTGCCTACCAATCGGCGCTTAGCGAGAACCGTGAACTGCCCGCCTGGGTGGATGAGGTGCTCAAAAAGGCATTACATCCCACTCCCCACAAACGCTTTCCGGCGCTTTCGGAGTTTATCTTCGAGCTACGCTCGCCAAGCCCAGACATGCTGAAGCGCGCCCAGTTACCGCTGCTGGAACGTGATCCGGTGCTGTTCTGGAAGGGCGTATCGCTGATCTTGGTGGTAGTAGTTATCCTCCTGCTAGTGCGTTGATAAGCACCGAGGCTGATCAAGAGATAACAAACAAGGGGGTTGAAGTGGGGCAGTGACCACCCCATGTTAGTTAACACGCTATCAATAGAAAAGGACGTTAATGATGCAGACGGTGATACCCAACCCTGGTTTTGGTACTTTTCGCCTGGAAGGCGATACGCTCAAGCAGAGTATCCACGCAGCGCTTGAGGCCGGGTATCGGCACATCGACACAGCACAGTTTTATGGCAATGAAAAAGGGGTAGGGGAGGCGATTCGCGACAGCAGCGTGCCACACAGCGATATTTTCCTAACCACCAAGGTGTGGTTCGATAATCTTGAGCCCACAACGCTTAAAGCCAGCGTGGACGAAAGCCTGCAGAAATTAGGCACCGATTATGTTGACCTGCTGCTGATCCACTGGCCGTCCCCAGAGGATGAAGTGCCGATGGTCGATTACCTGACGGCGCTTAAAGAGGTCAAAGCCGAGGGTAAGGCGCGCAATATCGGCATTTCCAACTTTACCATCGCACAGGTGGACGAAGCGGTTAGCATTCTGGGTAAAGGTGAAATTCTCACCAATCAGATCGAGGTTCATCCTTTCTTACAGAACCGTAAACTGGTCGATCACTGCGAGCAGCATGGCATTCAAATTACTGCCTTTATGCCCCTGGCCGTGGGTAAAGTCATGGATGACCCAACCCTTAAGCAGATCGCCGACGCGCATAACGCCACGCCTGCGCAAATTGCCCTTGCTTGGGTAAAACAGCGCAATATGATTACGATTCCTTCATCGACCAAGGCGCGAAATATTCAAAGCAACATTGCCGCCTTTGACTTAGTCTTGAGCGACAGCGAGATGACGGAAATCGCCAAGTTGGATCGTAAAGAGCGTATCGCCAACCCTGAAATAGCGCCGCTCTGGGATGAGTAAGAGGAATGAATAACCAGGGCTTGAAACGCTAAACGATGAACTTCAATTAATAGTATGTGTCGTAGTAGGTGCCTGCCCAGGCAGGCATCTTTAAAAGAATGGAGAAAACGATGAAACAGCGCAAGATAAAAGACAACGCGTTAAAAGCGCAGCTGCGAACGCCGATGTTTAAAATGCAGCAGCAAGCCCCGAAAAAAGGTAAAGGCAGCTACTCTCGGAAAGGACGCAACTCTTTGGGAGGGCATCGCCAAGCCGCCTAACCCGGCGTTTTGGCGATGCCTTCCCCAGGCATCTCTGCACAGTATTCCCCATGCTGTGCAATATCCCATCAGCTTGGCCGATCCAATGGATCGGCTTTTTTATTGCGCGCCAGGCGTGGCACGCCACTGAAAACGCCCCGGCCACTTCCTGTGACCGGGGCGTTGGCTATGCCAACCTACTCCCACAGTGTGGACATTTTTCGTAGGCATCGCGGGTTTCAGCCTGATGGCGTTGGTTGCGCTGACTTGGTTCCTCTACACCATGAATGGATACCAGCTGGCCCTGCTCCCAGCGTAAACCGATATCTTTTAACAGGTGCGGGTCATGAAAGCGCGGGTCTTCGTAAAAGCGCCGCTGGGTACGATAGTGGGTGAAAGCGCTGAGTAGTTTGCGGGTAATGGTTGCGATTGCCATGGGGTCGGTCTCCTGGGTTAGGAGGCCGGGCAACATCGCGATCAGGGAGTCTCAAAGGTAACGATAAAACAACATGGCCGCGACACTTGCCGCGGCCAATTTCCTCTTTACATCTCTGGCGCGCGACAATAATAAGCTGATACCGCATTATTAATAATGCGATGCAGCTTATTCATTCGTGTCGCGGGGATTTGCCAGCGCATGAGAAGGTCTCTGAAAAAGTTTCGTTAATAAAAAAGAACTGCCCCTTAAAGGGGAGCTCTTATGTTTTAACCGATGCTTATATGAGCGTCAATCTATTTAGCGACTTGTTCAAGGTGGGGGGGCTGGCAAGTTTCCATGCGATACCCCGATTGGTAAACGCTACGTAGACGCAGGCCATGCCGACCATCCAGTTCCAGCTTGCGGCGTAGGCGGCTTACGTGGGTGTCAACGGTACGCGTCGAAATATCCCCTTTAATGCCCCACACCAGCTCTAGTAAGTGCGCACGGGTAATTAGCTCACCCATTTTAGAGAAAAACAGCGTGGCTAACCGGTATTCACGTTCGGTTAGATCAATGGCGTCGCCCGCCACGCTGATGTAGTGCTCATCGGTATGCAGGGTAAATATCTCGGGACAGGCCGGTGCAGGGCGCGATGTGGCATAGCCAGAGCGTCTACCTAACGCACTCACTCTGGCAATCAGCTCACTGGGGCGAAGGGGCTTGGCGAGAAAATCATCGGCGCCTCGCTCCAGGGCTTTAACAACATCGTCTTCGCCCTGGCTGGCGGTAATAAACAGGATTGGCCCATGCCAGCTGTCGTGCTGGCGAAGATGAGCAACCACATCCATGCCGTCGCTGTCGGGCAGGCGCCAATCGATAATGAGCAGGTCAAAGGTGTGCTGCTGCGTCGCCCGGCGAAGCTCGCTAGAGCGACTAAACAGCGAGACTTGGTGTTCTGCCGTTAGTAGGCACTGCTCAATAAAGGC
>Ga0208919_1001470_pt1 | contig 13539 bp, 16 predicted proteins | sample 4_EtaG_FD_184076 | JGI IMG/M metagenome (GOLD analysis project Ga0208919, IMG submission 184076) | Marine viral communities from the Subarctic Pacific Ocean - 4_ETSP_OMZ_AT15127 metaG (SPAdes) (version 3) | ecosystem: Environmental > Aquatic > Marine > Oceanic | place: Pacific Ocean | collected...
CCTTTTATACCTTCACCAAATTGTTCGCCTATAGTTAAAGGTGTTTCTCTTCGTTGAGCCTCTCTCCTAGCCCTGTCTTCAGCTATGACATCATCAATAGTTCTTTTTTGTTTTTTCTTAGATAAATATAGATCGACGAGTTCTTCAGTAGAAGCTCCTTCAGGTCCTTCCACTCTTACTGGTGTGCCATCTTTTTTGTATATCTCATAGGTGGGCATGCTACTGCCCTACAGTTCGTTGATCTTTTAAGTTAAAATCTTCTTTCTTGTCATCACCTGTATAATTTTCATATTCTTTTAAATACTTATTTAATTGGTTTCTTTCAGCTATAAAATCTCCAGCCATCTCTTCTACAGCAATTTCCATTAGTCCTTTTTCAGTTTTTATAGCACCTTTAACTTCTTCTATCTTTGCGTCTATTTCCTCTTTAGATTTCCCTATAAATCCACTTGTAAGTCCTCCCAGAAAAGTCTCTTTTTCTTGTAATAAGGTGTTTAATTGATTTTTTAATCCCATTAGAGTGGCCTCGGAACCTTCACGTACGGTTTCTCTTGCTGACAGTATATTTCTATCTAATTCTTTTAGCCTATTAAGCAAAAATGTACTTTGTATCCCCGATGCTCGTATATCAGCTAGTCTTGAACTTATATCTAACTCCCGTTCTTTTAACCGCATGGCTTGAACTTTACGTTTCTCGTCTAATAGGTCTTGGTCATATTCATCTACTGCCGCAGTAAACATTCCAGGTTTTCTAGGATCACTTCTTGCGTACTTTGAAAGTATAGAAGCTAACCTGCTTAATCCGCTATTCAGCTGTTCATCTTTTTGGTTTAGTTCGCTTCGCGACTCATCCCCAGTTACTTTTGGTATTGTCGGTCTTGTTTCTTTTGTTTCTCTCTTTTCTGGAGCCTGTATTCTTTCAAATCTCTCCTGCGCTTCCTCTAGAGACATACGATTATCTGTGGGCGCAGCATCAGTTGTTGTCGTGTCAACCTGTGGCATGGAGGCAGGAGCGGCATCTGGTGTAAACAACCCTGGACTTTCTATTCCTAATAAGTTTCTTCCCTTTTCATACGCTTTTTTAGGAAGAGTAGTTATACCTTTCCCAATATCTATAGCTTTTTCCCCTGCAGATTTCATGGTTTCAGGTAAGTTTTGTAATACAGGATTTACAACGTCCTGTCCTACGAATGTTCCTACAGCTCCTGTACCCAAAATCTTTTTTGGGTTTTTTGCTATAATATTTTTAATCATATTAAAAGCGCTTTTTGATACGTTAAAAGCCATTTTTGCTCCTCTTACCGCAGGAATACTTGTAATCCCAAGAGCGATTGCTTCAGCAGGGTTTGACATAACCCAATTTCCTATGTCTGACCCCGCCTCTGCGATTATCGCTCCAGGTTCTGCCATTTCAGGAACTTCCCCTAGGACTGGGTTATTTGGAAATTGTTGTGTAAGGCTTCTAAAAGTAGGATCTCTTTCAGATATGTCTCTAACAAAAGGGTTATTATTTCGTGCGCCTGACAGACCGATAACTTCATTACCCGCTTGAAACCCAACAATACCGCCCTGCGCTGCTTTTTGTACCCGTGGCACAGGTGCGCTTGGTAAACCCATAGGTCTTTTTGTCATGGCTTTTAGCTTACGAGGGTCTATACCTGCTAACATCTTAGCATTATCATCTGATCTTTTTTTTCTATTTTGCAACACCCCTGCTACACCTTGAGCTACGTCTATTTGAGACAGTTGTTTTATTTTATCTTCATTTTTTTGAGCTATAGTTTTAGGGCTTTGCTCCATCTGCATAGCGAAGTCTCTTTTGTACGCTTCTTTTTCTGATATTAATTTTTGAGTTGCTAATGCGTCTAATAGCCCACCGCTTCGCTTTAATCTATCTGTTAACTGTTGAGGGTTTAATCCACTCAAAGCTAGTTTTCTGCTATCTATCTCTTGATCTATGCTCATAGTTTATTACCCAAAAATCTTTCTAATTTCCTCTATAACAGACATAACATCACTTGCTCCACCCGCTGCTTGATTAAGTACACTGGGCTGTGTGTACGTGTATTCTTGAGTTTCTAAGGGTAGCCCTTGTAACAACGATTGCATGTACTGGACCATTTTTAACGGACGGTCACGTTCCTCTTCAAACTGTAACTTGTCAGCAGTTATACCTTGTTGTTCTATACCTCTTTGTATGGCTCCTGTTCTTAGTTGGTCTTCTATAGCGGCTAAACCATACTTATTTACATCTTCTTGTGTACCCCTTAAACGGTCTTGCTCTACGTTAAATTGCCCAACAGCTCTGTTATATGCGTCAGTATACCCTTTTCCTGTTATACCAGCTAGATTTTGTTGTAGACTTCTATCTCTCTCAGCGTCCATTATAGCTTGCCTACCACCTCCATATGCACCTGCTTTTGTGAGTCTTGATTGGTCAGCAAGGGCTGATATGTCTGACTGTCTTCTAGCTTCCGCTAACTGTGGAGCCAATGCAGCGGTTAAGTAAGGGTTCATATATTTTGCAGCTTGCTCCGCTGAGAATGTACCAGGAGTGAATGCCCCCATACCCTCTGTAGGTATATTTAAACTGCCAATCCCTTCAAAAGCTTTTGTTTCTATTTCAGACGGACCTGATGTTAAAGGTCCTGTATATGCTTCGTAGGGCATGTCAGCAAGAGCTTTTCCTTTACCCAACATCTCTGTTACATACGGACCTGCGTATTGGGTTAGTGAGGACTCTATACCTGTTTTGCTCGGATCGTAATCTGTTATACTGTCGGTTTCTGCCATATTATTTCCTTACGCGGGTAAAAACTTTTCTGGGTCTATTTCTGGTCCTTGTTTTTCTGTTCCAGTCCTAGCTTTACGGACTCTATCCATCATACCTTCTAATACTTTTGCACCTGCGTCAGAGTTACCATTGCCTAAATGACTTACTACGTCCGCAGGGATCACAAACTCACCATCACTCAACATGGCAGGTTGCTCGTTCTCTATTGTCGCGGGTACTTTATCTGCCATACCATCAGTGTTACCATCTAAATATCTACCTTCTCTTAACTTAGCTATACCTCCAACAGCCATCTTGTAAGGAGTGCCATACCCACCTGTATAAGGATTAGCTACCGTTAACAAATCTTGTACAGTTGTCATGGGTGTTGACGTGTTAGTAGCTGTGGCTATACCTTGTGTTACAGGAACGTCAGGTATGACGGATGCAGGTCTGTCTTGTCGAGAGGGGTTTGCTGCGTTTAAAGCTTTTAACCCTGCGACTTGAGTAGCAGCGCCTAATCGTGCAGGAGCTACATCTCCTTCAGGTGCGAAAGTTACATCCGAAAAATATTGTCGCCCCCCACTTCCAGGTCGTCTGGTTGGATCATTAGTAGAAGGCACTTGCTGCCGCACGGCTGTGTAGTCAGGTATAGAACCTTGGTATCCTACAGGTTGTCGATCAGGACTAAAAAGACCAAAAGCGCCACCTGCTGCACCTAAAACACCACCTAATTTTCCAATGTCTAGTTTACCTTTTGTATATAAAAGGTTTCCCACGGTGTCTTCGCTGGGTAACATTTTCTCTAAAAAATCTGTAAGTCCAGACATTACACATTGCCTCCAACAAGCCTAATTAACTCATCTGTAGAGTCTTCTTCTCTATTATTATACGTTTCGTAAGGACTAGTAAACAATTTTTGTTGTTCAGGAGTCGCAAAAATACTATCAAAGTCGTACAAATAGTCTATTTGCGCAGGATCAGGAGTTTCTACTTTTACTTGACGGGTCGCAGCACTGTACAAATCGTCAGGTATTTCATTCGCTAGTTCTATATCTGCTATTATATCAGCTACTGGATTTGTAGTTGTGGTTGTAGTTGTAGTTGTAGTTGTGGGTTGAGTCGTGGTTGTAGGTTGAGTAGTAGTATCTGTTGTAGTATCTGTCTTAACATCAGGGCTGATAGTGGCTTCTGAAGCGATGGTTTTTGGTATTCTTTTTCCAGGATCTACTAACGGGTCAGTAACAGTCTTTGGAGTTGTTGGTTTTATCACTGCAGGGGTGCTTATACTAGGTTCTTTGGTAGGAGTAATACCTGCTAGGTCTAAAATTTCTTGTTGTAAATCTTTATTCTTAATTCCTGCATCTTCTAACATCTGTATAGCTAAATCAACGTCTTCACTAGTAACAGCTTCAGGTGTAATTGAAGGGGTTGGAGGTTTTTTATCTACGGTTTTTGGAGTTCCAGGAGGTGTGTATGTGGTAGTTAAAGGTTTACTAACAGTGGGATCTATAGTCTCAAACTCACCTTGAGCATCCTCTAGCACGTCTTTTTCTGGACTTACCAAATCAGTAGTCGCACCGACAGATGACCCCGTACCCCCTGCAACCATTGCGGTCAACCCTTCTGCCGCTGCTCCCTCTTCAGGGTCTGTACCTAAAAATTGAGTTCCGTAATTTGCAAGTTTCTTTTCATGGTACTCTGTTGTAAACTCTGTGCCTCCCCCACCAAGTACTTTTGATATAGCCGAAGGAATTTTACCTGCTGTATCTTTAATCCCTGCGGTGACAGCAAGTTTACCAAACACTAAATCTGCTACTCCTCCAACAGTACCTGCTACTTTTGCATAATCTTGAGCCTTATCCTGCAGTTGTTCATATGCTTTTTCTTCATCCCCACCATTTTGTTTTACCAAAAGCTTAAAAGGTTCTGTTTTTTGCAGTTCGCCACTATCACGAGCCTTTTTTATCTTATCTTCTATCTCTTGAGCAGCGTCTTCGTACGCAGATGAGCCACTTAATCCTAACGCTACTGTTCCTCCTATTATAGGATTTATAGCCACGAGAGCCACATCTGATAATATATCAGGTAAATCTTCTGCTGCGCTCATAAATGTGGCTAACGGATCTCCAAACCCAAATGGTCTACCTGCACGATCTTTTGCCTCTCCTCTAAGCACTTGTTCTAAAGTAGTATTTGGGTCAGGAGAAGCCCAGTACATCCTATCCGCCATCTCCTTACTAACAAGTGCTTTCATATTATCAGATGTTTGCAAAAGTGCTTTTTTATGTGGCGCGGTTAAATCTTTAAAATATGTCCTTTGAGCAAATTTAGTTTTGTCTATAGGGTTAACATCATACCCTGTTAGTCCCTCTACAATATCAGTGGCGGCAAGTGCGAGAGTCAGTGGACCAGATCCTGAAACTCCCACGGTTCTATCTAGAAATTCTGCTACTTCATCTAATCCTCGACCTGTGCCTCCTACAGCCAAAGCAAACTCTTCTACACCTCCTGCACCAAAAGTTAACCCAAAATCTTTAGCCAACTGCGCGTAAGGAGCAAGAAGAGCTTTCTTTTTTGCTTCAGTTAATTTTGCTTTTTCTCCTGCTTCTTTTCCTTCTAAATACTCTCCATAAAAGGGATCTGATTTGCTTACGACCTCTGTTGATGCAAGATCAGCCGTGCCTCCTAGTTCCTCCGCAGGAGGTGTAGTGTCAACACCATATATTTCACCGCTAGGATCTAGCAAATCTTGTTCCGTTATTGTAGGAAACGTATCTTCTGGTTCAGAAGGTATGTCTACAGGGGCTTCTGGAGTTAGTTTAGGGACTGCATCAGGGGGTACGTCCCCTTTTGCAGGAGATTCAGGAGGAACAAAGGTAGGGGCTAAAGGTTTACTGGTGGGAGGCGCATCTATTTTTTCATATAAGTCTTGCGCTTCTGTAAGTGGATCACCTTGCACGGGTGGCTCTTTAAACTTGTCTAACGTTTCTTTATCAGGTAATACTGCTTCGGTCAGCATCTCTCCCGTGTCCATAGGTAACTCTTCTACAGGGTCAATAAAATTTAACACAGCCTCTTTAACGTAACCTCGTATGTCCTCTGTAGCTAAAGCTCCTAATTCATTATTCACAGCTGCGTATATGTCTTTACCTTGTGCAGCGGCAGTAAGACCTGTGGACAATACTTTAGCTATGTCTTCTTTAACTTCGGGTGTATATTCTTTTATTTTACCAACTACGGGTTTTAACACGTCAGACATGGCTGCTATCGACGCTGCCTGTATCCCATCTTCACCTTTTAGCTCTGCTGTAACACCCTCTACAAACGAGTCTTTTAAGTTTTTACCTATGTCGCTAGTGATGTCTATACCAACAGCATCTACTATTTTGTCCACAGTATTAGATATTGCACCTGTGCTGGTTAATCCTGCGTCTAATACAGCAGCTCCTATGTCACCACCATTAGTCACCACATTTACGCCTGTATCAGCTACAAAATTAGCTACAGTAGACCCCACTTGGTCTGTTATGCTTTGTGCAACTACGTCCCCCACGGCATCGGCTGCACCTGCGCCCACTGTAGATATAAAAAGAGTTGTAGCTGCTTCCTCAAGATTAGCTCCTTTATCCACAGCATCAGCGGTGTTTATAAGGGGTACAGCCCAAGCAGTAGCGGGTCCGCCCAATGTAAGTCCTATGTTTACAGCTGTTTTTATTTCTGGGTTGTCCAATATGGCTTCCCCCACAGGACGTAACACGTCAGCCGTAGCATCAGCAACTGGTCTCACAACATCACCAACCACGTCCGCAACAGGACGTATGACATCTCCAACCGTGTCAAACACTTCTTCAACGGCATTTACCATTACGCGGCTTCCTTTCGTAAAGGTTGTTTACCAAACTTTAAAAACATTCCGTACCCATTTGCATTTTCTAACTCTACAAATTCTAAGTTCGTGTCTAACTTTTCAATCCTCTTCTGCAAAACACGTAATCCTGGCAACAATCGTTCATTTCTTATCTGCGCACTCATATGCTTTATACCTTGTTTTTGTACATATGCTCCATAATTATACATATTATCTATAACATTACGCCCCACATCCATATTATACACTCTAACGTACATATTACTTCTAGCTTCGTCACGAACTCCTAAAAATATACTATTACCTATTTGCACAGTTTGCACATTCTTCTGTTGTATTTCTTGTATAGTTTTAAGCATTGCGTCCCGCATGGTAACGTCTTCTGGTATCTGCCCTGAACTTTTAGCATTACCTATAGCTCCAAACAACACTTGGTTATAGCTTAGTTTATCTTTTTTACTGTCTTTTAGCTCCACTATGTAATCTCCAGATAACTTGCTACCACGTGTAGTCTGTTTGCTGTTGCTGCTGTTACCTTTAATATCTCTGATGCTTGTACAACAAGAGGGGCTGTCAGTAGCTCTACCGTACCATTTGCGCCTACAGCTTTTACTTTATATATACTAAACACGTCAGATCCGCTTGTTATGGTTAATGTTATCGTATCACCACTACCTGAGTCATCTGATACTAATATAGACTTTACAAGAGCTGTGGTACTTGCAGGGCATGTGTACAACGTGGTTATACTTGTGCTTGTTAGGTCTACCTTAGAATTTTTATAATTATTTGCCATTAGCTAAGAAACCACCCCTGCGCATCAGATTGATCTTTTAGTGTAGTTTTTCTAAACTGCTCGTCAATTTGACTAAAATACAAACGTAAAGCATCGTTTAACTTCATGGCTTCTTCTCTGCTATACTCATCTCTTGGTAAAGGTAAAGCAGGTGAGCGAAAAAGCACGTCATAATCTGTTAAATCTACACTCATTAACGCCTCCCATCAGGTCGCATATCAAGTCTAGGCGACCCCAACTGCCATTGTATACCTGTACCTGTAGATTGTATCTTAAAATTAAGCTGTCGTCCTCTAACTCGTACGTTCAACTGGTCTGTAAAAGCCTCTACGGGTGATGTAGCAGAACGTGTCACTGCGCCATTACTGTTACCGCCTTCTGAGGGTGTTGTTTTTATACCCGATCCAGAATTTGTTAATGGGTCTAGTGTTAACGTGACAGACGGATTATCTATAGTAGACCCATCAAAGGTTACATCAGGCATGACTCTATTTACCAAGAATAACCTGTCACCATCGTCAAGGTCAAAATCTGCAGACGTTATAAATGCTGAGATAGCCGCAGGTGTACCTGTCTCGTTATCGTCCAACCCCTGCTCATGCTCCACTAATTTACCTGATGTAGTAGCTGCGAGGGGGTGATCCCTAGCTCCTGACTCTACCCATGCTGTACGTGTTAAATTACCAAAATACCACACATTCTCAGAGTAGTTATATATAATATACCTGTCTGGCACAGTAGAACTAGACGCACAATAAAACCACCATATTTCATTAAAAGACTCGTTTGTACCTGCGAACACCTGTTCGTACTGGTCAGCATTGAAATCGTTAAACACGTACCTTCTTAAGTCACATTTAAGTGTTTCTGTTCTACCATCATACTTGTAGAATTTATCTGTTCCCATCCAGTAGGCTACACCGTTTGCATACGCTACAGCGTTTTTAGAAGCTATAGATATGTTTTCTCCAACTAATGTAGCCCCCCACACGACAGGCGCACCCACGTACTGAAGGGAGTATAGGGCTGCATCTGTCCATATTAAGACAGCTTGACGTGAGTTTGCGCCTGTCACGATCCTTGATCCTTGAGATAAACGTAGACTACCTGCTTGATTTGTAGCCGCAGGTGTCCAATCTACTAAACTTTCTTGGTCAGACCACCGAACTAACAAGGGGTCTATGTCAGAACTTCCTACTGGGTTAACCCCCAAACAAAATACGAAACGACTTACGTCGGATACCACTATGTTATTGTGTGTGGTAGGAACTCCTGATGCGCCTGATAAAGTAGATACAAGCACACCTCTGGTAGATGTACCGTTTGTAGCGTCCCATGTATATAATTTACCACCATCAAACCCTAACACTAGATCTTCACCAAAGTTTTGTTGATGCCATAAACGAATACCAAAAGAAGTTGTACCACTATTGTTCCATGTTGTTCCTGCTTCGTTCCAAGCTCCTGCGCCCCAACCTGTTAATGGGGTTTGTCCTTCTTTTCCTACGTTTTCTTGATACTGTGCTGTTTCACTAGCTCCAGACGTACCATTACCTGAATCACTGCCTGTAGCTGTAGCTGTAGCTGTAAACGTATACACATTTGCGGAGGTTACAGCTGTAATTTCGTGTTCTTTATTAAGTACAGCAGCTGTTATAGCATCGCCTAACGTAACAAAACCTGCAAAAGTAACAAAGTCTCCTACTTCTGCCCCATGCCCACTATCTGTTACTGTTATGGTAGTAGACCCGTTTGATGCTGCGAGAGTTGCTGCGTTGGTTGTAGTTTTACGCACAGGTGTAACGTCATAGTACGCCCCACCCTGTTCTATGTAAAACTTCTTGTGTGTGCCAACACCTACCAGAGGTATGCTTCCAAGCGTTGTCCATGCACGTAGAGATCTAGCTTTTCCGTCAAACGTGTTATCAGATATACGTGTCCACCCACCTATCTTCTCAGGACTACCTTGTCGAAAGCGTATTTTATCGCAGTCATACCACCCACCCTCGTTAGTATATCGAGTGTTTTCGCGGTTAACCCCAGGTTTAAATACTACTTTCTTTAAAGGCATTACATCAGCTCAAAATGTGGTCCGTCTATGAACGGGCGACGACCTTGAGAACGACGTAGGTCTATATAGGCGTTCATAGCTTCTTCTGCTGTACCGTCCCAGTCACGAAAGTCGTCTATATGCCATGCCGCACCCCAACGAATTTTAACGCCCTCTCGCACAGCTGCCTCTTTCATTGCGTCTGCAATGTCGTCGTACAGATTTAGTTCCCAGCTTGCCCTCCCAGAAATATAAGCCATTAAGTCCACAGCATCTCCCGTAAGGTGTTTTGACTTATGTGTTTGCGATGCGCCACGAGCTACAAGATCAGCCTGTTCTGCTTCCGTTCTTAAACCACAGATCACTCCGAAATCGACGTTACTCACCGTAATGGCATGCGTAACAACTGAGTGCATTTCGTTTTTTACTCCGTCTAATCGCCCTAAACTTCTTTGTGATAATTTAAACGCCATTTTGTTTCCCCTTTGTATCTGTTTTAAACGCTTTGTCTACACTGCGCATTCCCGCGATTCCCAACATTCCGAGTAATAACGGCATCATGACCGACATATCCGCTTGTGGAATAACTATACCAAACCCTGCACAGATTGGCGAGACAAGATAATTTATCATTAACGACAATCCGCAAATCCAGCCAATCAAGGGTCTCCACGACGACTGAAACCAATTTCCCTTTGCTTCTTCCTGATTTACTTTAATTTGCGCGAGCGCAAGCTCCTTCGCATGTTTCTCGCCCATAGTAGCTATCTCGTGCGCCAAAGCCGCTTTCTGATCTTTATCTTCTATGAATTTGTCTAATAATCCTGTAACAGGTCCAACAAGTGTGGTTAATAAACTCATTTTACTTCTCCTTTATCTGCTCTCTTTGCAAGCTGATTAAACCCAATGAAAGAGGCTAAAACGCCCATGTTCGATAATACCCAAATTTCGGCAATTCCTGAGAGGTGGTCAATTCTTTCGATAGGAACAAGAGGTGTCATTAACACTATGATGAAAGTTGTTACTGTAAGCGCAGAAAACCACACAAGATGTCTTTGTTGATCTTCTTTTTTATCACGGTTTTCTAAAAGCACCATACGTTCTTTGATCGCCATTTCTTTATCAGTTACCATACCATCACCATTAGTATCGGCTTTTTCCCAAATTGAACCTTTTTCTAATGTTTTTTGTGTCATTTTTACCTACTTAAAACTATCATTTAACGAATCTACCACGCTATCTATATTTGGTTCTTTACTATTTGGGTCGTATTTACACCTAAATTCCATGGGGCATTGCCCTTCTACCACCAAAGTATATGTGTCATTTGCTCCTCTGTATAGGCAAACTTCTTGCCCATTTTTTGCCTTTCGTCTTTTATATCTCCTACATGTAACATACTTTGGGTCTTCCCGTATTCCTTTTCTAACTTCTTGTTCCCATGTCCAATCGCTAAATTTTTTTAAAAAACAACTAAAACATTGAATTATATTTTCTGATTGCGCTAAATATATTACACCTTCGTGGGCGCATAGCCATTCAAACGTATATTGACCTCCATCTTTGCGTACACATCTATCCAAACCATCCTCTGTCGAGACCCATAAGGGAGTAGACGAAAAGACCAAGAAGACCAATGCCAACACTAAGCACAATAATGAGTGCGACAACACTAATAATTTTTTCTCTAAATATCTTTCTGTCATAGATTTCTTTCTGTCTTCTTTTACGTATCTGACCTTCCATCCGTAACAATTCGTCCCATGCCGCGGTTCCGTGAGTAAACTTAATAAACTGTTGCAACTCGTATCTTTGTTCTTCTAACTTTTTCTTTGCCGCAAACGCTTCAATAGCCTCACCCTCTACACTACCACCAAACACTTTACGAAATACAGTAGGGTTTTTAGCTGAATTATGCGCAGCATCTACATCACTAACAGCTCCCATCCATCTAGACAAGTCTTGTGACATAGATTCTAGGTCACGCCCTGCCTGAAAAGCACGTTTAATCCCCGAAAAAGCCGTGCTTGCTGTACTAACAGCTACAGAGATACTAATTGGATCGAACACTTAGAGAACCCCGCTAAAAATTACCCCTAAAGTCGCTGTAGTGTATATACCAAAAGCCCATATAACAAGGTGTTCTAAACGTTTAACCCTTGATTCTATAGAGCGCATTTGTTGCTGTAAAACAGCCAATTCAGTAAGTATATTTGTTATGTCTGCTTTCGTCATTAATTTATCTTATGTTTTAATAATATAGTTTAAAATTATTGTGGGCTGTACGTTGTTGTGTGCGCCTCCACCACCAGTGCTAGAGGATGTAATCGTAGCTGCTGCACCTAACTGACCACTACCACCCCTGTTTGTAGAATCGCCACCCACTTGCTGTTGGGCGGCAACGGTGTGCGTGTGCGCGGGCATCTGTGCTGTTGTTAATGTATGTGTTTCAGAACCTCCCGTGTCTCCTAGTGTATCACCATTAAGACCACCCGTTTGATCCGTAAGTCTGTTTGCTGACGCACCTCCCATGTCATCTTGACCCGCAACAACTCTTCCCCGTAAGTCTGGAAGGGTAAAAGTTGAGGAACCATCGCCTGATCCATATGTAGTACTTATAGCAGAAAAAAGATCTGAATAAGTAGTCCTTGAAACCGCCTGTCCATGACATAACAAAAACCCTGTTGGGGCAGATGCCCCTGCATAAGGCATTAATGCCCCAGATGGGACAAGTGAGTTCCCACTTGCGTATGTCTTAATATCACTTGCAGGTATTGTTTTCATCGTACCGCCATCGTTAACAACTATGCCATCTGCATCTGCTACGGTTATAGAACTACCGACTGATGTGTCTCCGTCTAACAAGTTTAGCTCCGCTGCGGTAGATGATACAGCCGTGGCATTAATCGCGAGTTTACCTGTAACCACGTTAAACGTGGCATTGTCTTCTATTCTAGCGACCTCTGTTCCATCTCTCTGTTGAAATATTATATCCTTGGCATCAACGACAGGTTTTATAATTACATCACTGGAAGAGTTGGTGATATTTAGTATCTCTGTGCCTCCGTCAGATACTTTTACAGTACCTCCATCAGCGTCTAAAACTATGTTACCTGCTACATCTAAAGTCAAATCTCCAGAACTTAAGTCAATCTCCGTACCATCAATCGTTATGTTGTCTACCGCCAAGCTTGCGAATGTACCTGCCCCAGTTGTGTCTGCATTAGGAAATAAAGCAGATAAGCTTGTTACTGCAGCTCCTGATCCCGCCCCATCTGCAAAAATTATAGCTCCATCGCCATTAGCTATTGTCACATTGGCTCCAGAACCTTGGGTAAAAATAACAGATTGCCCAGATCCGTTCTTAACAAAATATAACTTATCGGCATCATTTGGAGATATCGTTATTGTATTTGTACCTGAAGGCGAACCCCCTAGAACCAACACTTTTGACATACCCTCAGAAACTGTACCATCGGTGGTTGTAAGAGTGTGCGTTGTACCTGAAAGTGTTATATCAATAACACCATTAGTTAGTTTATCTATGATATCAAAGTTTGTGTTTGTAGTTGTACCCCACGTGCCAGACTGTTCGCCCGAACCGATTTTTTCAATACCACCGTTAGCTGTATATGTAGAAACCATTTTTTACCCCTATGCTACTTCTGTCCATGTTTGTGACGCTCCTGTAGATATATCTGTCCATGTTTGTGACGCTCCTGTGGATATATTTGAATAACTAGTTGTAACCCCAGGGAGTATTTCTCCCCATATTAGTATATCTCCTAGAGAAAGTGTAGTAGAAAATCCAGTTAAGCTTAGAACCGCTGATCCTGCTATAGATGGAGTGCCAATAGATAAAGTTCCTACTACCCCCGTTGGGTCAGCTGCACCTGTTGCTGCAATCCCCACCGCGTTTATAGCTGTGGTTCCACTTAACCCCGATAAAAATAATGTAACCCCAGGTTGGTCAGCTATTGCTATTTCTGATATGGAGCTAAAGCCAAGCATTAATCAGCGTCCTTTATGGTTAGTGTACCTTCCTTTAC